>JACCDY011247212.1_pt1 | contig 12492 bp, 24 predicted proteins | sample 7446391 | NCBI WGS metagenome assembly JACCDY01 (sample SAMN15323451, study PRJNA562643) | freshwater metagenome | isolation source: river surface water | place: USA:Blue River Watershed | collected 2017-08-18 | reverse complement strand
GACGCCACCAAGCCTGAAATCAAGGCCGCAGTAGAGATGCTGTTCAAGGTAGAGGTCGAGTCGGTTCAGGTCGCGAATCGCGCTGGCAAGGTCAAGCGTACAGGCCGATTTGTTGGTCGCCGCAACCACACGCGCCGCGCATTCGTGTCGCTCAAGCCGGGTCAGGAAATCAACTTCACCGAGGAGGCTAAGTAATGGCACTCGTTAAGCTAAAGCCGACCTCGCCAGGCCGTCGTGGCATGGTGAAGGTGGTGAATCCCGATCTTCACAAGGGCCGTCCGTTCGCGGGCTTGCTCGAGAAGCAGTCGAAATCGGCTGGCCGCAACAACAATGGTCACATCACCACGCGCCATCTTGGCGGTGGTCATAAGCAGCATTACCGTGTCGTGGATTTCCGTCGCAACAAAGACGGTATTCCAGCCAAGGTTGAGCGTCTTGAGTACGATCCGAACCGCAGCGCCAACATCGCTTTGCTCTGCTACGCAGACGGTGAGCGTCGCTACATCATCGCCCCTAAAGGCGTTGCAGTGGGCGACCAACTGATGAGCGGCTCAGAAGCGCCAATCAAGGCCGGTAACTGCCTGCCAATCCGCAATATTCCGGTGGGTACAACCATGCACTGCGTCGAAATGCTGCCTGGCAAGGGTGCGCAGATTGCGCGTACAGCCGGTGCTGCCGTTGTGCTGATGGCGCGTGAAGGTAGCTACGCTCAGGTGCGCTTGCGCTCTGGCGAAGTGCGCCGCATTCACGTCGAATGCCGCGCCACTATCGGTGAAGTGGGTAACGGTGAGCATAACCTGCGCAAGATTGGTAAGGCCGGTGCGACGCGTTGGCGTGGTATCCGCCCGACCGTTCGCGGTGTTGCGATGAACCCGATTGATCACCCGCATGGCGGTGGTGAGGGCAGAACTGCTGCCGGTCGCCACCCTGTATCGCCATGGGGTCAGCAGACTAAAGGCAAGAAGACGCGTCGCAACAAGCGCACGACGTCGATGATTGTCTCGCGTCGCGGCAAGAAATAAGGGGTAATAGATGGCACGTTCACTTAAAAAAGGGCCGTTCTGCGACGCCCATTTGCTGAAAAAAGTTGAGACCGCACAAGCGAGTCGCGACAAGAAGCCCATAAAGACATGGTCGCGCCGATCGACCATCATGCCGGATTTCATCGGCCTGACGATCGCGGTGCACAACGGCAAACAGCATGTGCCGGTTTACGTTTCCGAGAACATGGTCGGTCACAAGCTCGGTGAGTTTGCACTGACCCGTACGTTCAAAGGTCACGCCGCCGACAAGAAAGCGAAAAAATAAGGTCCTGATATGGAAACCAAAGCCAGCCTCCGCAGCGCGCGCTTGTCGGCCCAAAAGGGCCGACTGGTTGCTGACCTGATCCGCGGGAAAAAGATCGATCAGGCGCTGAATATTCTTACTTTCAGCCCGAAGAAGGGTGCTTTCCTCATCAAGAAAGTGCTCGAGTCCGCAATCGCTAACGCCGAACATAACGATGGCGCCGATATCGACGAACTGAAGGTGAAAACCATCTTCGTCGAAAAAGGTGCTGTACTGAAGCGCTTCACCGCCCGAGCTAAGGGCCGTGGCGATCGCATCTCCAAGCAAACATGTCACATCTACGTGACGGTCGGTAACTGAGGGAGTCACGATGGGACAGAAAATTCATCCGACTGGCTTTCGTCTAGCCGTCACGCGTAATTGGGGTTCGCGCTGGTATGCAGGCAATAGCAATTTTGCCTCCATGCTCAAAGAGGATCTCGAGGTACGTGCCTTCCTTAAGAAAAAACTTAAGAACGCATCCGTGGGCCGCGTGCTGATCGAACGCCCTGCGAAAAATGCCCGTATCACGATTTTCAGCTCACGCCCTGGCGTGGTCATCGGCAAGAAGGGTGAGGACATCGAAGTATTGAAGACTTCTTTGGCCAAGATGATGGGCGTGCCTGTGCACGTCAACATCGAAGAGATTCGTAAGCCAGAAACCGACGCGCAGCTGATCGCCGACTCAATCGCACAGCAGCTCGAGAAGCGGATCATGTTCCGTCGTGCGATGAAGCGCGCGATGCAAAATGCGATGCGTCTGGGTGCTCAGGGCATCAAGATTATGTCGTCGGGTCGTTTGAACGGTATCGAGATCGCGCGTACCGAGTGGTATCGCGAAGGCCGTGTGCCACTCCATACGCTGCGCGCAGATATCGACTATGGCTTCGGTGAGGCAGAAACCACCTACGGCATCATTGGTATCAAAGTTTGGGTTTACAAAGGTGATCGTCTGGCAAGTGGTGAGGCCCCAACGGTCGAAGCGCCAGCTGATGACGAGCGTAAGCGTCGTGCGCCACGTCGCGACGATGGCAAGCCCGCAGCTCGCACCGCACGCAAACCGGCGGGTGATGCTGCTCCGGCAGTTCCAGTCGCCAAGCGAGTACGTGCCAAGAAGGCCGAGCCAGCGGCCGCACCGGCTGACAAGGCAGGAGAATAAACATGCTGCAACCAGCACGCAGAAAATATCGTAAAGAACAGAAAGGCCGTAACCGCGGCATTTCACATGAGAGCGGCACATCGGTCTCGTTTGGTGAATTCGGTCTGAAGGCAGTTGGTCGTGGCCGTTTGACCGCGCGCCAAATCGAATCAGCCCGTCGCGCCATGACGCGTCATATCAAACGTGGCGGTCGTATCTGGATTCGGATCTTCCCGGACAAGCCAATTTCGCAGAAGCCTGCTGAAGTTCGTATGGGTAACGGTAAGGGTAGCCCCGAGTACTACGTCGCCGAAATTCGGCCCGGCAAAGTGCTGTACGAAATGGACGGTGTTGGCGAAGAGTTGGCGCGAGAGGCGTTCCGTCTGGCAGCTGCCAAACTTCCGCTGCAGACAGCGTTTGTCGTGCGCCAAGTTGGCCAATAAGGGAGCAAGACATGAAAGCATCTGAACTCCGCGGCAAAGACGAGCCAGCGCTCAAAAAAGAGCTGAATGAACTGCTGAAAGCTCAATTCGGTTTGCGTATGCAGATCGCGACCCAACAGCTGAGCAACACTGCGCAGCTGAAAAAGGTGCGCCGCGATATCGCACGCGTGAAGACCGTGCTCAATCAAAAGGACGCCTAAATGAATGCGACTGCAGAAAAGAAATCGCTGAAGCGGACCTTGGTCGGCACCGTAGTTTCGGACAAGATGGACAAGACCGTCACGGTCATGATCGAGCGTCGCGTCCGTCACCCGCTGTACGGCAAGATCATCGTGCGTTCCAACAAGTACCACGCGCACGACGAGGGTAATGTCGCCAAGACCGGTGACACCGTCGAGATCCAGGAAGGTCGGCCGATCTCCAAGACCAAGGCTTGGACGGTGACCCGAGTGGTTCAGTCGGCGCAAACTGTATAAGGCTTGCGCTGCAGCTCTGTCTTAAGGCATAATGTTCGGCTTTCCCGCAAACATTGCGGGATATCGCTGGCAAAAGCTTCAAGCTAGCGAACTGATTTAGAAACGTAGCATTTTATCAACCCAATCGGCTTCTTAGCATTAGCGACGAATCCGGCGGGACCAAGACTGACCGTGGCTGGATGCGTTGCGTTCGCTGCGGATTAAGTTGGGAAAGAAAAAATCATGATCCAAACTGAGAGCCGGCTCGAAGTAGCCGACAACACAGGTGCGCAAGAAGTCTTGTGCATCAAGGTGATGGGCGGGTCCAAGCGCCGCTATGCGGGCATTGGCGACCTGATCAAGGTCACTATTAAGCGCGCGGCGCCCCGTGGCCGTGTCAAAAAAGGCGAAATCTACAACGCTGTTGTGGTGCGAACTGCCAAGGGCGTTCGTCGCCAGGATGGTTCACTGATTCGCTTCGACGGCAATGCCGCCGTACTTCTGAACGCCAAACTCGAGCCGATCGGTACACGTATTTTTGGCCCGGTCACGCGCGAACTGCGCAGCGAGCGTTTCATGAAGATCGTGTCGCTTGCCCCTGAAGTTCTGTAAGGAGTCGTCATGGCTAAGATTATCAAGGGTGACGAGGTCATCGTCCTGACCGGCAAGGACAAGGGCAAGCGTGGCCGAGTCCAACAGCGCGTTGACGCCAACCACATTGTGGTCGACGGCATCAATGTTGCAAAGAAGGCTGTTAAGCCGAACCCGATGACGGGTGCAACCGGCGGCATCATCGACAAGTTGATGCCAATTCATGTGTCTAACGTCGCAATCTTTAACGCGGCGACAGGCAAGGCAGATCGCGTAGGCGTGAAGGTCGTGGATGGTAAGCGCGCCCGCGTTTACAAGTCCACTGGCGAAGCGGTGAAGGTGTAAGACATGGCACGTCTCCAAGGTATTTACGAAAAAGAGATCGTCGGGGCGTTGACCTCGAAGTTCGGCTACAAGTCGCGCATGCAAGTGCCGCGTCTTACCAAGATCACTCTTAACATGGGTCTTGGCGAGGCAGTTGCCGACAAGAAGATCATTGAGCACGCGGTCGGTGACATGACCAAGATCGCTGGCCAAAAGCCTGTGATCACCAAAGCTCGCAAAGCGATTGCGGGCTTCAAGATTCGCGAAGGCTACCCAATCGGTTGCATGGTCACGCTGCGCGGTGCTCGCATGTATGAATTCCTGGATCGATTGGTCACTATCGCGTTCCCGCGTGTGCGCGATTTTCGTGGTGTGTCGGGCAAAGCGTTCGACGGCCGTGGTAACTACAACATCGGTGTGAAAGAGCAGATTATTTTCCCCGAGATTGAGTACGACAAGATTGACGCGTTGCGTGGCATGAACATCAGTATCACCACCACCGCCAAGACCGACGAAGAAGCAAAAGCGCTTCTCGCCGCATTTAAATTCCCGTTCAGAAACTGAGGCTGCCATGGCAAAACTGGCACTGATTAACCGTGAACAGAAGCGTGCCGCGCTGGTAAAGAAATACGCTGCCAAGCGCGCCGAGCTGAAGGCCATCATCGAAGATGCATCAAAATCAGACGAGGAGCGTTATGAAGCTCGTCTGAAGTTGCAATCTTTGCCGCGTAATTCGGCGCCCAGCCGTCAGCGCAATCGTTGTGCCCTGACTGGCCGTCCGCGCGGTACTTTCCGCAAATTCGGTCTTGGGCGTACCAAGCTCCGTGAAATCGCCATGCGTGGCGAAATCCCGGGCATGACCAAAGCCAGCTGGTAATAGGAGAACGAGCAATGAGTATGAGCGATCCTATCGCCGATATGCTGACGCGTATCCGCAATGCGCAGGGCGTGAACAAGACGACCGTTGCAATGCCTTCGTCGAAGCTGAAAGTGGCGATCGCCCGCGTCCTGAAAGACGAGGGCTACATCGAGAACTATGCCGTCGCTGAAGACGCCGGCAAGGCAACGCTGTCCATCGAATTGAAATATTACGCAGGTCGCCCGGTTATCGAGCGTATCGAGCGTGTTTCACGTCCTGGCCTTCGTGTCTACAAAGGTAAATCCGAGATCCCAACCGTCTTGAACGGATTGGGTGTGACTATCGTCTCGACACCTCAGGGTGTTATGACAGACCGCAAGGCACGCGCTACCGGCACCGGTGGCGAGATTCTTTGCTACGTGGCTTGATAGGGGAGAAGCACGATGTCTCGAGTAGCCAAGATGCCGATCTCGCTGGCCGCGGGTGTTGAAGCAACAATCAGCGCGGAAAAAATTTCGGTCAAAGGTCCACAAGGTAGCTTGTCGTTGCCGTTGACCGGCCAGGTCAACATCAAGAACGAGAACAGCACGCTCACGTTCACCCCGGCGGATGACTCGCGTGAAGCGGTCGCCATGTCCGGTACCGTGCGCGCGTTGGTCAATAACATGGTGGTGGGTGTTTCGCAGGGTTTCGAGAAGAAACTGTCGCTCGTGGGCGTTGGTTATCGCGCACAAGCACAAGGCGACAAGCTGAACCTGTCACTCGGTTTTTCGCATCCGATCGTCCATCAGATGCCAGCTGGCGTGAAATGCGAAACGCCTTCGCAGACTGAAATTCTGATCAAGGGTATCGACCGTCAAAAAGTGGGTCAGGTCGCTGCAGAAGTGCGCGCCTACCGCAGCCCCGAGCCTTACAAAGGCAAGGGCGTCCGTTATGCGGACGAGGTCGTATTGATCAAAGAAACCAAGAAGAAGTAAGGGCTGAATATGGACAAGAAATCATCCCGCCTGCGCCGATCACGGCAGACGCGTGCCAAGATCGCGGAGCTGAAAGTCAATCGGCTGTCGGTGCATCGTACGAATTTGCACATCTACGCCACGATTTATGCACCTGATGCAAAGGTGCTTGCTTCCGCATCAACCGCAGAGGCTGAAGTCCGTGCCGAACTGGCTGGTAAAACCGGCAAGGGCGGCAATACGGCGGCTGCGGCAATCGTTGGCAAGCGTGTCGCTGAGAAAGCACTGAAGGCAGGTATTGATACCGTCGCGTTCGATCGCGCTGGCTTTCGTTATCACGGCCGAATCAAAGCCGTTGCTGACGCAGCGCGCGAAGCTGGTCTGAAGTTCTAAGGAATACTGACTATGGCAAAAATGCAGCAGAAAATGCAGAGCGACAAGCCGGATGACGGCATGCGCGAGAAGATGATTGCGGTCAACCGCGTCACCAAAGTGGTCAAGGGCGGCCGTATCATGGGTTTTGCCGCATTGGCTGTGGTTGGTGATGGCGATGGTCGCATCGGCATGGGCAAGGGCAAATCCAAGGAAGTGCCAGTTGCCGTGCAAAAGGCTATGGAAGAGGCGCGCCGCAAGATGATCAAGGTCAGCTTGAAAAACGGCACGCTGCAGCACATGGTGCATGGTCGCCACGGCGCATCGTCCGTCATGATGATCCCCGCTAAAGAAGGTACTGGCGTGATTGCTGGTGGTCCGATGCGCGCGATTTTCGAAGTGATGGGCGTCACGAACGTGGTCGCGAAATCACACGGGTCGACCAACCCCTACAACATGGTTCGCGCGACGCTGGATGGTCTGGCGAAAATGAGCACCCCGTCCGAGATTGCAGCTAAGCGCGGCAAGACGGTCGAGGAAATTTTGGGCTGAGGTGAGAGCGATGGCAAACACGATCAAAGTAAAACTGGTCAAGGGGCTGATCGGCACCAAGCAGTCACACCGAGACACTGTGCGCGGCTTGGGTCTGCGCAGGGTGAATTCCGAGCGCGAGCTCGTAGACACCCCAGCGGTGCGCGGCATGATTAACAAAGTCGCCTATCTCGTCAAAGTGGTGTCTTGAGCATCACTGACGAACGGAGAACATGATGCAACTTAATACCATTCAGCCTGCAGAAGGCGCGAAACATCCGAAGCGCCGCGTAGGTCGCGGCATCGGATCTGGTCTTGGCAAAACCGCGGGTCGTGGACACAAGGGTCAGAAATCGCGTGCGGGAGGTTTTCATAAAGTGGGTTTTGAAGGTGGCCAAATGCCGCTGCATCGGCGTTTGCCGAAGCGCGGTTTCAAATCGCCATCAAAGCCATTCAAGGCACAGGTTCGTCTGGGCGATCTGGCAAAGCTGCCAGTTGACCAAATCGATATGTTGGCCTTGAAGCAAGCAGGTCTGGTGCCGGAGCTGGCACGCACCGTGCGCGTGATCAAAGCTGGTGAAATCAGCAAAAAGCTGACTATCAAAGGCGTGATCGTCACCGCAGGCGCGAAAGCGGCGATCGAGGCAGCAGGCGGCTCGGTAGAGTAAGCGCTTTAAATAAAGACACACGTGGCAACAGCATCCAATTCTGCGAAGAGCTCTGCGAGCGGTTTCCCATGGAACCGTCTCTGGTTCTTGCTGGGTGCGCTCATCGTGTTCAGGATTGGCGCGCACATTCCGGTGCCAGGTATCGATCCGGTGCAGCTGGAGGCTTTGTTCAACCAGAACAGTGGCGGCATCCTTGGGATGTTCAATATGTTTTCTGGTGGCGCATTGTCGCGGTTCACGATTTTTGCGCTTGGGATCATGCCGTACATTTCGGCTTCGATCATCATGCAGCTGCTGACTGTCGTGTCACCACAGCTCGAGGCGATCAAGAAGGAAGGTGAGTCAGGTCGTCGCAGGATTACTCAGTACACCCGCTACGGTACGTTGGTGTTGGCCACGTTCCAGGCCCTGGGTATTGCGGTCGCGCTTGAGGCGCAAGCTGGCTTGGTGATTGATCCTGGCCTCGCGTTTCGCTTCACCACCGTTGTGACCCTGGTCACGGGTACGATGTTTTTGATGTGGCTTGGCGAGCAGATTACTGAACGTGGTCTCGGCAACGGTATCTCGATCATTATTTTTGCCGGTATCGCAGCTGGTTTGCCGAGTGCGATTGGTGGATTGTTTGAGTTGGTGCGCACGGGGTCGATGCATGCGCTGACCGCGATCTTGATTTGTATTCTGGTCGGCTTGGTGACTTACGCGGTTGTTTTCATTGAGCGTGGCCAGCGAAAAATTCTGGTGAACTACGCGAAGCGTCAAGTCGGCAACAAGGTTTATGGTGGTCAAAGCAGTCATCTGCCACTCAAGTTGAACATGGCAGGGGTTATCCCGCCGATTTTTGCATCGTCGATTATTTTGTTTCCGGCGACGATTACCAGCTGGTTCACCTCGGGTGACACTGGCAGTGGCGTGGTTCGGTTTTTGAAAGATTTGGCGGCCTCTTTGGCGCCGGGAGAGCCGATTCACGCACTCCTGTACGCAGCGGCGATCGTGTTTTTTTGCTTCTTCTACACCGCGCTGGTGTTCAACAGCAAGGAAACTGCAGACAACCTGAAGAAAAGTGGTGCGTTTGTTCCGGGTATCCGTCCGGGTGAGCAGACCAGTCGCTACATCGACAAGATTCTGACGCGCCTGACATTGGCTGGGGCTGTGTACATCACGGTGATCTGCTTGCTGCCTGAATTTCTGATCGCGCGCTGGAACGTACCGTTTTATTTTGGTGGCACCTCGTTGCTGATTATTGTTGTGGTCACCATGGATTTCATGGCGCAGGTGCAGAACTACGTGATGTCGCAGCAATATGATTCGCTGCTGCGAAAAGCGAATTTCAAGGGTGGAATTCCAACCCGTTGAGCGAGAGGATTAGACGGCTTATATGTCCAAAGACGACGTGATTCAAATGCAGGGGGAGATTCTCGAAAACCTCCCGAATGCGACCTTCAGGGTGAAGCTTGAAAATGGCCATGTCGTACTTGGACACATATCCGGAAAAATGAGGATGAATTACATCCGGATTCTGCCCGGTGACAAAGTGACGGTTGAGCTGACGCCGTACGACCTAAGTCGGGCCAGGATTGTTTTTAGAACCAAGTAATCGCCTTACCAGCAATCGAAAGATAGAAAGAAGAGGGCAAACATGAAAGTGCTCGCATCAGTAAAACGGATCTGCCGTAAGTGCAAGATCATCAAGCGCAAAGGCGTCGTTCGCGTCATTTGTACCGAACCGCGCCATAAGCAGCGCCAGGGTTAATCAAGCTTAGCGATCGAGGGACAACGCATGGCACGTATTGCAGGGGTCAATATTCCCAACCATCAGCACACCGTTATCGGCCTAACCGCCGTTTTCGGTATCGGTCGTCCGCGCGCCGAGTTAATTTGCGCGAACACGGGCGTACCTACCACCAAGAAGGTCAAGGATCTCGACGACAACGAGCTCGAGAAGCTGCGCGATGAGATCGGCAAATTCATCGTCGAGGGTGACCTTCGCCGTGAAGTGTCGATGAACATCAAGCGTCTGATGGATCTCGGCTGCTACCGAGGCCTGCGCCACCGCAAAGGCTTGCCGGTTCGCGGTCAGCGTACCCGTACTAACGCGCGGACCCGCAAAGGCCCACGTAAAGCAGCGCAAGCGCTGAAGAAGTAATCCCGTCGCGGACACAAGGACAACACCATGGCAAAAGCATCGAACAACGCCGCTTCGCGCGTTCGAAAGAAGGTCAAGAAGAATGTCGCTGAAGGCATTGCGCACGTTCACGCCTCGTTCAACAACACCATCATCACGATTACTGACCGTCAGGGCAATGCACTGTCATGGGCAACGTCGGGTGGTGCTGGCTTCAAGGGCTCACGAAAGTCGACCCCGTTCGCAGCACAGGTTGCCGCAGAAGCTGCTGGCAAAGTGGCTGTGGAATGCGGCGTGAAGAATCTGGAAGTGCGTATCAAGGGCCCAGGCCCCGGGCGCGAGTCCGCAGTGCGCGCGCTGAACAGCTTGGGCATCAAGATCACCCAGATTCAAGACGTGACACCGGTGCCGCATAACGGTTGCCGTCCACCGAAGCGTCGCCGCATCTAAATTACGACTTCGCAGTTGTTGTACGTGACCCGCCGCGCACCGGCGGGTTTTGTTCTAAGACCACCGTTCGGTAGCAGGTAGACCGAACTAGCGTTTCAAGGCATTGTGTCTGAGGCGTCATTAACGTAGAGGAAATACCGTGGCACGTTACATTGGACCTAAAGCAAAACTTTCCCGCCGTGAAGGCACCGATCTGTTCCTGAAGAGCGCACGCCGCTCCCTGGATTCCAAGTGCAAACTGGATTCTAAGCCAGGACAGCATGGCCGTACCTCAGGTGCGCGTACTTCCGACTACGGCAACCAGCTGCGTGAAAAGCAGAAGGTTAAGCGCATGTATGGCGTGCTGGAGCGTCAGTTCCGTCGCTATTTTGCCGAGGCAGACCGCCGCAAGGGCAACACCGGCGAAACACTGCTTCAACTGCTCGAAGCACGTCTGGATAACGTCGTGTATCGCCTGGGCTTTGCATCGACACGTGCCGAAGCCCGACAACTGGTATCGCACAAGGCCATCGTTGTGAATGGCAATGTGGTGAATATTCCCTCTTACTCGGTTCGCGTTGGTGACATCGTTTCTGTGCGCGAAAAGGCCAAGAAGCAGGTCCGCATTGCCGAAGCGCTGTCGTTAGCCGAACAATCGGGATTCCCGATGTGGGTGGCGGTCGATGCCAAGAAAATGGAGGGTTCGCTCAAGACCCTGCCAGATCGTAGCGACTATAACCAAGAGGTTAACGAGTCGCTGATCGTCGAATTGTATTCGCGCTAATTTCTCCCGCTACCCACTCACCGGTGGGTAGTGTTCCGATATGCCATCAGCCTTATCGGCGTAACGAGCCGAGGGTATTGAAAGGATATTCATGCAAACCAATCTGTTAAAGCCGCGCATTATCGAAGTCGAGCACATCGCCCCTGGCCATGCCAAGGTCGTCATGGAGCCTTTCGAGCGTGGCTATGGTCACACCCTAGGTAACGCGCTCCGCCGTGTGCTGTTGTCTTCTATGGTGGGCTATGCGCCAACCGAAGTATCGATAGCCGGCGTAGTGCACGAGTACTCATCGATCGATGGCGTGCAGGAAGACGTGGTTGACATCCTGCTGAACCTGAAGGGTGTCGTCTTCAAGCTGCAAAGCCGTGATGAGGTCACGCTGACCTTGAAAAAAGAAGGCGAAGGTCCGGTATTGGCTTCCGATATCGATCTGCCGCACGACGTCGAGCTGATCAACCCTGACCATGTCATCGCGCACCTGACCGCTGGTGGCAAGATCGACATGCAAGTCAAAGTCGAGAAGGGCCGTGGCTACGTTCCGGGTAACGTACGTCGCCTGGCAGAGGACGCCAACAAGACCATCGGCCGTATCATTCTCGATGCTTCTTACTCTCCTGTGCGTCGTGTGTCTTACACCGTTGATTCGGCCCGTGTCGAGCAGCGCACGGACCTCGATAAGCTGGTGATGAACATCGAAACCAACGGTGTGATCTCTCCGGAAGAGGCGATTCGTCAATCCGCTCGTGTACTGGTCGATCAGTTGAATGTGTTTGCGGCGCTCGAGGGCACCGAAGCAGCGGCAGAGGCACCTTCGCGTGCACCGACCGTTGATCCGATTCTCTTGCGTCCGGTTGATGATCTCGAACTCACCGTACGTTCTGCCAACTGCCTCAAGGCCGAGAACATTTATTACATCGGTGATCTGATCCAGCGTAGCGAGAATGAATTGTTGAAAACGCCAAACCTGGGTCGTAAGTCGCTCAACGAGATCAAAGAAGTATTGGCATCGCGCGGACTGACTTTGGGTATGAAGCTCGAGAACTGGCCACCAGCCGGTCTCGACAAATAAGTAGTACTCACTATTTTTGAACTTTACCGGCCCGCGCCATGCTCGCAAGAGCTGGCGATAGAAGAGCTGGATTAAAACTTATCAAAGGAAATTACCATGCGTCATCGTCACGGACTACGCAAACTGAACCGAACCTCGTCGCATCGCCTCGCGATGCTGCGCAACATGACGGTCTCTTTGCTCAAGCATGAAGCCATCAAGACAACCGTCCCAAAGGCCAAAGAACTGCGCCGCGTTGTCGAGCCGATCATCACGCTCGGCAAGGTGGATACATTGGCCAATAAGCGCTTGGCTTTTTCGCGTTTGCGTGATCGCGACATCGTGGTCAAGCTATTCGCAGAGATCGGCCCACGCTACAAGGCGCGCAACGGCGGCTACCTGCGTATCCTGAAAATGGGATTCCGCCAAGGTGACAATGCGCCGAT
>JACCDY010432748.1_pt1 | contig 12492 bp, 9 predicted proteins | sample 7446391 | NCBI WGS metagenome assembly JACCDY01 (sample SAMN15323451, study PRJNA562643) | freshwater metagenome | isolation source: river surface water | place: USA:Blue River Watershed | collected 2017-08-18 | reverse complement strand
CTGCCGCAAGCCCTAAGGCGAGTAAATCTAAAGACGACAAAAAAACTTCCAAAGTAACTGCTCAGGATCCTGGCACTTTGGTGGATGCATTACGCACTCAAGATGAACACAGTTTGCGTTTGATGCTGATTCAACGTCCAGATTTAGTTCACCCAGTTCCAACCGACATGGCAAAACTTGCTGCACGTGCAGCGACTAACTCTTCAGTTACCAGAGTCTTGGATCGTTTAGATGCTTGGACAGTGGGTGTAGCAGAAATTATTTCAGTGCTTGATGAAGTATTTACAAAAAAAGATTTACAAAATGTTTTAGATAATAATGAAAAAATTGATGAGGCTTTAGAAAAATTAAAACTACTGGCAATCATTTGGGGCAATGATGAAGGAATGCGCTGTGTTCCAGTCCTAAAAGAAGTAGTTGCACCGCATCCTGCAGGTTTTGGTCCAACTTTCATTCATGAAAGACCAGATCTAGACGCTTTAGCAAGTAAAGAACGTTTAACTCAAATTATTGTAAAAGGTCCAAGTGATACTCAAAAAGTATTAGATGAACTTTTATGGGGACCTCCTGTCATAACTCTTTCTAAATTAAACAGAGACGCAGGAATTACTAGTGCAAAAAATGGTCACGAATACTTAATGGCTCATGGGGTCCTAGTTGCGACTGCTCGCGATGCCCTAACTTTGCCAAGAGAAATTGCTACCGTATTAAGACATCCAAACTATTTACCGCAAGATTTATCCAATAAAAAAGAAATTAAATCAAAAGCACAAAGAGATCCACAACAAGTAGATCGTGCAGCAGGTGGTGCAGGTTTACAATTTGTGCAATTAGTAGAAGAACTTTTAGATAATTGGGGTGAAACACCACCACAAGTTTTAAGAAATGGTGGACTTGCCCAAAGAGATTTAACTATTGCTTCAAAAATTTGTAATGAAGATGAAAACATTGCAGCACTTTTAGCTGAAGTTGCTTATACTGCAGGATTGTTAGCTGCAGGAGATGAGAAAGAACAAGTTTGGTTACCTACACCTGCATTTGATGTTTGGCGCACTAAAAAAGTTGAAGAGCGTTGGGCGATCTTGGCCGAAGCTTGGTTGACTACCACCAGAGTTGCATCTTTAGTTGGAAAAGTTGGCGAAATAAGAATTAATGCATTGTCACCCGAAGTTGATAAACCATTAGCACCAGAAATTAGATCTTTAGTACTTGATGCAATGTCATCTTTAACTCCTGGTTTAGAGCCAGATCCAGAATCAATAATTGAATTTGTTTCTTGGCTTCGACCTAGAAAAGAAAAAGAAGAAATAGAAGTATTAGTTAATGCAATTTTGCAAGAAGCAAATGTAATTGGAATTAGAGGTTTAGGAGTTCTTGCGACAACTGGAAGAGCTTTGGGAGAAATGCGTTACACAATGCCATCTCCAGAAGCAAGAACTGCAGCAGCAAGAGCAGCAGTTGCAGATCCAAAAGGTTACGCAGTAAAACCAGATCAAATGTTAGTTTCAGCTATTTCACCACTATTGCCAGATGCAATTTCTAATTTTGTATTGCAAGCAGATTTAACTGCAGTAATTCCTGGACCTCCTGCTGCTGAAGTTGCATCAGAATTAAGAGTCATGGCATATCAAGAATCCCGTGGCGCTGCGCAAGTTTATAGATTTACTGAAACTTCATTGCAAAGAGCAATGCAAAGAGGTTATTCTGCAGAAAAAATTCTTGATTTCTTAAAAAAATATTCCACAACTGATGTTCCTCAACCTTTGGAATATTTAATTAATGATTTAGTGAGAAAACTTGGTGAAATCAAACCAATTGATGAACCACTTGATGATGCAGTTCCAGCACCTAACGAAAGAAGATCGATTGTCAAAGTAAGACCAAGACCTGCACCAGATGGTGCACCACCAGATGCTGCCCTTTTAGCAGCCGCTATCAAAGCTTTAAAAGCTGGAGAAAATCCAAAAGCAAAGCCTGAAGTAGCTACTAAGACTCCAGAAAAAATGCCAGCAACTGAAGCAGCAAAACTTTTAAGAGAAGTTGTTGATCAAGTAATTGCAGGAACTAAATCAAGTGATGCAGTTTTAACGATTACTTATATTGACACTCATGGAATAAGTTCTGATCGTTTAGTTGAACCAATTAGATTTGAAGGTGGATTATTAACTGGATTTGATTTAACAGATTCCCGAATAAGAGATTATGCAATTTCTCGAATTGCAGGAGTAGCAAAAGGTAAAAAATAATGACTGATGGTCCATTAATTGTTCAAAGTGATAAGACTCTTTTATTAGAGATTGATCACGAATTAGCACAAGAAGCAAGAAGAGCAATTGCACCTTTTGCTGAATTAGAAAGATCTCCAGAACATGTTCACACATACAGAATTACTCCACTTGGATTATGGAACGCACGAGCTGCCGGTTTAGATGCAGAAAGTGTGGTGGACACACTTCTTAAATATTCACGCTATTCAGTTCCGCACGGTTTATTGGTTGACGTTGCAGAATTAATGGATCGATATGGACGATTAAGCCTTAAAAAAGATCCAGCTCATGGATTAATTCTTCACTGTGAAGATTTACCAGTAATGGAAGAAATATTAAGAAGTAAAAGAATTCAGCCATTAGTTGGTCAAAGAATTGATGATCAAAATATTGTGGTGCATCCATCAGAGCGAGGACAACTTAAACAGCAATTATTAAAACTTGGTTGGCCAGCAGAAGATTATGCAGGTTATGTTGATGGTGATGCTCACGCAATTGAATTAGTTCAAAAAGGTTGGGAATTAAGAAATTATCAAGACATTGCATCTGAATCTTTTGTTCACGGAGGCTCCGGAGTAGTTGTGCTTCCTTGTGGTGCTGGAAAAACAATTGTTGGGGCAAGTGCCATGTCAAGACTAAAAACCACCACATTAATTCTTGTGACAAATACAGTTTCAGCAAGACAATGGAGAAGCGAATTACTTAAAAGAACTACTTTGACAGAAGAAGAAATTGGTGAATATTCAGGTTCTAAAAAAGAAATTAGACCTGTAACAATTGCTACTTATCAAGTTTTAACAACAAAACGAAAAGGAACTTACGCACATCTTGAATTATTTGATGCCAAAAATTGGGGCTTAATTATTTATGATGAAGTTCATCTACTTCCTGCGCCTGTTTTTAGATTTACAGCAGATATCCAATCTCGCAGAAGACTTGGATTAACTGCAACTTTAGTTAGAGAAGATGGCAGAGAAGATGATGTCTTTTCTTTAATTGGTCCAAAAAGATTTGATGCACCTTGGAAAGATATGGCAGATCAAGGTTGGATAGCGCCTGCTGATTGTGTTGAAGTAAGAGTTACTTTGCCAGAACATGAGAGATTAACTTATGCAACAGCAGAACGAGAAGATAAATATCGTTTAGCATCAACTACTTTGTCAAAAAATAATGTTGTTGAAACTTTAGTTGCAAAACACAGTGATGATCGAGTGTTAGTAATTGGACAATATCTAGATCAATTAGCAGAGCTTGGTCAACACTTAGGCGCTCCCGTTGTTGATGGTTCAACTCCAATTAAAGAAAGAGAAAAACTCTTTGAAAGTTTTCGTTCAGGAGATTTAAAAGTTTTAGTAGTAAGTAAAGTTGCAAACTTTTCTCTTGATCTTCCAGAAGCTGGAGTTGCAATTCAAGTTTCTGGATCTTTTGGTTCAAGACAAGAAGAAGCTCAAAGACTAGGTCGAGTTTTAAGACCAAAAGCAGATGGCAGAACTGCGAGATTTTATGCAGTAGTTTCTAGAGACACAATTGATGCAGATTTTGCAGCGCACCGTCAAAGATTCTTAGCGGAACAAGGTTATGCCTACAGAATCATCGATGCTTCAGATGTTTTATCTGGAAATGATCCAAAATCAAATTAAATCTAAAGTAATTAATCGTTAATTTGATTGTTCAGTCATTCATTTTTTCTTAACTGATTAGAATTAACACATGCCAGAAAACTCTTCCCAAGATTCTTATGCGCTCATGCGCTCTGAAATTCATCATTTGGGGGTTTTGTTAGGTCAATCTTTGACTAGACAAGAAGGCAATCAACTATTTGAATTAGTTGAAAAAATTAGAGTTTTATCTAAAGACAACCCTTCAGAAGTTGCGCAAATTCTTGCTCGAATTGATTTAGATTCAGCAATTAAATTAGCAAGAGCTTTTAGCGTTTATTTTCATTTAGCAAATATCACAGAACAATTTTTTAGATCAAAAGATAGAGCAACTGAAAAACAAGTTAACGGTAGTTGGCTTTCACAAATGGCTAATAAAATAAAAAATTCTGATATTGATTCAAATACTGTTGCAGAAGCATTTAAAAATCTTCATGTCAGACCAGTTTTTACTGCACATCCAACTGAAGCATCTAGAAGAAGTGTACTTTTAAAGTTAAAGAGAATTGCTGAATTATTAAATGAAAAATATTCAAACGGATCAATTACTTCTGTTACAGATGATCAATTCTCAGAAATTATTGATCTACTTTGGCAAACTGATGAATTAAGACTTGAACGACCTGAAGTATTAGATGAAACAAGAAATGCGATGAACTATTTAGATGATGCAGCTCTTGGAGCATTGCCTGAAGTTTTACAAGAATTAAATCGAATCGCAAAAGACTTAAATGTAGATCAAGTTTTGAAACCCACTGATACTCCATTGCAGTTTGGTTCTTGGATTGGTGGAGATCGAGATGGTAATCCCTTTGTAACTCCTGAAATAACTACTAATGTTTTAACGCTTCAAAGAGGTCATGCGATTAGAGATTTACAAAAGATTATCAAAAGATTAGCTGAAGATTTATCAATTTCTGATCGAATTTCACCCGCTGATGATGATCTTTGGAACTATGTAGAAAAAGATCTAACAACACTTACTGATCTTGACTCAAGAATGAAAAGAATTAACGCTGAAGAGCCTTATAGATTAAAACTTTCTGCCATAAGCCACAGATTAGAAAAAACCAGACAAAGATTTGCTAATAAAACATCACATGTTGAGGGTGTTGATTACGCGAGCCAAAAAGAATTCATAGAAGATTTAACACAACTTTATGATGCTTTAAATAATGAAAAAAGTGAACTAATTGCAAATGGAGTTCTAGGAAGAGCAATCAGAACTGCTTCTGCAATAGGTTTACAACTTGCGAAATTAGATGTCAGAGAACATTCAGAAAAACATCATGAAGCTCTTGCCCCTTTAATTGATAGAGCAAAATTAATTGATAAACCTTATTTGTCTTTAAAGAAAGAGGAAAGATTTGAATTACTTGCCCAAGAATTAGATTCACCAAGACCTCTTGCTGCTACTCCACTTGGGACAACACCTACTGCTTTAACGGAACCAGAACACATCAGAACTTATTCAACTTTTGGAGCAATTAATCAAGCTCTTTTGCAATATGGCGAAGAAGTTATTGATACCTACATTGTTTCAATGACAAAAGGTCCAGATGACTTAATGGCTGCAGTATTGCTTGCTAAAGAAAACGGTTTAGTTGATTTGGGAGCAAGAATTGCAAAAATTAATTTTGTTCCACTTTTAGAAACAGTTGATGAATTAAGAAATGCAGGAGATATTTTAGAAACACTTTTATCAACTCCTTCTTATAGAGTTTTAGTTTCGTTAAGAAACAATTTACAAGAAGTAATGCTTGGATATTCAGATTCAAATAAAGATGCTGGAATCACAACTAGCCAATGGGAAATTCAACTTGCCCAAAGAAAATTAAGAGATGTTGCATTGAAACATGGTGTTAAATTAAGAATTTTTCATGGCCGTGGTGGCACTGTTGGAAGAGGTGGCGGACCAACTCACGATGCAATTTTAGCTATGCCCTGGGGTGTAGTTGATGGTGAAATGAAATTAACTGAACAAGGTGAAGTCATAAGTGATAAATACTTACTTCCCCAATTAGCAAAAGAAAATTTGGAATTATTAGTTGCTGCAACTCTAGAAGCAACTTTGTTACATGCTGCCTCCAGAGTGAATCAATCTGATTTAGATCAATGGGATCAAGTAATGAATAAAATTAGTCTTTCAGCGCAAGTTAAATATAATTCCTTAACAAAAGATCCTGATTTAGCAAATTATTTTGCCCTTTCTACTCCAGTTGAACAATTAGCTGATCTGCATTTAGGTTCAAGGCCAGCCAAGAGACAAGCAAATGCAGGAATTGAATCTTTAAGAGCTATTCCTTGGGTTTTTGGCTGGACTCAATCTCGACAAATTATTCCTGGCTGGTTTGGAGTTGGTACTGGAATTAAATCTGCTCGAAGTGAAGGATTTGAAGAAACTTTACGTCACATGGCTAAGAATTGGGCATTCTTTAAAAACTTTATAAGTAACGTGGAAATGACAGTTGCAAAAGCTGATATGAAAATTGCCCAACATTACGTAAATGAATTAGTTCCTCAAGAACTTCATCATATGTTTGACAAAGTTAAAGAAGAATACGAAGAAACTAAGAAACAAATTCTTTGGCTTACTGGTGAAAATGAAATACTAGAAAATCAACAATCATTAAAAAAGACATTACAAATTAGAGATACATATCTTTTACCTTTGCAATATTTACAAGTATCTCTTCTAAAAAAAGTCAGAGATCTGCATCAAGCAAATGATGAAATTGATCCATTATTAAGAAGAACTTTGTTATTAACAATTAACGGAATTGCTACCGGTTTACGAAATACAGGTTGATTTAAAACAAAAATATGTGGATTACTGCATAAGTTAATCCAGCGCAAAGTGCTGCAGCAGGCAAAGTTAAAACCCAAGCCGAAACAATATTTCCTACCACTCCCCAAGAAACTCTTTTTCTACCTCTAGTGGCTCCTGCTCCAATAATTGAAGAAGTAATTGTGTGGGTTGTGCTAATTGGTGCCTTTAAATAAATTGCCATGACATATAAAACTGTTGAGGCAACACTTTGAGCTGCGACACTTCTAATTGGATCAACTTCAATTACTTTTTTGCCTAAAGTCTTCATAATTCTCCAACCCCCGGCATAAGTTCCTAAACTAATCGCAGCAGCGGCACTTACTTTTACCCAAAAAGGAATACTGTCACCTGAATGCATCCCGCCCACAACTAAAGCCAAAGTCATAACACCCATAGTTTTTTGAGCATCTTGTAATCCATGTCCTACAGCCATAGCTCCTGCAGAAAAAACTTGAACTATGCGAAAACCATTGCCAACTTTTTTCCTGCTTGCATTTCTAAAAGTCCATTGCAATAAAAGAGTTAATAAAAATGCACAAACAAATCCAATAGTTGGAGAAAGAACCATCGGAATTAAAACTTTGTCAATAATTCCTTGCCAATAAACAATTTCTGAACCAGCAATTGCTCCACCAACTAATCCACCGATAAGTGCGTGAGAGGACGAGGAAGGAAGTCCAAACCACCAAGTAATTAAATTCCAAGTTATTGCCCCTACTAAAGCAGCAATTACAACAGTTAATCCGTGGTTATTTTGTTCAACATCGATGATCCCTTTTCCAACAGTTTTAGCAACACCTTCACTTAAAAAAGCACCAATTAAATTGCCAAAGGCTGCAACCAATAATGCAGTTTGAACTCTCATGGCTTTAGTTGCTACTGATGTAGCTATTGCATTTGCCGCATCATGAAATCCATTGGTGTAATCAAAAACTAGAGCCACCACAACAATAAGTGCGACTAGAAAAAGTGTTGACTCCACTTTTTTTATGATTCCTTAAGAGAGATAGTCCTCATTACTCTTGCCACTCTTGCCATTTCATCTAAAGAATCTTCAAATAAATCAATAACACCAACAATTCTTAAAATTGTCATCGCATCGTATGAACCACTAAAAAGCATTGCAGTGATTCTTCTATGTATGCGATCACCTTCATCTTCAATTTTATTTGCTTCAGTTACGTAGTGATCAATATCTTTTAGATTTTTTAAACTTGAGATATTTCTGGAAGTTAACTCAGCTAATTTTCTCACCGCTTCAACTAAATCAACTGTGCCTTGCGGAAATTCTCCTACATTATGAAGCACTGCTAAATCAGTTGCTTCTTCTAAAGCATCCATTGCATCATCAAGTGCATTTGCTAAATCTTGTAAATCTCCACGATCATATGGAGTAACAAACATGTCATCAATTTTTCTAATTAAGTTGCCTAAAATTTCATCTGCTTCATTTTCAGTTTGGCCAATTCGTTTTGCAATTTCTGATCTTTTTTCAATTGGTGAAACAACTAAGTCAACTGCTCCACGAGCACCAGATGCAAGACGTTCTGCCAGGGAAACATACATTTCAAAAAGAACTGGATCTTTTGGTGTGAAAGCCATGTGTCCCCTTTAACTTATGATGCAAACTTTAGTCGCTTGTGGGCCACGAGTGTCTGACTCTGCATCGATTTCGAATGAAACTTTTTGATTAGTATCTAAAATTCTTAAACCTTCTGTTTGAATGGCACTTTCTCTAACAAAAATTTGTGAGCCATCAACTGCTTTTATATACCCATAACCTTTTTCAGAGTTGAACCACAACACAGTGCCCTTTGGCATTTAGTACTTAACTCATTTCTTAAAAATTAAAGTTGAATACCAAGTTTTCTAGCTGACCTATTTCTCGCGCGAGCATTTCTCATTCTTTGCAATCTCTTAATCAACATTGGATCAAAACTCATCGCTGCTGGGTGATCCACTAGAGCATTAAGCACTTGATAGTAACGAGTTGCACTCATTCCAAATAATTCTCTAATTGCTTGTTCTTTAGCTCCTGAGTATTTCCACCATTGGCGTTCAAATTCTAAAATTTCTTTATCTCTTGGTGTTAGTTCAAAATCATTATTGCCGGGGGAAAGTGATGCGGCATCCATTATTTAAATAATCTCCTAAAAGTCTTTTACAAATTAATTTTTAAGCCTTCCCTATCGTATTTAATAAGTCAGGTAAAAGTATGTGATTACGCGTTTGGTCGTGTCGGATTAATCACTTGTTTAACATTTCTTAGTTATAGGCGTTAACTATGTGACTTGGGTGTTAATGATGTGACAGAATAGAAAACTCATGTCACAACAACCACCATTAAAAACTTGGTTACCGTCCTGGATTTTTTTAAGTATTGTGTGGGGTTTATCTTTCTTATTTATCAAAATTGCTTTAAATGGGCTTTCTGCTTTGCAAGTAGCTTTTGGTCGTGTAGCACTCGGTGCTATTACCGTTTTAATTATTTTACTTTTTTTAAAGCAAAGATTACCCAAAACTAAAACTGCATGGCTCAGAGCAAATATTGCTGGTTTCTTTCAGCACACCGCTCCATTTGCACTAATTGCTTTTGGAGAAACTCACGTAAGTTCTGTTTTAGCTGGTATCGGAAATGCTGCGACTCCGCTTTGGACAGCACTTTTTGCCATTATGTTCATTCCTGCTGAAAAAATTACAAGAAATCAATACATAGGAATTTTAATTGGATTTGCAGGTGTGTTAATTCTTCTCGGGATTTGGGAAGGCTCGAGTGCAGAAAGTGATTTGATTGGATTACTTGCAGTATTAATTGCAACTGCTTGTTATGGTGCTGCCGTAATTTACACCCGAGCAAAAGTAACTATTTTAAACTTATCTCCTTCTTCATTTATCGGTGCGCAACTTTCTTCTTCAGCAATTCAACTGCTAATTCTTTGTTTAATCTTTAGTCCAAAAATTGAGGAAATAAATAATTTGAATCTTTTATCAATTCTTTTCTTAGGAATTTTTTCAACAGGTTTTGCTTTCCCACTTGTTTACAAAATATTAAGAGATGTAGGAAGTTTAGCTGCAGCAACTATTACATATGCCACACCAATTGTTTCAACAATTGCTGGATTTTTTATCTTAAAAGAATCACTTCATTGGTATCAGCCAATTGGAGCTTTATTAATTTTATTTGGAGTTGCAAAAGTTCAAGGAATTAAAATATCTAGTATGTGGAGCCGATGAGGGGACTTGAACCCCTAACCGCCCGATTACAAGTCGGGTGCGCTACCAGTTGCGCCACATCGGCAAGATTAAAAATCTTTAGACTAATCGAGTTTACGCGATAGCGTTAATGAATAAAGTGCCACACCTGTTGCTACCGCAGCATTGAGAGATTCTATTTTTTTACTCATCTTTATTTTGACTCTTAAATCACAAGTTTGAGCAACCAAACGAGAAACCCCTTTGCCCTCTGCGCCAATGACAACAATTAACGGTTTATTAGCAAAATCTGGATCAACTTTTTCTAAAGATGTTTCACCATCGCCATCTAAAGCGATTGCAAAAAAACCTTTTTCTTTCAATTCAGTAATTGTTCTAGTTATATTCACAACTTGACAAACTGGCACATGAGAAAGTGCACCTGCGGCTGTTTTCCAAACAGCTCCTGTAATTCCTGCACTTCTTCGTTCTGCAATTACTACAGCCGTAGCACTAAAACCTGCGGCAGAGCGAATTACTGCTCCTAGATTTCTTGGATCTGTTACCCCATCAAGAACAATTAGTAATGGATTTTCTTTATTTTTAGCAAGGACTTCCTTTAAATCTTTATATTTGTAACTTGCAACAGCTAAAGCCACTCCTTGGTGATTTATATTGTTGGTTAATCGATCAAGTTCTTTTCTATCAACCTCTAAAACAGAAATATTTTTACCAGATGCAAGGGTTAAAATTTGTCTTACTTTTTCATCAATATCAATACCGCTTGCAATTCTTAAAACAACTGCTTCCACGTTTTCTTTTAACGCTTCTAATACTGGATTTCTACCCAAAATAAAGTCTGAAGCTGGTCTTCTTTCTTGTTTAAAATTTGATGTTGGTTTTGACTTTGACTTCTTAAACCCTTTATTTGCTTGATAGTTAATATGTGCGACTCTATCTTTTGCCTTTGGCGTTGGGCCTTTACCTTCAAGTCTTTTTCTTCTTTTACCACCAGAACCAACTTGTTTTCTTGCTTTTGAATTCTTAAATGCCATAAATTATTTAACTTCTTTTTCTATAGTCCATCTGGAGCCATCTGCTCCATCTTCAATCAATATTCCTGCATTTTTTAGGGCATCTCGCATTGAATCGGCTAATGCAAAATCTTTGTTTGCTCTTGCCTGATTTCGCTTATTTAGTAATTCAGATATCAATTTATCTAATGCTTCTTTTTCAAGATTAGTACTTTCGCTAACCCAAGTAGAAGATATTGGATCTAGACCTAATAAATGAAGCATACTTCTTAATTCATGCAAAATCTCAATTAATTTTGAATCATTACTTGTTAAAGCAGTGTTTCCTTTGGTGACATATTCATGAATGATTGACATAGCAAGAGGTGTAGCTAAATCATCTTCGATTGCATTAATAAATTCTTGAGGAAATATTAGTTCTAATTGACTATTGTTTACTTTTTCACTTGCTCGATGAACAAATTGTTCAATACGAGAAAATGCCGTAGCTGCTTCAGATAACGCTTGGTCGGAAAATTCTAAATTGCTTCGATAATGAGCAGACAATAAATAGAAGCGAATCTCAATTGGTCTAAATCTTGTTATGACTTCTTTAACTTTAAGTGAATTTCCTAAACTTTTACTCATTTTTTCGCCACTTTGGGTGACCCAATAATTATGAACCCAGAAATTTGCAAAATCATTTCCACTTGCTTTTGATTGAGCTATTTCATTTTCGTGGTGTGGAAATTGTAAATCTAAACCACCACCATGAATATCAAATTTTTCTCCTAAATAAGTTTTTGCCATTGCAGAACATTCAATGTGCCAACCAGGACGACCTTTACCCCAAGGCGAATTCCAGAATGGTTCTCCGTCTTTACTTTTTTTCCAAAGTGCAAAATCGTGGGGATCTTTTTTACCCTTATCTAAATCTTGTGCAGCTAACATTTCTTCTACTTTTTGCCCGGATAATTTTCCATATTCTTTAAAAGAATTAACTGCAAACCAAACAGAACCATCTGCAACATATGCATGATTTTTTTCTACCAATGATTCAATCATTTCAATCATTTGTGGAATATGTCCTGTGGCTCTTGGTTCAATACTTGGGACCTTATTTCCAAGATTTTCATAAGCTTCACTGAATTCTTTTTCATATTTTGAGGCAAGTTCCCACCAAGAAATATCTTCATGGCCAGCATTATGCAAAATTTTGTCATCAATATCTGTAACGTTTCGAACAAATAAAACTTTCAAATTTTTGTACTCAAAATATCTTCTTAAAACATCAAAAACAATCGTGGATCTCATGTGACCGATGTGAGGTGAACCTTGAACAGTGGCACCACATAAATACATAGATACTTCACCATTTTTTAATGGAACAAAATCTCTTAATGAACGAGAATATGAGTCGTATAGTTTCATCAGTTGTTTTATTGTAATGGATTAGTTTTTTGACAAATTTTTATATTTATTTACTGATTAATGCGTGAGCAATAGCAGCTAAACCTTCGCCGCGTCCTGTT
>JACCDY010146261.1_pt1 | contig 12492 bp, 14 predicted proteins | sample 7446391 | NCBI WGS metagenome assembly JACCDY01 (sample SAMN15323451, study PRJNA562643) | freshwater metagenome | isolation source: river surface water | place: USA:Blue River Watershed | collected 2017-08-18 | reverse complement strand
TCACTTTGGCGCTATCTTCAATGGGCTCAGAGCGGCCCAGTTGGCTGTCTCCCGTGGTGAGGTGCACCACCGAGCCACCGAGTTGGTACATGCCGGCTTCAAAGCTCACGCGGGTGCGGGTGCTGGCCTTTTCAAAGATCATGGCCAGGGTGCGGTCGGCCAGCGGGTGGTATTTTTCGTAGGCTTTGAATTTGCGCTTGATTTCTGCGGCGCGAGTGAGCACGTGCGCGTACTCGTCGGCGCTCAAGTCGGTGAACTGCAGGTAATGCCGCACGGGCGCTGGGGCGTTGCTCATGGCGCTTCTGCCAGGAAGGATTTGATCAAGGGCGCCAAAATCGCGACCACTTCGTCGGCTTCGGCCTCGGTCATGATGAGTGGCGGCACCAAACGGATCACGCTGTCGGCGGTCACACTCAGCAAAAGGCCGGCTTCTGCGGCCCGGGTCCAAATGGCACCGCAGGGGCGGTCAAGTTCCACGCCCAGCATCAAGCCCTGGCCCCGGACTTCCTTGACGCCGTGCACGCCTGCCAACGCATTCTCAAGGGCCTTGCGCAAATGGTCGCCGACGCGCGCTGCATTGGCCATCAGGCCGTCTTTCTCCATGATGCGGATGGTCTCCACACCTGCGCGCATGGCCAGGGGGTTGCCGCCAAAAGTGGTGCCGTGGTTGCCCGGCTGGAAAATGTGGGCGGCCTTGGGGCCTGCCACCACCGCGCCAATCGGCACGCCCGAACCCAGGCCCTTGGCCAGCGGCATCACGGCGGGCACGATGCCTGCCCACTGGTGGGCAAACCATTTACCGGTGCGGCCCATGCCGCACTGGACTTCGTCGATCATCATCAGCCAGTCTTTTTGGTCGCACAGGGCGCGCACTTGCTGGAGGTATTCGATGCGCATCGGGTTGATGCCGCCTTCACCCTGGATGGTTTCCATGAACACCGCCACCACATTGGGGTTGCCTTCGGTGGCTTTTTTCAAGGCCTCGATGTCGTTGACCGGCACGCGCAAAAAGCCGTCCAACATGGGGCCGAAACCTTTCTTCAGCTTCTCGTTGGCGGTGGCGCTCAGGGTGGCGATGCTGCGGCCGTGAAAGGCTTTTTCGTACACCACAATCTCGGGTTTCTCGATGCCCTTGTCATGACCGAACTTGCGGGCCAGCTTGATGGCCGCTTCGTTGGCCTCCAGGCCGGTGCAACAGAAAAACACATTGGTCATGCCCGACATTTCGACCAGCTTGGCCGCCAGCACCTCGGCGTTGGGCACATGGAAGTAGTTGCAGCTGTGGATCATTTTGGCCAACTGGTCTTGCAGTGCGGGCACCAAGTCGGGGTGGTTGTGACCCAGCGTGTTCACGGCGATGCCTGCCAATGCGTCCAGATAAGACTTGCCATTGACGTCCCAAACTCGGCAACCCTGACCATGGCTGAGTGCGATGGGCAGTCGGCCATAGGTGTTCATGGTGTGCGGTGAGGCGGCTTCAATGAAAGCGGACATGCGTGAACTCCTGAAATGAAATCGGCCCAACGAAAAGGGCCGCTGAGGATGGATTTTAGAGGCATTAATCAGTCGAATGCAGATCGAATTTGCAAGCCCTATTGACCGATTCCAAAAGGGGGTTTGAGTCTTATATAAGATACAATACTTGAGCTCACTTGGCAGCGGTGATCCCGCCTCCCAGTCCGACTGATTCACACCTCTATCCGATGGTTTCCAACAACGCCAAAGAAGTTTTCATCCAGGGCATCACCCAGGACGGCAAGGATTTCCGACCCAGCGACTGGGCCGAACGCCTGGCGGGCGTCATGAGCCCTTTTCGACCCGGCGGAGCCACCCCAGGCAGCCATCTGAGTTATTCCCCTTGGTGCATTCCCACCACGATGGCCGGGATCAAGTGCGTGATCGTGAACCACGAATTGCGCGATCACAACGTCATGGCCTGGGATTTTGTGATGAACTTTGCGCGCGACAACGGTTTGCAAGTGGCCGAAGCCTGTTTGTTGCCTGACCCGCCCTCCAAAAAATAACAACCCGGTACCGACCGCCCAAGGGCGGTTTTTTTATGCCCTGTCCCCAGCGGATCTCAAGCAGCCATGAAAAAACCGCCGAGGTTTGCACCAGGGCGGTTCAGTGTTCGCGGACAGCGCACCCGTTTCAAACGGCAGCGAGGACCAAGCCTCGCCGGGCTGTTGATCTGGTGGAGCGGATCAGGCTGCGGCGAGGGCCAAAGTTTTGACTTTGGCGCTCAGGCGGCTCTTGTCACGAGCTGCCTTGTTTTTGTGGAAGATGCCCTTGTCGGCAATGGTGTCCACCACGGCTTGCATCTTGGCAAACAGCTCTGTGGCTTTGGTCTTGTCACCAGCTGCAACGGCTTTTTCGACGTTTTTCACAGCGGTGCGGTATTTGGAGCGCAGCGAAGAGTTCGCAGCGTTGATTTTGATGTCTTGGCGGACGCGTTTACGGCCGGAGGCAAGACGGGGGTTTTTCTTTTTGGGTTTAGCGGATGCCATATAAAAGTTCTTTCGGTGTCTGAGGATGATGTCCAGCGAACCCGGCATTCTAGCAGACCCCGGGAGCCCTTGGGGCTTCCTGAGCCCGCAGCCTGGCCATTTGCTGCGCGGATGGGCAAAACCGGCTTGTTGCAGGTCTTTGGATGACCCGCAGGGGGCCGCTACACTCGTCCACTGTGAGCCTCCTCAGATCTGCTTCTGTCGTGTCGATGTTTACCCTGGCCTCGCGGGTCACGGGTTTGGTGCGCGAGCTGCTCATGGCATCGATGTTCGGGGCGAGCGCCTTGACGGACGCCTTCAATGTGGCTTTTCGCATTCCCAATTTGTTTCGTCGCTTGTTTGCAGAGGGCGCATTCAGTCAGGCGTTTGTGCCGGTGCTGGCAACCAGCCGAGCCCAGCATGGCGATGAGGCCACCCGTGAAGTGATCGACAACGTGGCCACGGCACTGGCTTGGTCGGTGCTGTTGTTGTCGGTTTTGGGTGTGTTGGCCGCACCTTGGCTGGTGTGGGCCATGGCCAGCGGCTTGCAGCAAGATGCCCGTGGCTACGATGCGGCGGTGAACATGACGCGCTGGATGTTCCCCTACATCGCTTTCATGTCGATGGTGGCGCTGTCGGCGGGAATTTTGAACAGTTGGAAGCGTTTTGCCGTGCCCGCAGCCACCCCTGTGCTGCTGAATGTGAGCGTGATCCTGGCAACCTGGTTCTTGTCACCCTGGTTGGCGAAGCAAGGCTTTGAGTCCATCTATGCCTTGCCCGTGGGCGTGATGGTGGGTGGCTTTTTACAGCTGGCGGTGCAGATACCGGCCTTGGCCCGTCTGGGTTTGCTGCCGCGTGTGGGCGTGGGGCCTGCCCGAATCAAAAAAGCCTGGACCAACCCGGCCACACGCAACATCCTGCGCCTGATGGGTCCGGCTTTGTTGGGTGTGGGGGTGGCACAAATTTCCTTGCTCATCAACACCCAAATTGCCTCTCACCTGGCCCCGGGCAGCGTCAGCTGGCTGACCTATGCGGACCGTTTGATGGAGTTTCCGACCGCCATTTTGGGGGTGGCACTGGGCGTGGTGCTGATGCCGCAATTGGCCGCTGCCAAAGCCACGGGGGATGGCGAGCGCTATGCCGCCATGCTCGACTGGGGTTTGCGCCTGGTGGTGTTGCTGGCCCTGCCATGTGCGGCGGCTTTGTTGGTGTTTTCTCAACCCCTGGTGTCGGTGCTTTACCACTATGGCGCCTTCACTGACCGAGATGTTCAGCAGACCACCTTGGCCCTCACCGGATACGGTGTGGGTTTGCTGGGTCTGGTGGCCATCAAGGTGCTGGCGCCGGGGTACTACGCCAGCCAGGACATCCGCACCCCGGTGCGCATTGCCATTGTGGTGCTGGTGTTGACGCAGGTGTTGAATGTGCTGCTGGTGCCCCATCTGGCCCATGCTGGGCTGGCGCTGTCGATCGGCTTGGGGGCCTTGGTGAACGCTGCTTGGTTGCTGCTGGGCTTGTTGCGCCGGGGCAGCTACAAGCCCCAGCCGGGTTGGTGGCGTTTTGCCGCGCAGGTTGTGCTGGCCACCGGTTTGTTGACAACGCTGCTGTGGATGGCCGCGCAGCACCTGCCCTGGGTGGCAATGCGCCAAGAAGCCTGGACGCGCATCGGTTGGATGGCTTTGACACTGCTGGGCTCTGGGCTGCTGTATTTTGGTGTTTTGTGGGCCACGGGTTTGAGGCTCAGGTCTTTCCTCAAGCGATGAAGGGTTCCAAATGTCCCTGAATTTATCGCCACTGACGCCTTTGAATTACTTTGCCAGCTTGGTGCAAAGCGATGAGCAGTTCCCTTTGTTGGAGGCGGCGGCCAGTCTGGCGCAAGATGAAGAACCCTTGCTGGATGTGCAGCAAGTGCTGGACGATGTGGCACGGCTGTTGAAAAAAGTCACGGCACGCATGCCTGAAGATGCCGATGATTTGACCCGACTGGCCATACTCAGTCAGGTGTTCTACAAAGACTTGGGCTTCGGGGTCAATGCCAACGACTATTACGCGCCGGAAAACAGCTACCTCAACGAGGTCCTCCGAACGCGACGGGGCATCCCCATTTCATTGGCGGTGATTTGGCTGGAACTGGCCCAAGCCTTGGAATTGCAGGCGCAAGGGGTCTCTTTCCCGGGTCATTTCTTGGTCAAGGTCGCTTTGAACGAAGGCTTGGTGGTGTTGGATCCGCTCACAGGCGAGTCCTTGGGCCTGGACCATTTGGCGGAGCGCCTGAGGCCCTTCCGTGACCCTGTCGATCGCAAGGCTCAAGCCGATCTGGACGAGGGCGAGACGCCCATGGGCTTGTATTTGCAAGCTTGTCCGCCACGCGACATCTTGGCCCGCATGTTGCGCAATCTGAAAGAGATTTTTCGGTCCCAGGAAGATTGGCCTCGGATGTTGCAAGTCTTGGACCGTCTGGTGGTTTTGTTGCCAGAGGTCTGGACCGAAAGGCGAGACAGGGGTCTGGTTCACGCCGAGCTTGGGCAGGTGCATGAAGCCTTGCAGGATTTGAGGCTCTATCTCCAGGCTGTTCCCTCAGCCCCCGACAACGCGGCCCTGAAAAACCGCGTGAATGAACTCTCAGGGCATTGATCGGCAACGCCCCCGAAAAAATGGGCGCAGCGGTTCAGGCCAGTTTCATCGAGCGCTATGGACCTTCAGATCAGGCAACCACGACCTGAGCGCCTTCGCCTTGCTTGGCAATGTGTCCAATCGTGAACACTTGTTCGCCCGCCTCACGCAGGGTCTGGGCACAGGCCTGGGCTGATGCCGCATCCACCACCACCACCATGCCGATGCCGTTGTTGAAGGTGCGGTTCATTTCGATGTCGTCGATGCCAGCCGTGGCTTGCAGCCAAGCGAAGAGCTCGGTCTGGGGCCAGCTGCCTTTGAGCAAGTGCGCGGCCAAGCCCTCGGGCAAGACGCGGGGAATGTTCTCCAACAAACCACCACCGGTGATGTGGGCCAGGGCTTTGATGCCGCCGCTCGAGGTGGCATCTGCTGAGTTCGGGTGTTGCGCCAGCGCCGCCAACACGTTCTTCACATACAAGCGGGTGGGGCGCATGATGGCTTCTTTGAAAGGCATGCCATCCAAGGTGGCCGGGGTGTTGGCGCCTGCGCGCTCGATGCACTTGCGCACCAGGCTGAAGCCGTTGGAGTGCACGCCGTGCGAGGCCAAGCCCAGCACCACATCGCCCACTTGCACCTTGGCGCCGGTGAGGATCTTGCTTTTCTCGACCGCACCGACGCAGAAGCCCGCCAAGTCGTATTCGCCCGCGGGGTACATGCCGGGCATCTCAGCCGTTTCCCCACCGATCAGCGCGCAGCCGCTCATCTCGCAGCCCTTGGCGATGCCGCCGACCACCGCCGCCGCAGTGTCCACGTCGAGCTTGCCGCAGGCGAAGTAGTCCAAGAAAAACAGCGGCTCAGCGCCTTGCACCAGCACGTCGTTGACGCTCATGCCCACCAGGTCGATCCCCACGGTGTCGTGCATGTTCCACTCAAACGCCAGCTTGAGCTTGGTGCCCACGCCGTCGGTGCCGCTGACCAGTACAGGTTCCTTGTAACGCTTGGGCACTTCGAACAGCGCGCCAAAACCACCAATGCCGGCCAAGACGCCTTCGCGCATGGTTTTCTTGGCCAGGGGTTTGATGCGCTCGACCAGGGCGTCGCCAGCAACGATGTCAACACCGGCGTCTTTGTAGGAAAGGGGAGTTTGGCTCATGGTTTTGGCCCGGATTGGGCGGTAAATGGGTAACAAGGGGCCAATAAACGGACTGGCAGACTAAAATCAAGGCTCATTTTAAGGGTTAGCCCTGAGCGCTTTGACCCGCACGCCTCAAAAGACGAGACCGATTTGCAAACCCCGCCCCCTTTTTTCATGACCCGTTTGGCCGCTTGGTTGGGCGTGGCTTTGTTGGCCGCCTGGGTGTTCTGGTTGCTGGCTCCGGTGCTGGCGCCTTTTGTGATCGCAGCGGTCATGGCTTATGTGCTGCATCCCTTGGTGTTGCGCCTCGAAGGCTTGGCGGGCGGGCGTTTGCCGCGTGCATTGACGGTGGTGTTGGTGGAAGCTTTGGCGCTGTTGGCGCTGTTGGGCTTGTTTTTGTTGCTGGTGCCGATTTTGGTGCGCGAATGGCCCTTGCTGCAGCAACAACTGCCTCTTTTGCTGGACCGATTGAGTGCTGCGGTGAACCCCGTGTTGGCGCATTTGGGGCTGGATGTTTCGCTGAATCTGGATGACCTGAAAGCCCAGTTGGTGGCTTACCTGAGCGCCAATCGCGAGGACTGGTGGGCGCCGCTCATGTCTTCGCTCAAGCTGGGGGGCAGCGTGGCCCTGGCCATTGCGGGCTATGCGGTGCTGGTGCCGGTGGCGCTGTTTTTCATGCTGTACGACTGGACCCGCATGGTGCACCTGGTCGTCGAGTTGGTGCCGCCTGCATGGCGTGGCAGCTTTGACAGCTTCATGCAGGAAAGCGATGAAGTCCTGGGCGAATACCTGAGGGGGCAGCTGCTGGTGATGCTGTCATTGGCGGTTTTTTATGCGGTGGGTCTGGCTTTGTTCGGGCTGGATTTGGCCCTGCCGATTGGGGTGTTCACGGGCCTGGCGGTGTTCGTGCCTTATTTGGGTTTTGGCTTGGGTCTTTTGCTGGCTTTGCTGGCGGGCTTGCTGCAAATGGCCCCGACCGAGGCCTTCATCATGGTGGCCGTGGTGTACGGCCTGGGGCAGCTGATCGAGAGTTTTGTGCTGACTCCCCGCTTGGTCGGCGAGCGCATTGGTTTGCACCCGTTGGCTGTGATCTTGGCGCTGATGGCTTTTGGTCAGTTGCTGGGCTTTGTGGGTGTCCTGATCGCCTTGCCGGCCAGTGCCGTGTTGTTGGTGGCCTTGCGCCGTTTGCGTCGCCAATATTTGCAAAGTGACCTGTACCGCAAAAGCGGCACGGGTCAACCAGAGCAGGATTCGAACGGGGCATGAGGCAACTGGCTTTGGACATTGGCTTGGCCAGCACGCCCTCGCTGGACAATTTTTTTGCAGGGCCCAACCTCGCGGCGGTAGACCATTTGCGTCTGTGGACGGCATCCAGCCGCCGTTCGCCTGTGCCCACTTATCTGTGGGGAGAAAGCGGCTCGGGCAAGACCCATTTGCTGCATGCTGTACACCACGTGTTGAAAGAGCAGGGCGCTCTGGTCGGCTGGCTGGACGCCCACACGATGGACCCGCCCGGGTTCAACGACGATTGGACCGCCGTGCTGATGGACGATGTGCACCTCTACAACAGCGAGCAACAGCACACCGCCTTCAATTGGTTTGTCAATGCGCTGACCCCCCGCAGCGGCATGCCGCGCTGGGTCTTGGCCACTGGCGCGTTGCCGCCAGCTGATCTGAAGCTGCGCGATGACCTGCGCACGCGCTTGGGCTGGGGCCATGTGCATGCCCTGCAGGTTTTGCAGGAACCGGAGCGCCGCGCTGTGCTGCGCCAGGCAGCCGATGCGCGAGGTCTGTTTTTGAGTGACGAAGTGATGTCTTACATGCTCAATCGATTTTCCCGGGATCTGGGCAGCTTGATGCAACTGCTGGACAACCTGGACCACTATGCCTTGCAAACGCAGCGCGCTCTGACCATTCCGCTTGTGCGCGCCATGCTGGAGAACGAATGAAACTCGCCCTGTTCGACCTGGACCACACCTTGTTGCCGCTGGACTCCGATCACACCTGGGGGGTCTTCACCACCGAATTGGGCTGGACGGATCCGCACGTGTTCGGCCAACGCAATGATGAGTTTTACGCCCACTACCAGGCAGGCACGCTCGACATCCACGATTACGTGCGCTTTGCCACCCGCGCGGCGCGTGAGCGTGGTGCCGTTGAAGCGGCGCAGGCGCATGCCCGTTACATGGACGAAGTGATCCGCCCGCGCATCACGCCCGAGGCGCTGGCGCTGGTACGATCGCACCAGCATGCGGGCGACACGGTCATGATCGTGACGGCCACCAACGAGTTTGTGACCCGCCCAATTGCCCAGGCTTTCGGTGTGAGCGAGTTGATCGCGGTGGAACTCGAACGCGATGCCAACGGCTGGATCACCGGCGAGATCAAGGGCACACCCTCGTTTCGCGAAGGCAAGGTGGCCCGTGTCGCACAGTGGTTGGACACACGGGGTCTGCAATGGGGCGATGTGGAGATGAGTTTTTACTCGGATTCCATGAACGACCTGCCGCTTTTGGAAAAAGCCCACCATCCGGTGGCAACGAATCCTGACGCTCGGTTGCGTCAACTGGCCACAGAGCGTGGCTGGCGCATCCTCGAACTGTTTCAAGAATGATCAAAAATTTCATCGACAAGCTGATGGGCAAATCGCCCAAAAGCAACAAGCCCCACTTTGGCCGCCGGACCGAGGTGCCTGCTTCGGTGCACCGCATCGACCCTGACTTGGTGGACGAACGTGCCATCCACGTGACCCACACCTTGCAGCAAGCCGGATTTGAGGCCTATATCGTGGGCGGAGCGGTGCGCGACCTGCTGCTGGGCTTGCGCCCCAAGGACTTTGATGTGGCCACCGATGCCACGCCCGAGCAAGTCAAGGGACTGTTTCGCCGGGCCTTCATCATCGGTCGTCGCTTTCGCATTGTGCATGTGGTGTACGGTCGGGGCCGTGACAACGAAGTGATCGAGGTGTCCACCTTTCGGGCGCATCTGGACAACGCGGCGGCCGAGCAGGTCAAGGGCAATGAACGCACCAGCAAGCGCCAACTTGAAGGCATGCAGCATGCGGTTGATTCCAGTGGTCGCGTGTTGCGCGACAACGTTTGGGGTCCGCAAGACGAAGATGCGACGCGCCGTGATTTCACCGTCAACGCGATGTACTACGACCCTGAGTCGCAGACCGTGGTGGATTACCACGGCGGCATTCAGGATGCGAAAAAACGCGTGCTGCGCATGATCGGCGACCCGGTGGCACGGTATCGCGAAGACCCGGTGCGCATCATCCGCGCCGTTCGCTTTGCCGCCAAGCTCAGCCCGCTGGGCTTCAAGCTGGAAGCCAAAACGGGCAAGCCCCTGGCCCAGTCCGCGTCCTTGTTGGCCGATGTGCCGCAAAGCCGTTTGTTTGACGAAATGCTCAAGCTGCTGCAAACCGGCCATGCGTTGGCGTCGATCGAGCAGTTGAAAAAGTTGGGTCTGGCGACCGGTATTTACCCGTTGTTGGATGTGGTGGTGGAGCGGGCTGACACACCTTTTGTGCAGGTGGCCTTGACCGACACCGATCGCCGTGTGGGCGAGGGCAAGCCGGTGGCCCCCAGTTTCTTGTTGGCCTGCGTGTTGTGGGCCGATGTGCGCGAGGGTTGGGCCAAGCGCTTGGCGCGCAAAGAGCATCCGTACCCGGCTTTGCAGGATGCCATCGACGAGGTGTTCGACGCGCGCATTGGCGATGTGTCCGGTCGCGGCAAGTTGGCCGCCGACATGCGCGAGATCTGGATGATGCAGCCGCGCTTTGAAAAGCGCGTGGGCAGCACCCCATTTGGACTGGTTGAGCAGCCAAGATTTCGCGCAGGCTTTGATTTTTTGCGCCTGCGTGCCGACATCGAAGAGGTCGATGTGCGCTTGGCCGATTGGTGGCAAGAGTTCAGCATGGCCAGCGATGCCGAGCGCGAGGACCTGGTGCAAGCGGCCAAAGCCGAACAGCAAGCCTTGCAAACCTCCAAGCCTCGTGTGCGCCGTGCACCCCGCCCCGATGGCGCGGCCCAGCCACCGAAGGAGGTCGCGGCCGCCGCGCCCGAGGCAGAGCCAGGCGATGCGGCTGCTCCCAAAAAACGCCGTCGCCGTCGTCGCCCTGCCGGTGCCGCAGGTGAGTCTGGCAGCGCCGAATAAGCCCCCAGGCCAACCATGCAGAACCCCGTGCGTGAGCCGGTGACCGCTTGGGTGGCCTTGGGTGCCAACCTGGGCGATGCCCGGCAGGCCGTGTTGCAAGCCTTTGAGGCGCTGGGCATGCTGCCTGGCACGCGATTGACAGCCCGATCGCGCCTCTACCGCAGCGCCCCCCACCAGGCACAGGGCCCTGACTTTGTGAATGCGGTGGCCCAGCTGGACACCTGTTTGAGTGCGCCTGACTTGTTGGACGCCCTGCAGGCGCTGGAAATCAAGGCGGGCCGTGAACGGCCTTATGTGAATGCCCCGCGCACACTGGACCTGGACCTGATTTTGTACGGTCAGTCCCGCATCGACAGTCCGCGCTTGCAAGTGCCCCATCCGCGTTGGCGAGATCGTGCTTTTGTTCTTCTGCCTTTGGCCGATGTGTCGCCCGAAGCGGTGAACGCACAGGATCGGGCACGCGTGGCGGACCAGCCCATTGACGTGTTGCCCGAAGACAGCCCTTGAGCAGCCAGGCCTCGTTGCAGGTTTTCAGGCAGACGTTCTTGCAGGCCTTGTCAGCTTGGTCAAGGATGGGGATAGACCGCTGAAATCACTGACTGATCAGACGTGCCGCTTCGATTTGGTATTCAAAGTAGCGTTGAAAGCTGAAGACCAGACTGGACATCATGACCGTGGTGCCCAAAAGCAAGGCCGTGACGATGCCAATGATGGTGGCCCATTGCGTCCGACCCGCAGGGTTCGCGGCGTCGGTCTGGGGATTGAACCGGGCATTCCACTTTTCGATGGACATGAGCCCGTAAAAAATCGCATTCATGGCGCAAGCGGCGATCGTGAAGCCCAACAACGGGATCAGCATCCAGCTGAGCGTGTCATCTTGGCCAAACTGCTCCACCCGTTCCAAACCATAAAACCCCAGCGCGGTTGGAATGGGCAGCAACCAAGCCAGCATGTCTTTGAAGCCGTGAAGGTAAAACCGGTGCAATCCCAATGGGCCGCCCCAAAAAGCCAGCCAAGTTGCCAATGTTTTGTTTTTCATGGCCCCGATTATTGCGGAGCGGTGCTGTCGGCAGCGCCCAAAGGCTTTTCCATCATCACCACATCCAGCCAGCGGTTGAACTTCCATCCGCACGACTTGAGGGTGCCCACGTGGCTGAAGCCCACCGAGGTGTGCACGCCAATCGAGCCCGCGTTGGCAGAATCGCCGATGACCGCCAGAAATTTGCGCACGCCAGCGCGTTCGGCCTGGACGCACAGCTCGGCCAGAAGGGCTCGCCCCATGCCTTTGCGGTGCGCATCCGCTGCCATGTAAATCGAGTCTTCAGCAGAGAACCGGTAAGCCGGCCGCGGCTTGAACCAGTTGCAATAGGCAAAACCGATCACACGGCCCGCGTCTTCGACGACCAGGTAAGGCAGTCCCTTGGACAGCACATCGGCGCGGCGGCCGGCCATGTCAGCCTCGGTGGGCGGATCGATCTCAAAAGTGCCTGTGCCTGTGAGCACATGGTGGCGGTAAATGGCCGTGATGGCAGCGACATCTTCGTCGCGGCTGGGACGGATCAGAGGCAAGGCAAGGCTCCCGTTGTATAATGGTGGGCTTTTCAGTGTGTCACTGGCCGGGTGGCCAGTTGCGTGTCTCAAACGCTGAAGGATACCGGGCGTCTGGGCAATTGTTCCCAAGATACCCAACCACCCAAGGATAAATCATGGTTGTTATTCGTTTGAACCGCGGCGGCTCCAAAGCACGTCCTTTCTTCAACATCGTCGTGGCTGACAAGCGCGTGCGTCGCGATGGTCGCTTCCTCGAGCGCATCGGTTTCTACAACCCCACAGCCAAAGGTGGCGAAGAAGGTCTGCGCATTGCTCAAGACCGTCTGACCTACTGGAAGAGCGTTGGCGCCCAGGCTTCTCCCACCGTGGAACGCCTGATCCGCCAAGCTGGCAAAGCCACTGCCTGATTGACCCGCACAGGTCATGCGACCCCCTTTGGAAACAGCCGCACTGCCGGCTGACGCCATCGAAATCGGGCGCATCACCGATGCCTGGGGCATCAAAGGCTGGTTCAAGGTCTTGCCCCACAGCGCCTCGCCCGAGGCGCTT
>JACCDY010202763.1_pt1 | contig 12499 bp, 13 predicted proteins | sample 7446391 | NCBI WGS metagenome assembly JACCDY01 (sample SAMN15323451, study PRJNA562643) | freshwater metagenome | isolation source: river surface water | place: USA:Blue River Watershed | collected 2017-08-18 | reverse complement strand
GGCATCGTCTCGCGCGGTGGCTCGATCATGGCCAAGTGGTGCCTTGCGCATCACAAGGAATCCTTCTTGTACGAGCACTTCGAAGACATCTGCGAGATCATGAAGGCCTATGACGTCTCGTTCTCGCTGGGCGATGGCCTGCGCCCTGGCTCGATCTATGACGCCAATGACGAAGCGCAGCTGGGCGAGCTCAAGACCCTGGGCGAGCTGACCCAGGTCGCCTGGAAGCATGATGTGCAGGTGATGATCGAAGGCCCCGGCCATGTGCCGATGCAGCTGATCAAGGAAAACATGGCCCTCCAGCCCGAGCAGTGACACGAGGCGCCGTTCTACACGCTCGGCCCGCTGACCACCGACATCGCTCCCGGCTATGACCACATCACCTCCGGCATCGGCGCTGCGCAGATCGGCTGGTACGGCTGCGCGATGCTGTGCTACGTGACGCCGAAAGAACACCTCGGCCTGCCGAACAAGACCGACGTCAAGGACGGCATCATCACCTACAAGATCGCCGCCCATGCCGCCGACCTGGCCAAGGGCCATCCGGGTGCGCAGGTGCGCGACAACGCGCTGTCGAAGGCGCGCTTCGAGTTCCGCTGGGAAGATCAGTTCAACATCGGCCTCGATCCGGATAAGGCGCGTGAATTCCACGACGAGACCCTGCCCAAGGATTCAGCCAAGGTCGCCCATTTCTGCTCGATGTGCGGTCCGCATTTCTGCTCGATGAAAATCACGCAGGATGTGCGCGACTATGCGGAGAAGCAGGGCATCGCTGAAAACGAGGTGCTCAAGAAGGGCATGGAGATCAAGGCGGTCGAGTTCGTCAAGAGCGGCGCCGAAATCTATCGCAAGCAGTGATTGGCAGGTGCCGATGATTGCCATCGAACTCAACGGCGCGCCGAGCGAGCTGGCTGACGGGCAGTGCGTGCAGGATCTGATCGACGCACTGTCGCTGACCAACCAGGCGCTGGCCGTTGCCGTCAATCGTGAAGTGGTGCCGCGCGTGCGCTGGCGCGAGCGCGTCTTTGTCGCTGGCGACAAGGTGGACATCGTTCGCGCAATTGGCGGTGGGTGAGGCAGGGGTTTCGGCTCGTATACGAGCCGCCTGCCGAAGCGCTCTGGCCTGCGAGCCAGAGCGTGGCTCGAAGCGGATTCGCTTGCAAGCGAATCCGTGGAAATGACTCCGCACCGCAGCGGTCCTCGGCAGAAGCTGCGGTCAAATGAAGGAATGCAAATGCAATTGAGCGACCTGAAAGACAATGAAGGCCTGACCATCGCAGGCAAGACCTATGCGTCGCGCCTGCTGGTGGGCAGCGGCAAGTACAAGGATCTCGACGAGACCCGCCGCGCGACCGAAGCATCGGGCGCGGACATCATCACCGTCGCGATCCGGCGCGTGAACATCGGCCAGGATCCAAACGCACCCAGCCTGCTGGATGTGGTGCCGCCGTCGCGCTACACGATTCTGCCCAACACCGCCGGCTGCTACAGCGCGAAGGATGCGGTGTACACGCTGCAATTGGCACGCGAGCTCTTGAATGGCCACAAGCTGGTCAAGCTCGCAGTGCTGGGCGATGAGAAGACCCTGTTCCCCAACATGCCCGAGACGCTGAAGGCGGCCGAGACCCTGGTCAAGGATGGTTTTGACGTCATGGTCTATTGCAGCGACGACCCGATACAGGCGCGCATGCTTGAGGACATCGGCTGTTGCGCGGTAATGCCGCTGGCCTCGCTGATCGGTTCCGGCATGGGCATCCTGAATCCTTGGAACTTGTCGCTAATTATCGAGCAGGCCAAGGTGCCGGTGCTGGTCGACGCCGGTGTCGGCACTGCCTCCGATGCCGCGATTGCGATGGAACTGGGTTGCGACGGCGTGTTGATGAATACCGCGATTGCCGGCGCCAAAGATCCGGTGCGCATGGCGCGCGCGATGAAGCTGGCCGTCGAAGCCGGTCGCGAAGCTTTCCTTGCAGGGCGGATTGCGCGCAAGTTCGCCGCGTCGCCATCCTCGCCGATGGCAGGCCGCATCGTATGACGGTGCCGTCGGTGCTGGTGTTCGCCGGGCTCGACCCCAGCGGCGGCGCCGGCATCCAGGCCGATATCCAGGCCCTTAGCGCCGCAGGCGTGCATCCGTTGGTGATCGTGACGGCACTCACCGTTCAGGATCATGAGCACGTCTATGCTGTCCATCCGGTCGAGCCTGCCGTGTTGCGCGCGCAGGCGCAGGCGCTGATCGATGCCGGCATCGCGATTGCCGCAGTCAAGCTGGGCATCGTCGGCAGCGCGGCGAATGCCGAGGCGATGGCCGAACTCATCATCAGGCTGCGCGAGCGCCAGCCCGGCTTACCGGTGGTGCTGGATCCGGTACTGGCCAGCGGCCATGGCGACACGCTCACCCGTGGCGATGCGGTGGCTGCGCTGGCGCCGCTGCGCCAGCTGGCGACCGTGATCTTGCCCAACCTGCCCGAAGCGAGGGCCCTGTGTCCAGCAGCGCCAGATGATGAGGCGCGTGCGCAAGCCTTGTTGGGCGAGGCACCGCATGTGCTGCTCAAGGGTGGGCACGGCGAGGGCGAGTTCGTGATCAATCGCTGGTATGCCCGTGACGGCCACCAGGCATGGCGCTGGCCACGGCTGCCGGGCAGTTACCATGGTTCGGGCTGCACCCTGGCGTCGGCGCTGGCGGCACGGCTTGCCCTGGGTCAGACCATGGCCGAGGCGATGGACTCGGCCCAGCACTGGGTGCAGCGAGCGCTGCAGCAGGCTTATATGATCGCCGACGGCCAGGCGATCCCCAACCGATTGCAGGAGAACACATGAAGGGCTTGTACCTCGTTACCCCGGACTGGGACGACACCGGCAAGCTGCTGGCCGCGACCGAACAGGCCATCGCCGGCGGCGCAGCGCTGGTGCAGTATCGGCACAAGATGGCGGATGAGCCCTTGCGGCGCCAACAGGCCACGGCATTGCTGGCCCTGTGCCGCCAGCATGGGCTGCCCCTGATCATCAATGACCATGTCGATCTCTGCCTTGAGCTCGATGCCGATGGCATTCATGTCGGCGGCACCGATGCCTCGGTAGCGCAAGTGCGCGCGCGCGTCGGGGCCGGCAAGATCGTCGGCGCGTCCTGCTACGGCCAACTGCAGCTGGCGCGGGATGCGGCAGCGGCCGGCGCCAGTTATGTCGCCTTCGGCGGCTTCTATCCGTCGCGCGTCAAGCAATACGAAGTCAGCACCTCGCCGTCCATCGTCACTGATGCGCTCCAGGCCTTGCCAGTGCCCTTGTGCGTGATCGGTGGCATGACGGTCGAGAATGCAAAGCCGCTGATCGACCTCGGTGCACACATGGTTGCCGCCATCAGCAGTGTGTACGCAGCAGACGATCAACGCTTGGCAGCATCTGCATTCGCACAACTCTTCCCCGCCTGATGTCCCCTGTCTGACGCCATGACGCAGCGCTGCTGCGTCATGCGCATTCATCGCCACTTCCGCAGGAACCCCTTTCCTGCACCTGCTACTCAGCAGCCGTTCCGCCATCTGGCGGTCTTGCCGGGAGCAGCCATTGTCATTGTCATTGTCGGAGATGCAGCAGCTGATGCATGAGCTCGGTCCGGCCACGCCGGAAGTCGATGCCATCATCCAGCATGAAGCAGGCAGCTGGGATATCTGGTTTGAAGGCGAGGTCTGCATCGCGCTTGCATGGCGGCTGGCCGAGCCTCGCGTCACCCTGAGCATCGCCTTGGGCGAGGTGCCTGAACCGGACGCCGGCGCCAGCTATGCAGCTTTGTTGAAAGCCAATCTCGCCTGGTCGGCACAAGGATCGGTGCGAGCGGTGATGTGTGAATCCGGGCACCTGATGTTGATTGCCGAGCCTACTTTCGATTCAGGCCAGTTGTCCGGATTTCAGCAGCAGCTGCGTCGCTTCGTTTGCCAGGCGGCGCAGTTTTCCGGCTTGTTGCGGCAGGCAGCCCGTCTGACGCCTGCTGGTCGTGATCCTGATTGCTTCGCCTCGCTTGACCGCGCCTGAGGCGAGCTTCCCTTTCTTTTTTACCCGCAAATCCCTCTGATCATGAATCCCCTTGTTAGCCAGCCACAGGAACGCCTGCTGCGTCCGGTCGCACGACACTTCGATAAAGATGGTTCGCCGGTCATTCCGCTGAGCCCGACGCGCAGCATCCGGAATGCCAATGTCATCTATGAAAAAATCAAGAACCTGCCTGACAACACGCCGCTGCGTGCCGATTATGATCGCGGGGGCAAGCCCTTTCTGTATCTGCCGCGGCTGAAAAAAAATTCCATCCAGCCGGCTCGCGCGCCGCTGCAAATGGCCAATGAACAGGCGGACCGACAAGAGGCGCTGAACATCATGCAAGCCATTGCCGAGGAAGTTCAGTCGCTGGCGAGCGCATCAAAAGAAGCGCGGCTGGCGGCCATGCGTTTTGGCCTTGCGATGCGCTCCCGCAGTGTGCTGGGCGAGCTGCGCGTTGGCGATGTCCGTCAGGCCCTTGCCGAGATCACGGGTGCCGACCGCACCCAAGCCGTCGGGGATGCCGCGCCGCGCCGCGGCAATGCCTTCCGCACCCATCTGCTCAATTTTGTGGGCATGCCCGATTACCTGAAGCAGGTGTTTGGCAATGCACTGGAAACCGGCCACACCTCCGGCAACCATAAACAGTCGGCCGCCGTCGAGGCCATGTTCACCATGATCAGCCAATACCTCGCTCAGCACCCGGTTGGTCAGGGCCGTGAATTCATCGCCTTTGTGGAGCGCTATCCCTTGTCGAATGACCTGATCAAATTTGCCCGCCAATGGATGAGCTTGCGAGCTGCGAAGCAAACCACGGCCGGCTTCCTGTTCCGACAAATGCCCTGGGCTAAAGAAATCAATTTCGCGGCACGCATCATCAAGTACCTGTGCAAGCGAAACCAATGCTGGAGCTCGCCGGGGAAAATGCCGCGCTCGCCGGCGGCGCTGCCCGCCTCGCCGATCGGCTCCGTCGCCGCCAGCGTCCAGGCCTATCGCTCGCCCACGCAAACGTCAATTCGAGTGCCTGACGCCGCGCCCAATCCTTCCGCACCCAATCCTTCCGCCTCCCTGGCCAGCCGGTCGAAAAAAGCGCTGCTGTCCGATCAGGAAGTGCGCTCGACGCCGGTAGCGACGAACTCGCCCCGGGTCTCGCTGGCAAAACGGATCTTGTATGCGAGGCATGTATTGTCGGACGTGCTGGTGGGATCTGTCTCGGACGATACCTCCGGCTTTGGGGAAACCTCGCAAACACGTGCCGACCCGGCGGCTTCCGACACCATGGTCAGCGAGACCGAGGACTCGATGAAATCCCTGCTCGATAACATCGAATGGGTTGCCATGCCCGGTGCCGCCGAAGCCGACCAGTCCGCAGATTCCCATAGCTGATTCCCATCGCTGATTCAGGCCGCGGGATCTGCGGCTTGGTCTGCGGCTTGGTGTGCACCGTGGTGGGAGCCGTGGTGTGGGCCGTGGTGTGGGCCGTATAATCGGCCGATGCAAAACCTCCTGCACAATCTCAACCCCGAGCAGCTCGCCGCCGTCACCCTTCCCGCGCAGCCGGCGCTGATCCTGGCCGGCGCCGGCTCGGGCAAGACCCGGGTCCTGACCACCCGCATCGCCTGGCTGATTCAGACGGGCCAGGTGTCCCCGGCCGGCATCCTCGCCGTCACCTTCACCAACAAGGCGGCCAAGGAAATGCTGGCCCGCTTGTCGGCGATGATGCCGATCAATACCCGCGGCATGTGGGTCGGCACCTTCCATGGACTGTGCAACCGACTGCTGCGCGCCCACCACCGGGACGCGGCACTGCCGCAGACCTTCCAGATCCTGGATTCGCAAGACCAGCTGTCGGCGGTCAAGCGCCTGCTCAAGCGACTCAACATCGACGACGAGAAATACCCGCCCAAGCACCTGGTCTATTTCATCAACAGCGCCAAAGACCAGGGCCTGCGTGCGCAGGATGTCGAGGCCAATGATGATTTCAATCGCAAATTCGTCGAGCTCTATCAGGCCTATGACGAGCAGTGCCAGCGTGAAGGCGTGGTCGATTTTGCCGAGCTGCTGCTGCGCAGCTATGAACTGCTGTCGCGCAACCAGCCGCTGCGCGAGCATTACCAGGCGCGCTTCCGCCACATTCTGGTCGATGAGTTCCAGGATACGAACGACCTGCAATACAAATGGCTGAAGCAGCTGGCCGGCCAGCACAATGCCGTGTTCGCCGTCGGTGACGATGACCAGAGCATCTATGCCTTCCGCGGCGCCAACGTCGGCAACATGGCTGCGTTCGAGCGCGAATTCCATGTGCAGAACCTGATCAAGCTGGAGCAGAACTATCGTTCGCATGGCCACATCCTGGATGCGGCCAACCAGCTGATTTCAAACAATACGCGCCGCCTCGGCAAGAACCTGCGCACCGACGCCGGCCATGGCGAGCAAGTCCGTGTCCTGGAGGCCTCCAGCGACCTGCAGGAAGCGCAGTGGCTGATCGAAGAGGCCAAGGGCCTCATCAATGAAGGCTGGCTGCGCAGCGAGATCGCCATGCTGTACCGCTCCAATGCGCAGTCACGCGTGATCGAGCATGCGCTGTTCACGGCCGGCCTGCCTTATCGCGTCTATGGCGGCCTGCGCTTCTTCGAGCGCGCCGAAGTCAAGCATGCCATCGCCTACCTGCAACTGATCGACAATCCGCACAATGACTCGGCCTTCCTGCGGGTCGTGAATTTCCCCACCCGCGGGATCGGCGCACGCAGCATCGAGCAGTTGCAGGACGCGGCGCGCCAGTTCGGCCTGTCGCTGTACTCGGCGGGGCCGCATGTGGCTTGCAAGGCCGGCTCGTCGCTGGGCGGCTTCGTGAAGATGATCGAGGCGATGCGCTTCGAGACCCAGCAATTGCCGCTGCCCGAAATGGTGCAGGTAATGCTCGACAAGAGCGGCCTGATCCTGCACTACCAGGGTGAAAAAGAAGGCGCGGACCGGATCGAGAACCTCGAGCAGCTGGTCAGCGCGGCCACCCTGTTCGTCTCGGAAGAAGGTTTTGGCATGGATGCGCCGGCCTTGCTCGGCCCGCAGGCCCAGCCGCAGGGGACCGTGCCGGCGCTGGTCTCTGGCGATGGCGTCGAGGTGATCGACGCCGATGCGCCGCTGGTGACGGTGATGTCGCCGCTGTCGGCTTTCCTCTCGCATGCCTCGCTGGAAGCCGGCGACAACCAGGCGCAGGCCGGGCAGGATGCGATCCAGCTGATGACGGTTCACTCGGCCAAGGGACTGGAATTTGATGCGGTCTTCATCACCGGCCTCGAAGAAGGCCTGTTCCCGCATGAGAACAGCGAAGAATCCGAAGGCGGCGTCGAAGAAGAACGCCGGCTGATGTACGTGGCCATCACGCGCGCGCGCAAGCGCCTGTACATGAGCTTTGCGCAGACCCGCATGCTGCACGGCCAGACCCGCTACAACATGAAGTCGCGCTTCTTTGACGAGCTGCCCGACGAATGCCTGAAATGGCTGTCGCCCAGGGTGCAGACCCAGTGGTTCGGCGCAACGCACAAGGCGGCCTGGGTCGAGGCGCCGGATTCAGGCAATAACCAGATCGCCCAAAAAATCAGCCGCGACGTCGGCTGGCGCATCGGCGAGAACGTGGTTCATGCCAAGTTTGGTGAAGGCGTGATCGTCAACATCGAGGGCAGTGGCACGCAGGCGCGGGCCAGCATCAATTTCGGGCGCAACGGGATGAAGCTGCTCGACCTCGGCATTGCAAAGCTGGAGCGCACCGGCTGATTCGCCCGTCACGCACCTTGGCCCGGCGCCCTTATTGCCATTCATCGTCGTTGCGGTCCTCGCTGTGGTCGTCGCCTTTTTGCCTGGGCTCCGATTCCAGGCTGCTGCGTCTCTGACCCATGGCCTTGGCCAGGATGCTGCCGAGCGCATGGGCGTCCGTCGCTGATGCGGCTTGCCTGGCTTGGGTGCCGGGCGAGGCAGGCTTGAGCCGGGTCTTTGCGGCGGCCAGTGCGTCCGTATCGGGCAAGGTTGGTGCCGCAGCGGGCGAGGGGCGCTTGATTGACGGCGGCGCACCGGGCGGTGGTGGTGGCGGCGCGGCGGCCTCGGCGCTGTCGACACTCGGTGGCGCGAGTGGTGCTGCTTGTGCTGCTTGTGCTGCTTGTGCTGCTTGGGCTGCTTGGGCGGCTTGCGCCGCCGGGGGCGGTACCGGTCGGCTTGACGCCCGACTGGCGACGGTCAGGTCGGGCATGGCCGGTGCCGGTGCCGGTGCAGGTACGGTTGCAGTTGCAGTTGTGAGTATCGCTGCCGGTGCGGATGCGGGTGCCGCTTTCGGTAAAGCTGATGCGGCAACTGACGCTGTAACGGCCGGCTGCGGTGCGCGGAAAGCGGATAGCGCACTGAACTTCAAGTCTGGATACAGCCGTGCCGCGCCGGGTTTATCCGATGCCCGCAAGCTGCCGATCGCATCCTGCAGGCGTTGCAAAGTATTTAGCAGGTGCGACTGCACATCCGGACTGAGTTCTTCCTTCAGCGTGCCGGCCAGTGTCGTTAGCACATCGCTGAACCGCATCAGGTGCAGCACGCGCTTTGGCGTCAGCGCCAGTTCAGGTCGGGCATCGAGTTTCAGGAAGGTCTTGACCGCGAACAGGTCGGCCGCCATGCCATGGGCTTCGAAGCGATCTTGCAACTGCTCGGCCATCTTGCTGGCCAGCGCCTCATCTCGCCAGGCGAGGGCGCCGGCTGCTTCCTTGACTTCGACCCGCAGGCTGGAAAAGTGGGCTGTCGGCGTCGATCCGGTCTCCGCAGCGGCGGCGTCGCGCCGGACATAGACGGGAACATTGGGTGCCTTTGGTGATTTCTCGACCACGCAGCGTTGGCCGCGAATATGGATGATCGACGGCATGCGCTCGGGCTGGTCGCACAGGGTGCCGCGCGCCCGCGTCACGCCATGGAACAGGTCGGAAAACAGCCGTCCTATGCGTGCCAGGAAATCGACTTTGCTCGGGCGCTGAAAGCGGATGACGGCATCTTCATTGTTGGCGGTTTTGCCTAGCCGTTCGCATTCTTCCAGCGGGACATTGCCCGGGAACCGGGATTTCTCGATGATCAGGACACTGGGCGTAACTGGCATGGAAGCTCCCGACGTTCGGGTCGCAGGCATCAGGCCAGCCGGTTTCGGCGCAGCTCGCCTTCCTCAGCAGGGCAGGGAGGGCGACAGGCTGATGTGGATATGCGACAAAACGCCCGCCTGAATGGCGGGTTCTCAAGCTACGTGAGAGCCAGGCCGAAGTGGTTCCGGCCGTTCGAAGACGGCCGTGTAGGTCGGATAAAACGAGCAGTACATCACCAGCGTCAGGATCACCGAGAGCGGCATAAGCAGCATCACGCTGATGATGTTTTTGCCCAATAGCAATCCCAAGACGGCGCTGATCACGGCCGGCAGTGCAATGCCGACCAGCACCCAGCCCAGCGCATAGGCGATGAAGGCCTTGCCGCAGCGGCGCACCGCGAAAAAGCTGTAAAAAACCGCCTTGAACAGCCCCATGCGTTGCCACACCATCAGGGGCGCGGCATGCCAGAAGGCCATGGCGGCGGGCAGGTAGACCAGCGCGGAGAACAGGATTGCCAGCGGCAGGTCGCCGACCTGGACGCTGTCATCATCGGGCGCCAGCTGGCCCGACATCAGTTTCCAGAACACGCCGCCATCGAGCAGCGCGGAAGCGGCGACGGCGCCCAGCGCGGCCAGCAGGTAAAGCGCACCGAGCCGCAGCAGCGCACCCAGCGCCGGCGAACGGAAGGCCGTCAGCAGCAGATGGGGGCGCACCTTGCGGCCAGCCTCGATCTCGACGCAGGCCTGCATGAACGCCATCGAAAAGGCGGGCACCAGCAGCAGCGGCAGCAGCTGGCCCACGACCGGGATCAGCGACAGCGAGAACATCAGCAGCATGTAGAGCAGGAATAACATCGACAGCTCGGCCGGCTGCTTGCGGAACAGCGCAAAGCCTTCGCGTATCCAGTCTATGCCCTGTCGGGCCGGCACATTGGCGGGCGCTTGCATCAGGCCAGCGCCTCGACGGCGTGCCCGATCCGATGCCGCAGGATGCGCTCGAAATGAGTCGGGTCGTGCGGCGTCAGCATCTCGGCTTCCCTCGGCAGGTAATAGTCAAACAGGCGCGAGAGCCAGAAACGCAGCGCGGCCGCCCGCAACATGCCCGGCCAGGCTTCGTCTTCCGCTGCCGTGAACGGGCGTACGGCACGGTAGGCATCGAGCAGGGCGCGCACCCGCGCCGGGTCGGTCGCCCCCGAGTCGAGGTCTATGCACCAGTCGTTGACGGTCACGGCGATGTCGAACAGCCAGGTGTCGCAGCCGGCGAAATAAAAATCGAAGAAGCCCGACAGCTGTGCGCCATCGAACATGACGTTGTTGCGGAACAGGTCGGCATGCACCGGGCCGGCCGGCAAACCCTTGTAAAGCGCAGAGGCGGCAAAGGCTTCCTGGAAATGCATCTCGGCGCGCAGCAGCGCCTGCGTCGCCTCGGGCAAGTAGGGCAGTACCACCGGCGTCGTCTCGCGCCACCAGGTCAGGCCACGCAGGTTGGGCTGGTACAGCGGATAGTCCTGCGCCGCCAGGTGCATCCGGGCCAGCATTGCGCCCACTTGCGCACAGTGCGCCGGGCCGGGCGCGGGCACCCAGTCGCCGTTGAGGCGGGTCACGATGGAGGCCGGCTTGCCATGCAGCGGGTTGATGATCTCGCCGCGATTGCTGGCAATCGGCGCCGGCACCAGCACCCCGCGCTCGGCGAGGTGCTTCATCAGGTTCAGATAAAAAGGCAGCTGTTCGAAGTTCAGCTTTTCGAAGATCGTCAGCACGAATTCCCCGCGCTCGGCGCTGAGGAAGAAGTTGCTGTTCTCAATCCCGGAGGAGATGCCCCGGATCGATTGAACGCTACCGACCGGGAACTGGGCCGCCCAGGGAGTGATGTCTTCCAGGGTGACCGGAGTAAAGACTGCCATAGTGAATTGCGCGTAGGGTGATGACTGCTTGGACTGCTAACGAATGCTTGGTGCTGCCTGAGGCCGTCGGGCCGGTTCGCTGCGGCCAGCGGAGGCCGGCGCGTTGCCCGGCCTCCGCTGGCCCGATTGCGTCCGGGCTGCCGGCGGGCTGATCAGCGCAGCGCTGGCGGCGTTGCCTGTCTGTTATTGGCGGGGGCGGACTTGAATTGGAACACTTCCCAGGTCGCTGCGCGGCCCCCGCCCTGGTTGGCGGGAATCTGCTCGGCCGGGGTGACATGGTAGACAGTGCTGCCGCGCCGGACCTGGACCGAGGTCACGGCATTCTGTTCGCGGGTCTGTGTGATCGTGGTCGTGCCGTCCGGCACGCGGGTGGTGGCGATAGGATCGTCCAGCAGCGGGTCGGCGGCCAGTGCCACGCCGGAGACGAGGGCCAGCGCGCAGGCCAGGCTGGCGGCACGCAGTTCACGAACGGTGGTACGGGTCAAGGGCTGTGTCATGGCGCGGATCCAGGGATTAGGCACGGATTAGGCACGGGTTGGGCACGGTTTTGGGCACGGATTTGGCGCAGATCAGCCGCGCATCCGGCGCCGTCACCGCGCATGCCGCCATTCTAGCAAACCCGCCCCCGGCGCCCCGGCGCGGCCGTCTGCGCGCCCTTGCGCAGTTTCAGAGGAAAGACTGGTGCGGCTGCTCGGTCTCCGAGGGCACGATATCGCGCGCCTCATAGAACGCGAAGATCGCCTCGACCACATTGGCCGGTTCATCGATCAGCTGCACGAGGCTCAGGTCCTGCGCATCGATCATGCCGTGCCCCAGCATCTGCTCACTCATCCAGTCGAGCAGCCCGCGCCAGTACAGCGTGCCGACCAGGATCACCGGGATGTGCCGCGTCTTGCCGGTCTGGATCAGCGTCAGTACCTCGGTCAGCTCATCCAGGGTGCCGAAGCCGCCGGGCAGGACCACGTAGGCATCGGCATATTTGACGAAGGCGACTTTGCGCGCAAAGAAGTGGCGGAACGACAGCGAGATGTTCTGCCATGCGTTGCTGACCTGTTCGCGTGGCAGCTCGATGTTCAGGCCGATTGACGGCGACTTGCCGTCGAAGGCGCCTTTGTTGGCCGCTTCCATCACGCCGGGGCCGCCGCCCGAGATCACGGAAAAGCCTTCGTCGGAGAGCCGGCGACCGATGTCGACCGCTGCCGCATACCAGGGATTGTCCGCCTTCATGCGAGCCGAGCCGAACATCGAGACCGCCGGACGCACCTCCGAGAGGCGCTCAGCGGCGTCGATAAACTCTGCCATAATCGTGAACATTTGCCACGATTCGCTCGCCTTGCGCGACGTGGCGCGCTCCAGGTTGGTCAATTGCCGCAGCCGCGGCACATGTTTCCGGTCGCTTTCCATATGAATAAAACCCTGCTGCTGGTGGATGGTTCGAGCTATCTGTACCGCGCCTTCCATGCCATGC
>JACCDY011437088.1_pt1 | contig 12501 bp, 5 predicted proteins | sample 7446391 | NCBI WGS metagenome assembly JACCDY01 (sample SAMN15323451, study PRJNA562643) | freshwater metagenome | isolation source: river surface water | place: USA:Blue River Watershed | collected 2017-08-18 | reverse complement strand
TGCTGAAATCAGTCGGAGCCGCAGGCACGACACCCGCATCAGCTTCATTGGCCTGGTAGGTCAGCTTGAAGGTCGTCGGCGTGGACCCATCCGTCACCAGAATGGTCACATCATCACAAACGCTGTCGCGACCATCATTCGCGGTGAGCCGCAACACATAAGTGCCGGGCGATTTGAACAGGACATTCGTGTTCAATGCAGTCGGATTGCTGAAAACCACCAAATCCGGGCCGCTGCGCAAGCTCCACGCCATCGCCAGTGGATTGCCATCCGGATCACTCACGGAACCCTGAAGCGTGACTTCCGTCTTCATCATGTCCGCCACTTGACGGTTGGCCATGGCATAGAGTTGAAAAGTAGCCTCGGTATTCTTGGGCGAAATGATGAAACTCTGCGATGTGCTGGTCGCAATGTAGGAGCACATGATCCGGATACCGTTGCCGGCGCCATACGCATTCTGGTCCACCTCAAACGATTGGCCTCCGGCTAGTGCGAAATACTGTTTCCGTGCACCTGCTTGCCATGAGGCAACACTGAAGAAAGCAGCCTCGTAGGACTTGCCGACGGTCAGTCCCGTGAAGGTGACGATACGGGGTTTGCCGTTATCCGCATACTCCTCACCGAGTAGTGCGCTGTTACCCGTCAGCAACGTCCAACCGTCCCAACCCAACAAGCCGCCTTCGACAATCCAGCCAGCTCCAGTTTTGGCTAAACTTTCCTGGAAAGTCACCCCGTTGACCGTGACCGAGGTGTGATTGTTGCCGAAACAATGGGCTGCCGTGTAGTTCCCGCCGTTGACGATGCCGGAATCGGCATCTCCCGTCCATGGCAACGCCGCCCAGACGCCATTGCCTTGGAACGCCACCGTCCGATTCGGCCCCGCATCCACGACCGGCGCGCCATTCGGTGGCTCGCTGATGCGGATGGTCGCCTCGCCATTGCCAACCTGATAGGAAGGATCACTGCCGAGGGTGAGCGTTGCGGTTTCCGTTTCCTCCTTCACGGCATCCGCAAGCGGCGTGAGCGTCACGGAAGCCGAACTCGCTCCGGCCGGGATCACCACCTGGCTGGAGGAAGCAATGCTGTAATCCGCGCCGCTTGTCGCCGTGCCCCCAAGGGTGTAACGGACGGTGAGCGCGGATGCCGTGCTGCCGCTGCGCGTGAAGGTCCAGACCCCGGGATTGGATCCCGCTTCGCTCGCGTCCGCATCACCGGCCACCACATCCACGACCGGGCGGTTGCCTGCGATGGTGAAGCTGTAGAGCGGCTCGTCGCTGTCATTGCTCGCAATGCTCACGGTGGCGAACTGTGGCTCGTTGCTCGTGGGCGAAAAAGCGATCACGACAGCCGATGTGCCCAATGTCGGGCCGGGACTGACGGTGCTGACGATGGGGCTGGACGGTTGTGTGGTGACGCTGAAAGCCGCGCTGCCTGATAGAGTGACCTTGGGCGATCCTGTCAGCAGCAGGTCCTGGTTGCCGTAGTTGCCAATGGTGAAGGTTTGGGTGACGCTCGAGCCCGCATGGACCGCGCCAAAGTCCGTTGCATCCACCGCCGATGGACTTGCATCCCCGCTGACGACTTCAAGACCGTTGCCGCTCACGGCGACCTCGGGACCTTGGTTGCCAATCACGCGGATGCTCACCTCATCCGACACGGCGCTCACACCGTCACTGACAGTCAACCGCAGGACATACAGTCCCGGCTCCGTGAAGAGCACTTTGGTGCTCAGGGAACCGGGGTCGATGATGTCCACCGATGAAGGGCCGCTCACCCGGCTCCAGGTGGCGATGAGCGTGTCCCCATCCGCATCGGCCGCCACTCCTTGCAGATCAACCACCACATTGTTGCCGGCAGGAGCGGCGGACTTGTAGGGATGTCCTGTCGGCAGCAGATCGGACAAACCCCACTTCCAGGCAAGGTATCCTTCCACCCTCTGCTGGTCCGCCGTTGGAAGCAGGGAACTGAAGATCAGGATTTCAGCCAGGTGACCGGAAAAACTCCGGTTCGCCAAAGCCCGGTCGTTGCCTGCGCACAGGCGGCAGTTGGCAATCGTCCTGTTGATGCGCACCAGGCTCGCATTGGCCAGTCCGGAGGCGGCCCCTGTGGCCGATGCCCCGTTGAAGTAGGCCGATGAGGTCATGAACTTCTCCGGAACCCCGTTGAGGTCATCGTCGGCGAATTGGATGTATTGGGCGCTCTGGGTGACATCTCCTAGCATCGTCGGACGGTTCGACTCCAATGCCGTGTATTGCCCCACACAAAACAGTTGGGCCGCGCTTGGAATGGCCGACGGGGAATTGAGGAGATGATCCGCCGCACCCGCACCCTGGAAGGTCACCACATTCCTGCCATTGTAGCTGCCCAGTCCCCGGGATGGCTGTTTGGCGGCGGTGGTCTGTGTCAGATGGCGGCCTTCGCCGCTCTTGTCGTCCCAGCGCGCCACCGTGGTGGTGGCTGCAACGGATCCGGCCGCGTCCGCCCACAAGGTGGCCGCATCCGCGGCATCATACCATGCGGCCTTGTGCATGGTGTCCGGCGTCCATAGGTTGCCGGCAATCATCGCAACGGTCTGATCGGCTCCGGCACCAACGACCGGGGAAGAGGTTCCCACCACAGTCAGGGGAATTGCGACATCAAAACTGTCGTATTGTCCATCATTGACCCGCAGCGTGAAACTGTAGGCGCCCAGCACCGAGCCACTGTAGGTGAAGCGGCCGCCGATGTGGGTGAGGCTGCCGGTCGCCGGCGGGATGATGATGCTGTAGCTGAGCGCATCGTTGTCGGGATCGTTGGCAGCAATGGAAAACGAGGTGGTTCCCGACGGCACGACGATGGCCTGGTTGGCGGCAATCGTCGGCGGTTGGTTACCCTTGGGATCCACCAATTGCACCGTGGCGGATCCGTTGGTCAGATTTTCCCGCACGAAGCGAACCTGGCAGAGGTTTTCCGCATCCGTGTAACTGCCATACAAATCGAAGTTGGCCACCTCGTTGGTGAGGTTATTCGTATAGAAATCCCCCGGCCGGCGCGACGAATTTTCCGTCTGATGAACCGTAACCGTCCGGTCCCAGCCGGTGTTCAGGTCGGCATCCAGGCCGACATTCTTCTTGCGGTATTCGATCCAGAAATTCTGACTCGTTCTGGTGCTGGCCCCGCGCGCGGCCCGATTGAAACACAAGAGCTTCAGGTTGTCGGAGTCGGGCTGCGCCAGGTTTTCGATGTCGTATTGGCCATAGCCCGCCATGCTCCAGATGCTGTCGGGATACCATCCCATCTGATAGGTGTGGGGGCCGTCAAGATGCGGCACTCCACCATTGGCCATGATGCAGTCATAGGAACCGTAGCCGTCATTGAATGCCAGGTTGGAGTGATGCATGCCGATGCAGTGGCCGACCTCGTGATTGATCGTACGGTTGCTGACCTCGAAAATGTGCTGATAATTGGCGTCGAAGCCCGCATAGCCACGCACACCGCCGGTGGTGTCGCACTTTGGCGTGATGTACATGACGTAATCGTAGTTCGCCGCATTGAAACCATCCGCCGCCGCCAGGGTGTGGGCTACCGAATGAGTTCCGGCCACATTCTCGGTTCCGTAATAATCATCGGCATTGGCATAGGTGACATCCTTGTCAAAGCCCGCCGCCAGACTGAGTGTGTAAGGGCCGTAAACCGAACTGGTCGTGTCGGGAACCACGCCGTTGACCGCATCCGGCGGCAACGCGAAATCCAAGGCCCCGCGGGACAGGTTGAGGTAATATTTCCGCACGGACAGGTTCTCGTTCCACACCCGGGTCACGACGGTCGCACGGGTGGCGGGACAGGGAGTGTCCGACCAGGCAAGCATGATGACCGCCATCCTCTTGGGTCCCGAATAAGCCGGATACTGGCCATGACCCTGAGCCGCCGCGGGCATCACGGTCGCAAATGCCAATCCAGCAAGGGCAGCGGTTTGGAGCAATGATTTCATCGGCCCTGCCCTCCCCCAACGGTAACCACCGGCTCGGCCGCGTGGAGTTCAACAGCGACCAAACACACATGGCACAAAGTCAAAAGGCATCGCCAAGTATCCTGGCAGGGCAACAGGGTTATCATGACATGGAGTTGAGGTTGCGGACGAAACAACAATCTCGATTGGCATATCCAACTAGTACATCGTCTTGCCGGACGCCAAAAGAATCGCCCGAACCACCACAACTCATTTCGACAGCCCCACACACGATGCGCCGACTGATGGACTCAATCCCAGTCGCCCGGCAAGCCATCAAGGGTTCACGGCAACCGCCAGAATGCGCCCCTGCACTCCCTTCATTTTTCTTGCATGCCGAACATGGGCATGCGGTTTGGAGACATGAACCGCCTGCTGCCGCTCCGCCTGCTCTACCTCCTCATCATGAGCATGAACCCGCTCCCCGCCGCGGATGCCGCCAAACCGAACCTGATCGTGATCTTCACGGACGATCAGACCTTCAAGGGCATCGGATACCACAACCCGGATGTCAAAACACCACACCTGGATTCGTTGGCGGCACAGGGCATGATCTTCGAGCGCGCCTATGTCGCCAGCCCGATCTGCGTTGCCAGCCGCAGTTCGATGATGCTCGGGCAAACTCCCCAGCAGCACCGCGTCATCTCGCTCGACACGAATGCCTTCGGCCGCTTCAAGACGGATCCGGCCCTCGGCCAGCGCCTGCTGGCCAGGCAACTGGTCGCCCTCGGCTACGACACCGCCCTCTATGGCAAATCCCATATCGGCGATCCGCAAAGCTACGGGTTCAACGAAGGCCGCGAACTCGACGGCTACGATGATGTGGACACCTTCCGTGAAGCCGGCGACTACATCCGCTCCCGGGCAGGCAAAACCAAACCGTTCTTCCTCTGGCTCGCGCCCCGTCAACCCCACCTGCCACTCCACCCTGCTCAGGAATGGATCGATCGCTATTCCGAAGACAAGCTCACCCTGCCGGGGAATTTCCGTGAAACCCCCACCGACGAGAGCGTCAACAATCAGGCCGTGCCCGGAAAACAGCGTTACCGCGATTCCGGCTGCCGCGACAACTACAAGGATCTGCCTGCGGGTCCTCCGCGGGATGAACAAACCATCAGGGGATTCATGCTCGCCTATTACGCCACCATCAGCCATCTCGACCAACAGGTGGCGGATTTCGTGGATCTACTCAGGCAGCAGAAGTTGATGGAAAACACCATGGTCATCTACATGTCCGACAATGGCTACCACCTCGGATCCCATGGTCTCGGCAACAAGATCACCATGCAAGAGGAGTCCGTGCGCGTTCCGATGTTCGCCTTCGGCGCCGGTGTGACGAAGGGCTCCAGAACCAAGGAGTTGATCTCCACCCTCGACTGGTATCCCACGCTCATCGAACTTGCCGGCGGATCACCCCCGGAAAGCATGGGCAAATCGCTGCTGCCGGTTCTCCATGATGCGAGGGCATCGCACCGTGAGGTTGTCTTCAGCGAATGCGTTGGACAACGTGGCAAACCCGGAGAAGGCCACCGCATGGCAAGACGCGATCGATGGAAATTGATCCTCAGCACCGCGGATGAGGAATTCCTCTATGACCAGCAGGAGGATCCGTTCGAGCTCAACAACCGCATCCACGATCCTGAACTGGCCCCGATCCTCAAACAGCTGCGCGAGGATCTGGCCGGCTGGATGAAGCAGATCGGCGATCGGCCGTATCCGACTGGTGCCAAAAAGTAGGATCATCCTGGAATCCGCAGCCGCACTGCGGATTTCGGGTTCAACCCCGCGAGCGGGAGGAAGTTGCGGGACAGAGGCCGGAGTTTCAGAGTTTCAGAGTTTCGGAGTTTCGGAATTTCAGAGTTTCAGCAGGTAGAGAAAGATCAGGCGCCCTGCTCACTACCTTTCTCTCTTTCCGAAACTCCGGCCTCCGAAACTCCGTCCTCCGGCTTCCGTCCTCCGTCTTTCTCAGGGCCGGGCATCAAGATCGGGCAGCCGTTGTTCCTCAATCGTCACAGCAAGCGGCCCGATGGCCGGGACATCGTCTCCCGGAATCCAATTGCTCATCGGGAAGTTGGCGATGGCCAAGGTCACCGGTCCACCCTTGAAGTCTTCGGAGAACTCTTGCCAGACGGGACAGCCGCGCAGCCCTTGTTCACGCCATGCGGTGACGCCGGAGTGTTGTTCCCCCATGAGCCTGCCGTTGACGTAGATGGCGAATCCTTCGCCGGAGTTGGCATTGATGCTGCCGCTGACGCGCACGCGGTAGCGGTGGCCTTCCTTGGCGGGCGGCAGTTCGAAGTTACCGCGCATCAGCAGCACATCGTGTTCGGTGACGGTCGCCGGTTGCGGCCGCTCCGCGGGGTAGAGCGGGTATTTGACAATCCAGGCGATTTTCTCGGGCCACTGTTTGTCGACCGCCTTGCCGAAGGGGGCCGGGGCTTTTTTCCAACCGGCCTTGGCGGCATCGAAATCCTTGGCGAACCACTGCTCCTGACCGGCAGGCACCTTCCAGTCCAGAGGCGCTGGTTTGGCCTTCTTGCCCTTTGTGGGCTTGGCCGCCTCGGTCTGATTATACGGGTTGTTGGCGAGATCGAAGCCGAGGATTTCCCACTCGGCCTTGGCCATGGCGGGCAGCACGGTGTGCCAGTTGTATTGGTCGGAGCCGGACTCCTGATAGATGGCGGCCACATCATCAATGGCGTCATCGAGGAACTCCGGCGCTTGATCAGGCTTGGGCGCGATGCCGAGCATGGCTGCAGTGAACGGCTCCTGCTTGGCGTCACCGGCGAGATAGGTCTGGAGCAGGCCATCGAGCACCATCGGCTTGCAGGCGGCATGCGATGCGGCAATCCGCTCGGGCGTGGGAGCCGGTGAGGAGGCTTCCGCAGCGATGGCAGCCATCGCTTTCGCTTCGCGATCGGACTTCAGTGGTTCTTCGGCCTTGCCGCCGAGCAGACGCACCATGGCACGGCCCATCGCCTCGCCGGTGAGCAAGTAGGTTTCCGGGTTGCGGTGATAGTGATAGTCCTGATTGCGCGGGGACTCCTCGAGGTCGCGCCAGAAGTCGCGGGTGTCGACGGAAGCAACATTGCCGGCGAACTCCGGATGCTGCTTCGCATTTCCCACCGCCATCTGGGCCTCCCACACGCCCTTCCATGGGCCACTCATCAAACGATAGCCATAAAACCCGACGGTGGCGACCACGGCCTTCATGTCGGGCGCGTTCAAATCCTTGCGCAGGTCCTGGATCAGGTTGACCAAACAACTCTCGTAATCCTCTTTGGTGGAACCGGAGTCCTTGTGGCCCTGAAACCAGCAGAAACCGGCGATCTCATACCCCTGCCCCTTGTAACCGGGAACGTATTGGTCGATCTTGGCGAGGGTCTCCTTCACGCCCTTGACCATCAGACGGTATTCGAGGCCTTCCCACTCACTGTTGGGATCCGTGCGGCCACTCGATGGCGGCCGGAAGTCAAAGCGCAACGCGCGGTTGCCCATGGCGGTCTTGATCAACAGCACCTGCTCATCGTGGTAAGTGCCCATCACGAAGCCGAAGCCCAACTCGGGGCCGATGCTGACACCGTTGGAAGTGGCGGTCAGCGGGCCGCTCGTATCGGGATCCATCACCCGGGCTTCGCGATAGGTCACATCGTTGCGGGTGGTCCATTCTCCCTTGTCGTCGACGAGGTAGGGAAACTTGCCATCCTTGTGGGTCAGGGTCATCAGGTCGCCCTTGCCCACCAGATCGATCTGCTCGAGCCAGAGCGCGGCGGAGCCCCCCTGGGCATAGGTGATCTCGAGCTTGTGGCGTTTGCCGGCCTCCAGCGCGGTCTTGGTGAGCGTTGCCTTGCCGCCCGCATCCTTGCGATAGACCTCACTGCCATTGACGGTTGCCATGGCCTGGCTGCTCTTGTCATAGCCGACATGCACCAGGTAGTTGCCCGTCTCCGGCACATCGATGTAGGCGGTGGCGACCGTGCCCGGACCGGTAATGCTTTCATTCACCTGCCCGAGTTTGACGATGCTGGTCTTGCCTCCCGACACCGCAATGGCACCCGTGGCATCACCCTCGGCATTCTGATAGAGGCCATGGGCCCGCAGGGCGGGCTCGCCCTTCCAGAACCATCGGCAAGCCCCCTTGAAACGACGGCTTCCGGCATGCATCACTCCGGGAATGATGGCAGGATCCGAACTGAGGAAGATCGAGGGATAGGGCGGCAGGGCACCCCTGATATTTCCCATGCCGACCATGTTGGACTGTCCGGCAAGGACATAGACCTTGACCGGTTTCGAGAGGTCGCCGGACTTGCCGTCCGGATCGGCAATGGCGCCTGCGGCGAAGGCGCTGACCGCGCCAAGGACCAAAAACAGGCTGCTGTGGATGATGGGTTTCATGAGGGTGATGGGGTGGGTATGGATTGATTTCTGCTAGATCGAGCTCATATCCCAAAGCGGGATTGCGAGGTGGGCCGCAATGTGCCGGGCGTCGCCCTGAACCCCGGATCTGCCGCGTTGGTCGAGGATGTTGAGACGCGAGCCATCCTTGCGCACCAGGTTGAGCTCATAGCTCATGAAACGCACGCGTTGCTTGCTGGCCGTAGAGCTATGGCATTGCTCCTGAATGATCTGCAGTGCGTGGATTTCCGACAGCGGAATCACGGATCCAACCCCCGTCCAGCCCCAGCCCTTGCGCATGGTTCCCGACCTCCTGTCGAAACAAACCGGGCCACAGGCGACGCAGAACTGATGGATGGCCCAAAAAACAAGAGCCAGCCCGATCATCGCCACGATCCATCGGCCGGGATCACTGGTAGACAAGACGCCCGGCCATTTCAACGAACAGGCCATGGTAGCGCCACCGACCCCGATCAAACCGAGATGGAAAAACCAGGACTGCAGGGACACCCGCAACTCCAGCACATCGTCGGACACCCGCACCAATCGGTGCGTCCGCAGCGTCGAGCGTCCGCCACGACGAAGGGGCGTCCACCGCGTAAGCGCGGCAATCGGATCCGCAGCGACCAGATCATTCAATTGTTGTCCCTTGCTGGCCATCTCGGCCACTTTGTCGGAAAGAATCTCGGCTAGTTTTTCAAACATCGCGGTCATCTCGGTTTTTCTGGATCATCGTCTTCATGTCATGCGTGGTGCACTGCTGCAGCTTGTCTGCGAGCGCTGGATATGGCGCGCAGGTTCGGAATCATGCATTGGAGGGAAGCAATCGATACCGTCACGATCAGCATGTGCCGGCAAACCGATTTGCGTCGGCTGTTCCAGCGACCACACTTACCGATGGGCCGCCAGCCTCATTGCAAAGATCGCCGCGAAATCAACAGACCCATCCACAACTCATAACGACAGGTATCGCTGGCCGCCACACGGCATGCACTAGCCATTTCAACCGCCCGCCATCGGGTTCCTCAAGGCCAGTGCCCCAACCTGCTCGTGCCCGTCTGCCTCTCGGCCAGCCACATCGCCATGACCTCCATCCGCATGGAACCGGTGTGGATGGTGCTCGGCGAATCCGCCGGCGTGGCGGCAGGCATCGCCGCCCGAACGCAGCGTGCCGTCCAGGATGTCCCCTATGCCCCCCTCAGGAGCAGGTTGATCCAGCTCGGTCAAAAACTCGACAAACCGTGAAACCGCTGAAAGCTCATGACTCGGAAAACCGTCCCTGCCTTGGATACGCCGATGCGCTGACCAAGATGTTCCTCGCTATGGGCATGGCTGGAAACAACCCTTCTGAATAACTGGTAAGCCTTTGATGACCAACGGGCATTTTTTCAACCACTGAGCACTCATGAACTGGTCGCTAGCACATCAGTAGCGTTGGTCCCGAAAATCCGAAGGAACGGCTCCATCAATACAAGGATCGCAGTCCATCGGAACTTTATCGGAACCTCTGACCCGACTCCTTGTAGAATAAGGGAAAAACTGGTGCGCGCTGCAGGGTTCGAACCTGCGACCCCATCCGTGTGAAGGATGTGCTCTACCACTGAGCTAAGCGCGCTGGAAGGAGCGTTCCGAAGCCGGAACGGGCGGAGAATTACGCTCCCGGGCGGCCCTTGGCAAGTCATTCGGTGCGGATTCGCGGATTTTTGCTTTGCGGTGTTGTCGGCGGCAGGCGGCGGACTATGCTGGACCTCGACTCGCAGCGCCGTGGCCATCATCCCCAAGGAAAACATCGAACAAGTGCTCAGCGCGACGGACATCGTCGACCTGATCCAGTCGTATGTCCCGCTCAAGCGTGCAGGGGCCCAATTCCGGGCCAATTGCCCGTTTCACAACGAAAAGACGCCGTCATTCTACGTCAACCCGGCCCGCCAATCGTTCCACTGCTTCGGCTGCGGCGCCGGCGGGGATGCCATCACCTTCGTCCGCGACTACGAGAATCTGCCGTTCATGGAAGCCGTCAGGAAGCTCGCTCAGCGTGCCGGCGTCCAGATCCAGGAGGAAGAAAACAACCCGCTCGCCGACCAACAGCGCCGACGCAAAGGCCGCCTGCTCGACCTGCACCGCGAGGCCGCCGACTTCTTCCACGAACAACTGCTCAAATCGCCGGATGCCGAGCACGCACGCGCCTACCTCAAGTCGCGCGGATTCGGCCGCGAAATGGCCGCCAATTGGACGATCGGATGGATGCCCGAAAACCCGAAGGCCTTCCTCGACTGGGCGCGCTCGCGCAAGTTCTCCGGCCGCGAATTGATCGATTCCGGCATCTGCAACCTGCGCGACGAGAAGCGCCCGAACTCCGGACTGTTCGTCCGTTTCCTCGACCGCCTGATGTTTCCGGTGCGCAACGAGATCGGCGACGTGATCGCCTTCAGCGGCCGCCAACTGCGCGAGAACAAGAACAGCGGGAAATACATCAACTCGCCGGAAACCTCGATCTTCAAGAAATCGCGCACGCTCTATGCGCTCGATCGCGCCAAGAAACCGATCCTCAAGCACAAGGCCGCCCTGCTCTGCGAGGGGCAGCTGGATGTGATCTCCTGCCACGAACAAGGGATCGACCACGCGCTTGCACCGCTTGGCACCGCTTTCACCCAGGAACACGCGAAACTGCTCAAGCGCTACACCACCCATGTGCTGGCGTGTTACGATGCCGACGCCGCCGGCGTGAAGGCGTCCGAGCGCTTGTTCCGCGAACTGGCACCCGAGGGGCTTTCAATGCGTGTCGTCTGCCTGCCGGCCGGCGACGACCCGGACACCTTCCTCAAGAAACAAGGGCCGGAGGCCTTCCTGCAACTGCTCGGGCAGGCGAAGGAATTCTTCGACTTCAAACTCGAATATGCCCGCGCGCTGGGCACGCTTGATGAAGCCGCAGGCCGCAACAACTGCCTCAACGAGTGTGCCGAGATCCTCGCATTGGTCGGCGATGTCGCCCAACGCGAAGACCAGATCAATTCCGTCTGCACCCACCTCCAGACATCATCGCGCGTGCTGCGCGAAATGGTGGCCAAGCTGAAATCCAAGCCGCAGCGGAATTATCGCGAAGCGTCGACCGCCGCGGACAGCAACCCGGTCACCGAAGCCACCCCGCTGCACCGGATCGTCGCCTTCCTCTGCCACCTGTCGCTCAGCTCACCCGCCGCCCAGAACTACCTCGGCGAACAGTTTGAATCGATCCACGAAGCCGCCCGCTGGCTGGAAGGGATCCCGCTGCTGGAAGCAATCCTCTCCGCCGCCCCGGATGCCGAATCGCCGGCCTCGGTGAATGCTTTCCTAGCCACCTTGAACGAAGCCGACCGCATGGCCCTCATGCGCGGCGCGATCCTCGAGGGGGCCCCCGATGACGGATTGCTGGCCGCCGAACACGCACTGGCATTGTTGTCCGGCACCGTGCTCCAGAAACGCGACGCTGCAATCAAGGCAGCGCTCAAGGAGCCCGGACTCGCACCGGAACGCATGGTCGAATTGCTCGAAGAGGCCAAGGAGGTCAGCCAATTGCTCCGCGGCATCGGCCAGCGGTCGGAATTCGATGATGAATTGCCCGCCTCCACCTACCGACCCAAGGAGCCGGAGTGGAAGTCCAAGTGGCGCGACAAGCAGCGATAGCACCGGCTTTTGCGGGCATAAAAAATCCCGACCCGGAGACCAGGTCGGGATTTGGGGAAATCAGGATAGCGACTCAGTAGGTCTGAATCCGGGTGTGATGGTAGTAGGTCTCGAATCCGAGTTCCGGCGGGAATTCGGACAGACCGTTCTCCACGTTGCGCTCGATCGTGTTGTTGCGCCCACAGCTGCGGTATGGCGGTTTGAAGGTTCCTCGGTTCGTCGGGATGGCGAAGGTCACCAATTCGAAGAAACCATAACCCAGCCGCTGACCGGTGCGCTTGAAGCCATCGACCACGCCGTAGCTGTAGCCGGACTTGCGGCCGTATTGATCGGTCTTGCGGACGATCTGCTCGGGGATTTCAACGAATCCATAGAGAATGTTGCTCAGAGCACGGCCCAGTTTGCGGGTCGGCGTGTACTGCGCACCGGGGGGGTTCTGGATGTCAGCCGGGGCC
>JACCDY010627615.1_pt1 | contig 12504 bp, 12 predicted proteins | sample 7446391 | NCBI WGS metagenome assembly JACCDY01 (sample SAMN15323451, study PRJNA562643) | freshwater metagenome | isolation source: river surface water | place: USA:Blue River Watershed | collected 2017-08-18 | reverse complement strand
CCGCAGCTTGATAGCCGCAACCAGTGCCGATTTCTAATACTTTGCCTAACTGCTGCTTAGGCTTATGCAAAAGCTCAATCATGCGCGCCACTACCGATGGCTTAGAGATTGTTTGTGAATGGCCGATTGGTAAAGCAGTATCTTCATACGCTTGAGGATGCATTCCTGCATCCATAAATGCATGGCGGGGAACAGTGGCAATCGCTTCTAATGTTTTACCGTGCTTAACCCCAGCCGCAAGTACTTTTGCAGCTAAGGCTTGCCGATGACCGGCATTACGCTCTGCCGATGGTCTCAACCGCGCGTCCAGCCATCAGCACGCATAGCAGCCAAGCGCGCATGATGCGTTAAATCCAATTGCATTGGCGTGATCGAGATACATCCCTCATCAATTGCATGAAAGTCTGTACCCTCAGAACTGTCTTTGGCATGCCCCGCTGCACCGATCCAGTAAATGTCATCACCACGCGGGCTTTTTTGCACGACTACCGGTTGCGAGTGATGGCGATTACCCAAGCGAGTCACGCGCCAACGATTGAGATCCGCATAAGGGCGATTAGGAATATTGACGTTGAGTAAAGTTGCTGGCCCTTCGCTGTGAGCGATATTGGATGCCAGCATTTGCGCGACGATATCGTGAGCCGCTTTTGCAGCATCCTCAATCCGATTCCAACCCTTATCAATTTGTGAGAAAGCAATGCCGGGAACACCGAACATGACACCTTCAACTGCAGCAGCCACAGTGCCTGAGTACAGAGTGTCTTCACCCATGTTCTCGCCTTGATTAATACCGGAGACTACGAGATCCGGTTTTTCATCTAAGAAACCCGTCATGGCGATATGCACGCAATCCGTTGGGGTACCGTTAATAAATAGGAAACCATCACGCTCACCACCGGCTACTCGATGAATCGACAGTGGTCGTGACAGTGTCAATGAGTTGGAAGCCCCGCTGTGATTTTGCTCTGGGGCAATGACGGTTACACGACCCAATGGGCGAATGGCATTGACCAAGGCCAACAGACCAGGAGCAAGATAGCCATCATCATTCGAAATCAGAATGTGTGGCTGCTTTGTGTTTTCACTCATGAATATCAATACCTTCTTTGTAACCCTAGGCTTTTACCATCTGGGCTAATGCGCGTCCTCTAAACCATCCATATATTACTGGTAATACCAAGAGGGTCAAAATAGTCGTCGTCACCATACCCCCCACAATCACTAGGGCTAGAGGACGCTGGGCTTCAGAGCCGATTGAGTGAGATAAAGCGGCTGGCAATAGCCCTAAACCAGAAAGTGCTGCTGTCATCAGTACTGGGCGCACTCGCAAGGAGGCACCCTCTACCATGACATCCTTCATCTCACCATGCTCGGTAGCAGCGGTCTTATTAATAAAGGAGATCAGAATCACTCCGTCCTGAATCGCAATCCCAAATAAGGATAAGAATCCAAAGAAGGCGGAGATACTGAGAGTCTCTCCAGCAAGATGCAAAGCAATGACGCCGCCAATGGCTGCAAACGGCACGTTAATCATCACAATCACCGCGTCTCGGAAATTACCAAAAGCGCTAACAAGCAATAAGAAGATGCCTAGCAATGCCAATGGCACGATCAACATGAGCTTCTTCTGTGCTTGCTTCATTTGATTGAATTGCCCATCCCAGCTAATGGAATAGTTTGGCGGCAAGGTGATGTTCTTCTCAACTAAAAATTGCGCATCTTCAACAGCGCTACCCAAGTCACGACCACGCACACTGAACTTAATCGCGATGTAACGCTTACCAGCTTCACGATAAATAAAGAATGGGCCATCACTTAATTGAACCGTTGCCACCATCGACAAAGGAATAGCTGCGCCGTTAGGCGAATCTACCAATAGGTGACCAATATCAGCAATGTCATTACGACTACCCTCATTTAAACGAATGGCGATACCGAAGGTCTTTTCATCTTCAAGCAGATTAGTCACTGCAGCGCCACCAATAGCATTGGCCACTACGGTTTGGATGTCATTTACGTTAATGCCGTAACGCGCTGCACGCTCACGATCAATCTGAATATTGAGAGTGGGTTGGCCTAATTCCTTAAGGATGCCTTCATCAGCTACACCGCGTACTTTTTTGAGTTGCTCAATTACCTCATGGGCTTTTTGATCCAGAACCTCAAGGTCGGTGCCGTAAATTTTGACCGAGTTCTCACCCTTCACTCCAGAGAGCGCTTCATTCACGTTGTCTTGAATGTATTGCGAGAAACTATAAGTAACGCCCGGAATCTTATTGAGCTCCGCTTCTAGATGGGTAATCAAGTCTTTCTTACTCGACCCGCGTGGCATCTTGTCGGGACTCTTTAAGTACAGACCGTACTCTTGATTAAATACGCCAGTGGAATCGGTACCATCATCTGGGCGACCAATTTGAGCGGCAACCTTTTCAATCTCGGGTTGCTTTAAGAAAGTCTCCCGTAACTGATTGGCAATCTTGACTGAGTAGTCCAGATCAACTGTATTAGGCAAAGTCACTCGCAGCCAAATATTGTTCTCTTCTAGTGTTGGTAAGAAGGCAGTGCCTAAACGAGTAATACTTAATAAAGTCAGGCCCAATACAAACACTGCAACTGACACCACAGTTAATGGGCGATCCATCCACTTTCTGAGTAAAGGCTTATACCCGTCAAGTAAGCGAGTGATAAATCCTGGTGGCTTGTGATGCAAGTTCTCACCAAAGACCAAGGAGATCATGGCCGGCAAGAACGTTAAGCTCAAAATCATGGCAGCCATCAACGCAAAGCCCATGGTAAATGCCATTGGCTTAAAGATGATGCCCTCAACTCCACCCATAAAGAACAATGGGGAGTAAGCAACAATAATGATGCCGGTGGAATAAATCATAGCGCGTTGCACTTCACTCGTTGCCAAGATGATGCTTTGATTAAGGCGCTTACCGCCCTCTTCCAAGTGACGCATGACGTTCTCCGTCAGAATCACCGCAGAGTCGACAATTACACCAAAGTCAATTGCGCCAAGAGAAATCAGGTTAGCCGGCACACTCCACAAATGCATCTGAATAAACGATACGCACAGAGCCAATGGTATTACTGCAGCCACAACTGCCGCAGCACGTAAATTACCCAAGAAGAAAAACAGTACTGCGAGAACTAAAGAGATACCAAAGAACAGTGTGTGCTTCACCGTGCCGATGGTGATATCCAAGAGCACTTGGCGGTCGTAGAAAGGCTTTACTTCGATTCCGGGTGGCAAGATTTGTTTATTGATGTTCTCAACCGTATTGCGAACTCGGGCCAGTAGTTCAGTGGCATTCTCGCCACGACGCAAATAAACGATGCCTTCAACAGAGTCAGGATTGTCATTGAACTGGAACATCCCCAAACGTGGCGCATTGCCAATCTCTACTCGGGCTACATCACCAATCCGAATGGGTACACCATTGTGAATGGAGACTACCACCCGCTTGATGTCATCAATATTTTTTAACAGGCCTACACCGCGCACTACAAACTGTTGCTCACCGCTTGGCAATAGTCCGCCACCGGTATTGCTATTGGCATTGGTTAAGGCGGCAATCAGCTCATTAACAGTAACACCCTTCGATTGCAGGCTTTCTGGGCTCACAATGACTTGGTATTGGCGCACCCTGCCACCAAATGAGGAGACATCTGCTACGCCAGGGGTTTGCTTGAACTCTTTGTAGATCTCGTAGTTCTGCAGTGTCTTTAAGTGGGTGGATGAAGCGTAGTCCGACTTCACTTCATAACGCATGATCTCGCCAGTCGCATCAGAATCTGGGCTAATGCTGGAGGTCACTCCCGGTGGAAAACTCACATTCGCCAAGCTCGTGATAAATGTTTGGCGCGCTTTAAAGGGATCGGTTGTGTCATTGAACTTGAGCGTGACAACCGACAAGCCAAATAAAGAGACTGAGCGGAAAGCCTGAAGACCGGGAATACCAGCCAAGGCATTTTCTACTGGGATGGTGACTTGCTGCTCTACCTCAGTGGTACTTCTGCCGGGCCATTGAGAAATCGCCTGAATCGTTAATGGTGCTACACCAGGGTATGGCTGTATTGGTAATTTAGAAAGGCTAAACATCCCCAAGCCGAGGAGCACGATTGAGCCAACGATGACCAGCACCCGTTTCTCAAGTACACCCCGAATAAAGGAAGTAAATGCGCTCACTTAGTCTTCCTGCTTTGCAAATCGATCATTTAACAAAACAGCACCTTCAGCCAAGATACGTGAGCCTGGCTCAACGCCTTCGGTAATGGCAAAAGTTTTGCTATTTAAATCGTAGCCCTTTACTGGCAAGCGGCGATACACTTCATCTCCCGCTTTCACGATGACATAACGCATCTCTCGTATGCGCACGACCGCAGTTTGCGGCACAACAATCGCATCGGCCATGCCAGTGGTTAACTTAGCAGAGGCATACATATCGGGACGTAATAGATCGTCATCATTCTCAATATCTGCACGAATCAATAAAGCACGGGTTTGGGGATCAATCGCTGGAGCAACGTAATTTGCATAAGCGACAAATTCTTTGTCTGGATAAGCTTCTACATGGAGAACCATTTTTTGCCCCTGCTTAATGAGGCGCAAATCTTGTTCAAACACATTACCCAAGAACCAAAGCTGCTTTGGATCAGCCAAGGTAGCAATCACATCACCCGAGTTCACGGCAGAGCCTGGCTCCACATTGCGCTTGACTACCACCCCCTTCAAAGGAGAACGCATCACTAAATTACTTTGAGTTCTGCCAGTAGTTTCAATTGCCCTGATATCACCATCGCCAGCACCGAGATTTCGCATGCGGTTTGCGGCTGCTTGCTGGGTAATGCGGGCATCACCGAGCAAATCGCTCATGGTCTTGCTAGATTCCAAAACCTTGGCTGTTTTTGAGGAGAGTAAATACTCTTGCTGGGCAGATAGAAATTCTGGGCTATAGAGTTCCACAATTGGGGAGCCAATATTAATCTCGGCACCATCAAATGCATAAATGCGCTCTACCCGTCCTGGTGCGCGTGCGGATAAGACTTTAGACTTTTCTGCATTAAACGCTAAGCGGCCTGGCACTTTGATATCGACTGGTACTTGTACTTTTTCAGCAGTTTGAAAGATATAAATTTCTGGGTTGAGTTTGATGCCAGGAAGCTTTAATTCCAAGATGCCGCTCTTCTCTACTTTAAGAGCTTTGTCGGAAGCTTCAATTTTGACATTGCGATTCACATTAGTGATGCGACCAAGAACAATACCCATCGATAGAATGGCAAACGCAAATGCAGCCAAACGTACGCGATGACGATTTTGAGGGCTCAGATTCCAATAGAGGCCAGCAACACTAGCAAGAGCTACATGCAGTCTATGGCCACCAAAGTGCATAGCCTTATCAGCAATAGGCTTGGCTTTATCACCAAACTGTTTTAGAAAAGAAAGAATTTTGTCTTTCAACACCGCTCCTTAAAAAGGTTCTTTGCCAGATGTCACTAGCAATACCGCTTGCGCTTGCAATAGATTACTCTCCGCTAGCGCTAATTGAACTTCCAGACTACGCAACTGAGTTTGCGCTGTCAGTAAATCATTAAAGCCCTGACCGTTGTTCGAGTACTGAGTTAAGCCAACCTTATAGGCAGCATCTGCTTGAGGTACTTGGCGCTCTTTTAAAAATTGGGCCTGACTCTTGGCTTGCTCATAAGTGGCATAGGCACTATTGACCGCCAACACAATTTGTTGACGATTAGAGATATTGCCTGCTTCAGCTGCTGCTTGGCTGCGCTGCGCCTGCTCTACGCCATACTTCTCCTTAGTGAAGAAATACAGCGGAATAATGAGATCGAGCTCTAACTGATAAAACATCGCCCCGTTATTGGCCGAGAATGGGCCTCGCGGTGTGAATGAAGAGCCAATCACTTGGAAGTCAGGTAGGTAGGCTTTCTTGGCAAGATCGACGCCTTTACGGGCAGCCTCTAGTTGTAAGGCTGAGCTCTTTAATGAGGGATGACTGGTTTCGGCATAGTCTTCTAGCTCAAGCAAAGTGGGTACGCTGTTCATCGCGCGGCGCACATCACCACGCAGTATGAGTTTTTCTCTGGAATGGCGACCCACCAAAGTATTGATGTTGTTCAGAGCAACCGATAGTTGACGCTCTACATTAAATTGATCTGCTTGCGCTGCGCTTTGTGCCACCTGCGCGTTCAGGTACTCAACATAAGCTGCAGCATTATTGGTATAGCGCGCTTTAGCGACGTTCTTAATCATTTCCAAACGCATGACTGACTCTTTGAGAACTTGTAACTGCTTTTGGGATGCTAAGGCGGTGTAATACAAAGTAGATAGCTGGGCACCCAACTGCAAATAGGTCGATTCACTTTGAGCTAATAAGGCTTCAGCATTGGTATTGGCAATATCGGATGCCAAACTCTTCTTACCCGGAAACTGAAACGGTTGCGCAATAGAGATGGCGTTATTACTACTGATGCCAGTCGGGTTCTGCGGGGTTGGTGCATTTGCCCCACCCAATGCAAATGGGGAGTTCACTGGCATACCCGACCATACCAAGCCTACTTGAGGATTGGCTGGCGCATTAATCTGCGGCACGGTGGCCTTGGCAGATAAGTAAGACTCACGCAAGGAAGATAGTTGCGGATTATTTAATTTGAGTTCATTCCAAAGCTGACGCAAATCCATTTCTGCAGGACCAGATGGCACACCCTTGGTGTAAATCTTGGGAGTGTCACTTTTGGTGACAGGCGCAAATAGAGATGCTGCGTTGGCCACATTCGGAGTACTTGAAGAACTTGTTGAATTAGCTACTACCGGAGGTACGGATAAGACATCCTGAGACTCGTTGAGCTGCACAGTCACGCTAGCCGGAATTTCAGTATTTGCGGGCACTGTTTGCGCAAAAACAGGTGCCACAAAAAATAGAGAAGCAAAAGCGCGAGCCACCCACATGGATGGGTTTGCTCTTGCAACAATCCGCTTACTAGCTTTAATCCGGCCGTGAATCAAATCGGCTGCCTCTAAATCTCTACTAATGCTGTTTTTATAGCCCTGAATGTAGATTTCCCTACATTTTGAGGGGGTTTTAGTGATTATAGGAGTCTAGAGGCAAAAGTCCATCAAATACAAAATTCTATCTTATTGATTCTAAAGATAATAATTAATTTGAACCACCTTGAAATGCTTAAAACTCGGCATGTACCCTAAAAGACAGGATGTTCACAGGACCGCGGGCAGAGTTATAGGCTGGATTGATGATGTGCTGGAAGTTCACACCAGCGAGTACGTTTTTAATAACCGTGGCGTTGTAATAGACCTCGCCGATACGCTCTGGTGAGTAAGCAATCGTTTGACTTGGGCTAGCGTAGTCACCAATGAAGTAAGACACGCCACCAGCTTGCAAGTAGCCACGGCGATAGCTCGACAAACCATTTTGCATGGCAGAGATACCAATGCTGTCATTGGGACGCTTCCAACTGGTGCCATTCATGCCCATACCAATGGAGAGTGAATTGTCCGCTTCTGTAAATGACATCGTTTCGGTATGACCATCGGATGTGAAGGCGCGGCCATAAATACCAAGATCCTTAGTTAGAGCTTGTTCACCATGCAAACCAATACCGGTTTTGATCTGCATATTATTGCGGACATTATTAATGGCTTGGGTGCCTTGGCGAGCGCCAGGATTTTGATCAATGTAATTAGTCGCGTCTGAGAATCGCGCCAACATCATTTTGTTGCGATAGGCTAAGACACTGACCTTGCCAGGAAGGTCGGCAATATTGTGCTGGCGCTCTAGCTCTACCTGATCGCCGTAGGTATTAAAGATTTGCCAATTCAGGTCACGACCATTGGGTGATTTGGGAGCGAGCATGCGTGAGGCGCGCATCACCCAATTCTCGAGATACCACTCCCCTGCTAAGCCCCAGCTGTAGCCTCTGGCATCAGCTGCATAGTCATAAGCCAGATAGGTCATATTGCCCCAGTTCATAAACTGAATACGGGGATCTTTAGCATATCGGCTGTCATCAAAAATATCGAGTGTGGAGAACTGACCACCAGTAAGCACTACGCGATTGCTACTCACGGTTTGTGTAATTTGATTGGCTTCATTCTCCAGAACGACTTTATCGCCCTCTTGATTAATCGTTTGACGCACAAAAGCACGGGCAGAATAAAACTTGGCTTGCGCCCCAGTAGCTTTACTACCCTCGCCGTTAGGAAAACCACCAAGACCAACTAATCCAGAAAAGGGCACACCAGAAATGACTTCCGGATTGAAATACACATCGGTATTGGGTGCTAATCGTGCACCCATGAATAAAGTACCCGACCAGGTATAGCTCATCGATTTTTGAGCATTCAAACTATTCTGACCAGAATAAGATGAATTGAAATTGTTATAACGCTGATTAATGTAAGTCGTTTGCCCATGCAGATTTACAGGCAATCCAAAGAGCTCTCCCTCAGTTGGAACACCCTCAATTGGAGAGGCGAAACTTGCAATTTGATCTGACCCCGACCCCGCTTTTTGTGCGAGCGCAGTTGTGCTGCAAAAGGCAGCAAGCAAGCTCAACAAAAGAAGATAGGATTTGTGGGACATTCACAATTTCACAATACTTAGCATCAATGCCCAATGAATCGCTAAAAGAAACTAGAAGCAACTAAAGGCCAGATCTACCGGGGTAAAAACAAGACAACTCGGATAGGCACGGCGTGAGATTGAAGCTCAACAGGGGTGCAGGCCAAATTATCCCTAAAAAGAGCTAATTTACCTAGAATTTATGTCGCTTTAGTGACCACTGGGCTTTGAGGAATGTTTACTGAGGATATCAAGCAACATTTGCCCCGTGAACTCGGAATTGTTTTCCACAAATTTTCCTAAGCTAACCCAATGCTCAATTTGTTGAGACGGCGATCGACCCTCCAATCTACCGAATTTCCTAGCATGCATCACAAGACTCTGAGACAACCTAATCACTTTGGACATTATTTGTATATGTGCTTTCGATCGCCAACACTCAGGACAAGAATGCTAATTTCCTTATCCCGAATAGAGGCAATAATTCGATAATTGCCGACCCGATACCGCCAGTAGTCTCCATACTCGCTACCTTTTAAGGCTTCTCCAAGAATTCTTGGATCAACTTGAACAGCAAGCCTCTCTCTACAAAACTGAAGAATTCTTTTAGCTACTTTAGGATCAAATTTTCTTAACTGTTTTTCTGCTGCCGGGGCAAACTCAATCTGCCAAACCAAGATTTCGCTCCACCTGGTCCAATGATATGGTTTTTACTTTGCCACTTTTTAGTGCTCTCATACTCTTATCAGCCAGATATAAGTCTTCCATATCTTCCAGATAAGCCAGAATCGCTTCACGAGCATAAAAGGTTTTTGTTCGACCAGTTGCCTTGGCTAAATTATCAAGCCTCAATTCAATTTCCTTGGGTAATCGTATTGCCAGCATATGACCTCCTCGTCTTTGCTATACAAGTATAGCAATTATGACGAATTTGTAAGAGGTACAGCAATGACAATCTTTGAATTTAAAAAATGGGGCAAGAAAGATATCAAATTAATTAAAAATCTTTCAAGCAAGACACGTATTTTATTGGGATAGCACCCTACATTCAACGCTATTGATAAAAGGGTTTTGGGAAGTTACCTACTTAGCGACGATCCATCAGCGCTCTGGCTAATGTGCCTGCATCTACATATTCCAGCTCACCACCCACCGGAATACCTCTAGCAATTCTGGTGACTTTGATACCTTTGGATTTGAGCACTTCACCAATGTAGTGGGCTGTTGCCTCACCTTCGCTAGTGAAATTCGTTGCCAGAACTACTTCTCGCACTGGCACTCCAGTGTCCGGTGCTTCAATACGACTTAGCAATCGATCAAAATGAATTTCGTTTGGACCCATGCCATCAAGTGGCGAGATGCGACCCATCAATACAAAGTAATTCCCTTTAAAACTCAAAGTCTGCTCGACCATCACTTGGTCAGCAGGCGTTTCTACAATACACAGTAAAGATGGATCACGACGATCATCGTTACAAGTTGCGCAGATTTGGGTTTCAGAGAAAGTATTACAGCGAGCACAATGACCCACCGTCTCTACCGCTTCGCCTAATGACTGAGCAAGCACTGCTGCGCCGTTACGATCATGCTGCAGCAAGTAAAAAGCCATGCGCTGCGCAGACTTAGGTCCCACTCCAGGCAATACGCGTAATGCTTCGATCAAACGACCGAGAGCATCTTGCGGAGCTTCTTGACGTGCCATTAATTAAACAGTTGTTTATTAATGATTAAAAAGGCAGCTTGAAGCCAGGAGGCATTGGCATACCTGCTGTAGCGCCAGACATCACTTGTGAGCTAGCAGCTTCTACTTGTTTGAATGCTTCTGTATAGGCAGTGACAAGCAAGTCTTCGAGCATTTCGCGATCATCCATTGCGCCTGGATCAATCTGTACACGCTTCATTTCGTGTTTGCCAGAGATGGTCACTTTGACTAAACCACCAGCCGCTTGACCAGTGACCTCTAGCGCAGCCAATTGCTCTTGCGCTACTTTCATCTTCTCTTGCATCTGCTGGGCTTGTTTCATCAAACCCGCAAGGCCACCTTTCATCATCGCTTTATTTCCTTTGCTAACTTATTTTGTATATCTATGAATATTGAACCGGGCAATCAAAGAGGCTTTACAGAGCCACCGACTACTTTGGCTCCAAACTCTTTTTCTAATTGCTGAATAAATGGATCTTGCGCAATCATCTGCTCTGCGTTTTGTCTTTTCTCTTGATGAATCTGGGCATCGACTTTAGCAACCGTCTTACCTTCAACTTCACCCTTTTCGATGATGACTTTGATGGGTTTGCCAAAGTGCACAGTGAGTGCATCTGCAAGACGGCCAACAGAAGCTTCGGATGCCAGTTGCGGCATCGGTGTCACAACCGTGGCACGCACACCTGCTGGTGAATCTTCCCAATCTTGTAACTCTGTCTGAAACGCTAACTGCTGCACTAAACCTTTAACCGGTAACTGACGCATTAAGGAGTGCCAGTCTGGGCGATTGGCTGCAGACGCAGTAGCCGCTGGTGCAGAAACTGCTGGAGCTGTGGCAGCAGGTTTAGCAGCGGCCGGAGCAGATGCTGCAGACGCAGACCTGACTGGAGCAGCAGTTTGATTTGCTGGTGCAGACGGTCTTGGTGCCGACGCTACTGGTGGCGCTGAGCCCCCTGCTCTGCCGGCAGTTTCATTTCCGGGACGAAAGGCCAACATCCGCAAAAGGGTCATGGCAAAGCCTGTTTGCTCATCAGGCGCTAGTGATAAATCGGGACGGCTAGTAATACTGATTTGGTAGAAGAGCTGGGCTTCTTCTTTTGTCAGTGCGCTAGCTAAGCGACGAATCTCTGACGCTTCTGGCCAGTCTTCTAATACGGACTCAGGAACAATTTGTGCAGCAGCGATTTTCTGAATGAGGCTGGATAAATCGGCAAGCGCTAATGAGAAAGACATACTGCGCTCACCCATCTCGTTAGAGATAGCTAACAATGTTGCGCCATCTTTAGCAATCAGTGAATCCAGAATTCTGATGAGATAAGCATCATCTAAAGTGCCGAGCATGCCACGCACTGCATCTTCGGATACTTTGCCAGCGGCATAAGCAATGGCTTGATCGGTCAGCGATAAAGCATCACGCATTGAACCTTGGGCTGCTTTTGCTAAAACACGCAGTGCATTGGTCTCACATTCAACCTTTTCTGCGCCGAGTACTTTTTCCAAATGCTCAACGATAAGCGGTACTGGCATTTGCTTGAGATTGAACTGCAAGCAACGGGACAGAATGGTTACTGGAATCTTTTGGGGATCAGTCGTTGCAAGTATGAACTTCACATGTTCAGGCGGCTCTTCGAGCGTCTTGAGCATGGCATTAAAGGCATGATTGGTGAGCATGTGCACCTCGTCAATCATGTAGACCTTGTAACGCGCATTACTTGGTGCGTAGGCCGCTTTTTCTAATAAAGCGGCAATATCATCAACCCCGCGATTACTTGCAGCATCCATCTCGATATAGTCAACAAAGCGTCCTGCATCGATCTCTAAGCAAGCTGGGCATTTTCCGCAAGGCTCTGAGGTCATGCGACCTTGGCCATCTTCCCCGGTGCAATTGAGGGCTTTGGCCATAATTCGGGCAATCGTGGTCTTTCCGACCCCGCGAGTGCCTGTAAAGAGCCAAGCATGGTGTAGTCGACCTTGGTCTAAGGCATGGGTTAATGCCTTAACCACATGGTCTTGTCCTACCAATTGGGAGAAAGTTTTAGGGCGCCACGAACGGGCTAAAGCCAATGCTGTCATGTATGACATTCTAACAAGCTAAAATGGAATTGGACGGGCCTCCCCGCATGGCGGTTTGGATAACCTGGTCAGGTCGGGAACGAAGCAGCCAAACCCAATTCTGTCAGTGCCGGGGGTCGGGCTCGTCCACCT
>JACCDY010477662.1_pt1 | contig 12512 bp, 21 predicted proteins | sample 7446391 | NCBI WGS metagenome assembly JACCDY01 (sample SAMN15323451, study PRJNA562643) | freshwater metagenome | isolation source: river surface water | place: USA:Blue River Watershed | collected 2017-08-18 | reverse complement strand
CTTAGTTTAGCCCCCTTTTTAGCCCCGAGGTCCCCCTTATTTTGCCCCCTCCAAATCCCCCGGGGCATCCCCCGGAAACATTCAGGTTTCAGCTTTTTTCCCTGTTTCCTGTCTTTGGTAGGACTCGCCCCCGGAAGGGTTAAGATATGACCTAGACATGGATGCCGCGGGAGGCACCCCAGCTCTTTCTCTTCTGTTTCCAGCTTTTTCCCTGTTTCCTGCCTCTGGTAGGACTCGCCCCCGGAAGGGTTAAGATATGACCTAGACACGGATGCCGCGGGAGGCACCCCAGCTCTTTCTACTCTGTTTCCAGGTTTTTCCTTGTTTTTCTGTCTTTGCGGGAGGCGTCCCCGGCAGGCATAGCATAACACAAGCATGCTGTGTGCCGCAGCCAGGAGGCTCCCCCAGAATCAGCTATCAGCTCTTTTTGCTCTCTCCTGAGGCACCCCGAATGTATAACAATGCCTTTCACTGGTTTCGGAGGTGTGTCCAACACTGGATTATAGGTAATTTGCTCTGATCTGCCTGTGGAGGTGCCCGGGAAAAGAGAGGAATTCTGGAAAAAGCCAGTTTTCTGGAAAGCTCGTTCTTTTGCGGGAGGTGCCTCGGGAAAAGCTAGCATAGCATGATGTCTTGCTATAGCACTAGGGAGGCGCCCCAAGTTGAGAAGAAGGTCTGGAAATGCTCAGTTTTTCGGAAAGCTCGTTCTTTTGCAGAGGTGTCCCTGAGCAAGATGCCATGCTGCATCCCTATGGAGGCACCTCGGATCATGTATAATAACACTTGTTTTTCTATTTCGGGGTGGGTCCAGGGATAAAGTTTAAAAAGAGTGTTCTGGAAATGTTCAGTTTTTCCTGAAAACTCGTTCTTTTGCAGGAGGCACCCAGAGAGACGAATTCTAGGAAATATCCAGTTTTTCCGGAAAGCTCGTTCTTTTGCAGGAGGCACCCCAGACACAGCTAGCATAGCATGATGTCTTGCTATAGCACTAGGGAGGCACCTCGGACATGGATAATAACACCTGTTTTCCTATTTTTGGGGCGACTCCTTTGGGTATTCTATTAGTTTGCTTTTTAGCTTTACTATTTGGGGGCGACTCCAGGGATGAAGCAGGAAGATTATGTCCTGTTGGAGGTGCCCCGAAGAGGGAAGAGTATTCTAGAAATGCCCGGTTTTCTGGGGATTTTTGCAGCAGATGCTGAGTGGGGGCGACTCCTTTGGGTATTCTATTAGTTTGCTTTTTAGCTTTACCATTTGGGGGCGACTCCAAGAGTAACTCTTTCTGCGGGTTTTAGCTTGCTCTGGGCACAAAAAAAACCGACACCCCTTGGGATGCCGGCTCGCAACAAACAAACAGAGTCTCGAATCTGTTACATTATAGCTACTTCAGTGTGTCGGTGTACCAGATGGTCCTTGTTCTGACAGCCGGTCATGAGCATGAGGGTGATGGCTATGGCTCTCAAGACGAGGATGGTGATGGTCGGGATGACTGGGATGGGGATCTTCATGATTCGGGCGAGGTTCACCGTGATGATGAAGGCAGTGAACAGACGGATGGAGATCTTCACGGGTGTGACATAGAAGAACCCGTGGTGTCGTTCATGGTCAGCAACCCGTTGAGAGAGATATTAAATGATAGGTCTCCGTCCCGAATCTCCGGTTTTCAATTCTGCACACCGCCATGAGGATTGTGCCCAGATTGATTTCTCCGACCAGGAAGTCATAGTACTCCTTGGTGATTTGATTGCCCCTGTTTGCTGGTTGGGTCTCGATGCTCTTGCCCTGAGGCAGTGTGAAGTGAAGTGCCATAGTTTAAGAATTATTTGGTGATAAGCTCCACGAAGGTTCTAGAAAAACATGATGCCTCCTTTTCTTCATACGCCTTCTGGAGGTTGCTGACGAATGACTTGATTGTTTTAGGATAGCGATTGATTTTTTTGTTCCAACTGCTGCCTATTTCAAGGGTGTAGCCAAAATATTTAATCAGCTCATCCAGAGTGCCTTCTGTGATACTTTCTCTGGTTTCATTTCTTCCACTTCTGGTAGTTTTGATTGTGTACTTTTTCTGAGATGTCATATCTGTTTGTTTTGATAGAGCAAATATAGAAAATTCTCCTGAAAGAAAAAAATATTTCACCACTTTTTTTAGAAAGATAAACAGGGTAAAGAGTGAGTCTTGCTTCTAGGCGCCTCCGAGAAAGTCTCGACGTGCTTCTCGTTTTTCGCGGAAATCCTGGAAAAAGGGGCTAAATGTACGAGGTTTTTCCGAGATAAAAAATATTTCCCCACTTTTATTTCAGGTAGAGACATGACGAGACGTCACACGTCGGAGGCGCCCGGGTGCGAAGACTCTGTACTCCTCTGGGTATACTCTGGGTTTTACCCAGGATTCTCTTCAGACAGTGGGGGCACCTCGAATCATGAATAATAACACCTGTTTTCCTATTTTTTGGGGCGGGTCCAGGGATGAAGCAGGAAGATTATGTCCTGCAGGAGGTGCCCCGAAGAGAGATAACAACAGAGTTTGCCTGTTGGAGGCACCTCGGATCTTTCGATCCAGACCAGAAGCAAGATGCGAAAGATTCCGGGCGCCTCCCACAAAGCCTCACTCTTTCTTCACTTCTTCTCTTCCTGGGGTTGCCCCACAAAAAAGGTCTGGAGAAATTCCAGACCTCAACTATGGTTTGTTTGTGTGTCTAACTAATTTTTATTTTTATTGCAGATTTTTTTTTACCATTCCATTCATTTTTTATGCCATTCCTTTCCAGAACATCCATAATTATTTTGGGATCACCCTGCCATTTGATATAAACGACTCCAGTTTCCCTTAGTTTTTTTCTTTCATGCTCATAGTAGAATACTAATTTATCACAAAGTGCTGAGAGAATATAAGCCTCATTATATCTGATACCCTGATATGCAGTATATCCTAATTTACGTAATTCTTTAAAAGCTTGTGTGATTGGATTGTTGTTCATGTTGTTTTATTTAGAATACAAATATAGAAAATTCCAGCGAAAGGAAAAAACTTTTCAACATCTTTTTTCTTTTTATTTTATCACCAAAAAAACCCTCGCACGTACGCGGGATCCCCCGGGAGACCCCAGGGTAATCCAGGCATTGGCCGGATCGTCAGATGTTGGAGGCACCCAGAATAGGAAGAATCAAGTTGAGGTCCCGATTCTGGTCTTTCTCGGAGGCACCCAGAATAGGAAGAATCAAGTTGAGGTCCCGATTCTGGTCTTTCTCGGAGGCACCCGCAGGCCCTGAATCTTTCGATTCAAACCAGGATTTCGGATGTTGTGTAGAGGCGCCTCCGGGTTTTGGATGCAGCAGGATTTCATGCTTCACTCTCCAGGGTTGCCCCTGGCCACAAAAAAACCCGAGGATAACCCCGGGTTTACTGAGAAAGAGATGTGTGAATTAGATTACCTCAGGATCTCGGGATCCTAAGAGTGATTCCAGGGCTTGTAATAGCTCCTCTAACACTGTGTAACGTGCTATTTCTTCGGGTTCTCCAAATCCATCGTTGACGAAGTAGAGAGTCTGTTCCGTAATACTGTACATGTATTCGAAGTTATCAAAGCGGAATTCAATATTGTCTCTGCTGTGATGAGTGAATCCTGCCTCTCTGAGGGCTTTAGCTGTGATTGCCATTTTCGATTATTTATCCTTATTGGAGAGGCAAATATAGGATCTTTGAACAGAGAAAAAAATATTTTACCACTTTTTTCCTAAAAATCTCTCGCACGTACGCGGGATCCCCCGGGAGACCCCGTTAATAATCACGTATAACAGCATTAGAAAGCCAATGCTGAACTTTTCGGACTCGCCCCAGATCTAGGTATTCGCCGCGGAAATAGTGCTTTAAAACGCGTTTAATCAACTGATCGGTGTCTACCGGAGGCACCCGAGGTGAGAAGAAGCAGCGGGGCTTTTCCGATTCTTCCTTTCTCGGGCGCCCACAGGAATTCTATATTATCAGGTCTGATAGAATCTATAGAAATCTACAGCACATCTATAAATTATGGAGTCACCTCCACGCAACATCAGATCTACAGTAAACTGTTTAAAATAAATAGTTAATATCTAAAAGACGTCACACCGGAGGCACCTCGGGCAGGCAAACAGACATGTTTTAGGTTTTCGGGGTGGGTCCAGGGGTGAAGTAGAGGTTAACAGGAAAATTATGTCCTGCCTGAGGTGCCCCAAGTTGAGAAGAAGGTTCTGGAAATGTCCAGAAAACCGGCATTTCTGCAGAGGATGCTGAGGTAGAGGCGCCTCCTTTGGAATTCTATTAGTTTGCTTTTTATAGCTTTCTATTTGGGGCGCCTACAGGAAAACCTCACTCTTCTCTCATCTCCTCTTCTTCCGGGGGTTGCCCCACAAAAAATCCCGAGGATTGTCTCGGGATTGTTGTGAGAATCCTTATAAAGAGATCACACAATATATTGAATGCTAATAGAGTGGGTTCACCTGCATATATTTGCTAGTTAGCGGTAATGCTATGTTCTACGAATAGACACCCCACGTTCTTTTATTACTTTTCCTGTTTTGGTACAAGTTATTTGCGTGTTATAATCAGCCATCATTGCATCCCAATATTCGTTCTCATTACCAACATTGGAAGCACTACCGCTAACAGCAGGTTGCTGCAAGCGTGGATGACGTGCAAACATCAACTTTAGTTTTTCAAATAATCTTTTCATTTTATATCAAATTTTGTTTTTCAAAATCCACGCCTGACAGCAACCTGCAAACCGTTAGGGTTAATACAAGTCCTCCGAAAACAAGTAGTCGTTTGGTGCTGAAATTTGCCTCGCTTCAAATGCAATTCTACCAGCCTCCTCTCTATCTACAAACATTCCTTTATTTGTTAAAAACCCCTGTATTGTTGTTTTCCCATCTTTGTTATTGATAATGTAATCACGATTAGGAAACATCTCATGTAAAATTGTTATACAGTTCCCATGTCGCCACCCTCCAACAACAATTCCAGTTTTAATATTTCTCGGCAAATTATGGCGTTCCTTCCCATCATTGTACCATATTGCAGCACAGATAATAAAAGTACTAACCCTAACATCCGCTATATTTAATTGCGGTGGCAGTGCGTTTTCTTTGTTCAGTTCATTGCTCATAGTTCATTGTATTTTGATAAGTTTGTGTTTCAAATTCCGCAACTAAAACATAGCGGCAGCCGTTATACACAATACTACATTCGTGTTTCAATTATAGTTTCGTGTAAAAAACTTTTTAAAAATTCACCTTCACTTTTTTCTTAAATTCTTCAATTCTATTAATAATAGATTGTGCTTCTGTTGTTCCACCACCTAATTCACCAACAGTTTCAAAGTTCAATTCAATCATATCAATAATTTCTTGATAAGCTATTTTAACTGCTTCAATAGCAGTTGTAATTGAAACATTACCAGTATCAAATCTATCAACTATTTCATTGTTAATGATATGTTGAATTGATTTTTGTTGATTAATTTCAACATTTTCTTTTAATATTCTACCTTTGAATGTGTCTATGTATTTTCTCATTTCTTTGCTCATAATTTTAGTTTATATATAAATATTCAGAATTAAAATTTCCACCACACATTTTTAAAAAGTTTTTATTCGTTCTTCGTATCAACATTCTACCGTAATAAACCGTACTGTGTATAACAAGGTGTATAAGAAAGTTTGCTATCAACGGTAGTGCAAATTTGAAAGTTCATCCAAGCAAACCTTCTCATACACCCAGCCGTTAGCGGTCAGGCTAAAGACACCTCCTGCAAAATTGGCTCAGACAATATATAAACCATTCTTTTAGCAGTTAAGAAAAGACTTCCCCAATCTTTTCTACTCATTACATTTTTGACCCACCAAGGCATATCATTTTTTGATTTATCAAGGAAATCTAAAACCCATTTAGTTGATGAGTCGTCTTGTGGTGGTAAATTCCCATTGTGCATTATTCTATATATTTCAACGAACATCTAGCTATCAATTGACTCCCAAACATTATGGCTTTCATCAATTGAATATTTTTTAAATAATTCTTCTTTTGTCATTTGCTTAAAAATTGTGGACTTCTAAAAAGCGGAGAAGCCCGAACCGCTAACACTTGCTTTGCAAAATGGCGGGTGAAGTGCTAATTTGAACCCTTGTAATTCTATTGAACGGCAGTGCTATATTGAAGCTGTGGTGTTCCAAAACCGCCACTTCGCAAAGCAGATGCCGTTATAAGTAATAAAACAAAAATTAGCCACCGCACTTTTTAGACCATTCATCATCTAATTTCTCTATTGCTTTTTCGTGTTCCTTTATTGCTTGTCTGTATTGTTCTCCAATATCCCAACACACTTTGCAATATACTTCTCTGTAATCACCCATTGTGTCGTTTTCCTTACCCACGCATTTATCACATAAGTCTTTACCACATTTTTCACATTGTGCAACTGAACATTGTAATTGCCAATTTATTTTATCCCCACAAACGTCACAATATCTCTGTTTTACAGTTATTTCTTCTGTTGTTTTAGTTTCTTTTATCATATTACAAAAATTTTTGTTTTACATACTTATAACACGGTGTATGTTGCATTAAAACGACAACATACACCTGTCCGTTATATGCCATTAATCAATAAGTCGGTAATGGTCTGACTTTTCAATTACTATACTTCTACCATCATCTAAAGTAGCCAACATAGCTACCCCGTATAGGTATTTAGTGTCATAACTTATTTTATAGACAGTAGCTTTTTTACCTTCAAAATTTCCAGATATAAATAATAAAGTTTTACCTACATATTTAGTTAAATCCATAATTTATAATTTAACGGCACATAACACATGTTTTGCAAAATGGCGGTTGAATTGCTAAAATCAAGTATTATTACCTTTGTTAATGTTTTGTTTTTAAATTTAATATAGGTGCTTTATTCCGCCATTTCGCAAAGCACTTTAACGTTATGTGCAAGGCTAATTGAACGTTTCCAATTCAGCTTTTACATCATTCCAAAAGTTTATACGAGCAACTGAATAACCATCCATTGTGTCAAACTCTTGTAGTTCCTCTATTATTTCAGCAACCAAAACCAAAGAACATTCTTTAGCCTGTTTGTGTGAATATGATGGATAGTTACTATTATAATCATTCACATCAACTTCCATTTTATCGTAAATGTCCTTTGCTTTTTGATTTGGTGTTATAAACTTTTGTGGCATTGCTTTTCAAATTTAATTTAGTGCTGATAAACCGCCCAGCACATAACAGCGTGTATAATAAATTGGCGGTTCAGTGGTTAAATGAACCTTTATTTTCAAATCAAGTTCTGTGGTAGTAGGAAGTTTTCGTTTTCAAAATCGCCAACTCCTTATACACGCAAAACGTTATAAACAATAAAATAAAATCAATCCTTATTTTGATGTGTTTTTCTAACAAGTGTCCCAAAAGCAATACCACCAATTAAACACATTATCATAGGTATAATAATGAAATCACTGTTTAGAAAAACAGGCATTGATAAAACACCAACAATAACTAATAAACTAAGAAATGATAATAACCTTCTACTTAAACTTTCCATTTGATTTTATTTTACAGATTTATAACAACAAATATATGATTCCCATTCCAAACTAAAAAATATTTCCCACCTTTTTTCAGGAAAATAGATGGAGAGAAGTTGGTCTTTTCCTGAGGCGCCTGCCTGAAAGTCTCACTCTTCCCTTGCTTCTTATCACATCCATTCGGGCGCCTCCCACAAAGCCTCGCTCTTCTCTTATTTTTCATAGCAAACAAAAAACCCGAAGCTGTTGCCTCGGGTTTCAAAAAGATGATTTTACGGGTTTAAATCTCGGCCAGAGCGCTTGCCATCTCATTGAGGGCATCGGTTGTGCTGGCTTCGTTGTGACCCCCGATATGCCATTCAATGATTTCGTCCTCGTCCAGGGTGCGGTATTCCTTCCAGTCATAAACGGTGAATAATTCTCCTCCTTCCGTTTCCATCTTCCATTGGAAATTTGTCTTATCCTCGCCGTTGTTCTGAATGATCCAGGGTTCACCTAGGATTTTTCTAAGATCGTTAACGCTGGCGCGGATTGTTTCTCCATGGAATGAAGTGCCATTTGGGATTTCTGTTGTTTGTTGCATATTGTTTGTTTTAGAATACAAATATAGAAATTTCCCGTGAGAGAAAAAAATATTTCTCCACTTTTTTTCTGAATAATTCTTGAGGTCCCAGACCGAGACTGATCTGACGCCCGGAGGCACCTCGGAGAAAGACTCTGTGAACCTCTGGGTAAACTCTGGGTAAGACTGGGTAAGACTGGGTAAACTCTGGGTAAAATAAAGGAGGCACCCGAGGGAAAGAAGAAGGACCGCCCCTATTTCATTAACCGGGCGCCTCCAGCGGTAATCCGATCCAGCCAATTTGGATGTTGTGCAGAGGCGCCCCCGAGTTTAGCTCTTGCTGCACTCTTGCTTCATTCTTCTTCCAGTGGTTGCCCCGAGCCCACAAAAAAACCCAGGATTGCTCCCAGGTTTCTTTATTATAGCGTTTCTTTCTTAGATTTCTTCAGGATCTCGGGATCCTGTCATTGATTCTAAGGCATTCAAAAGTTCTTCTAGCACTGTGTATCTTGCTATTAACTCGGGTTCTCCCACTCCATCATTGATGAAGTAAAGGTTTTGTTCTGGTATATTAAACAGATAATCCCAGTTGTCGAAAAAGAACTCGACATTGTCTTTGCTGTGATGTGTAAACCCTGCTTCTCTGAGGGCTTTAGCTGTGATTGCCATTTCTGATTTTTTTATATACCTAAGACATGAGCGGTCCAGAGACATGCGTAAAGGAAAGCCCCGAGTAAGCATAAAAGAGTGATTCCCCCGAAGAATTCCTTAGGATCTTCTTGGGCTGTTTGAATGAGTGTTTTGAACATTTGTTTCATTGATGTTTGTTTAGGGTGCAAATATAGAATCTTCTCGCGAGATAAAAAAATAAATTAACCACTTTTTCCCCTCGCACGTACGCGGGATCCCCCGGAGGACCCCGTTAATAATAATGTATAAGCTCATTAGGAGGCATATGCTGCATTCTCTGGACTCACCCCAGATCTAGACATTGCTCGAGATTCTACGTCCTTAAAATGTGTTTAAGCAGCTGGATCGGTCTCGCTCTTGGGTGCCTCCGGTGCAGCATCCGCAGCAGGTTCCGATGAGGTCTCGGTGTCTTTGGATTTACGGTATCCCAGCAAGAGGGCGCCCGCATAAACTAGAGCGATGGATTGAATCAGAACATTAGTATCGGTTGCTTTGAAGATAACACCCAGCGATCCAATGAGGAAGGTGATGCCTCCGATGAGGATAATAAAGATGCCCATGGTTCCAGATGCAGATGTTTTACCATTACTGTTACTGGTCATTTGGGCGAAGGAGAATTTGTTAGGGTCTAATTTTGCCATAGGGTTTTTAGTTTATATATCGAATCGTCTCTGCCTGGAGGCACCTCGGAAAGAGCAACACAGACATGTTTTAGCTTTGCTATGCTATTTCCGGGCGCCTCCCAGAAAGACAGCTACGAGACAGCTACAAGACGTCTTCTTGGGGTTGCCCCACAAAAAAGGCCGGGCAAATTCCCGGCCTCCTGCTTGGCAGCGAGTGTCAATCAATCTACCAGCATTTCAGTGACTCGAACATGCGATGCACTTTATTTTCCTTAGCGCTTTGAACCTCGTCTGAGAGAATGAGCTTGCCCCAAAGAGAAGCGTCGGCACGAATGGCTTTGCGACAGTTATCATCATAGGAGAGTTTCGGATCATAAGTTCCGGCCTCTTGCATAAGTTTAATGGACTTGTCTAATACACGTCTTTCACAGATGGGACCGATGCCCTTCTCAATAGATTCCGGAGTTGTGAGCGGCATTCCGCATGTTGCGCATGCTCCCTCGTGATACATGGCCATTTTGGCCTCGAAGTCCTCCAGTCTCTCGAAGTTCTTCAGGATCCACCAGAAGGTCTTGAATCCCACGTGCTCCTTGATGCCCTGATAACGGGGACGGAATTCGGACTTGAGCGTGTTCATGAATCCCATGAACTCGTAACCATAGTTCTTGTCGCCCAGGGCTTTGCATTGGATGGCGAACTGGCCCGGGATGACCTTACGGTTTCGATCCTTGACCTCCTTTACTTTGAAGGTGATATAGTTGCCGGTCTCCTTGTTCTCCAGCGTGAAGACTGAACGTCCCGCGAAGATGAAGTTGCGGAACTGTGCTACGGTAAGCGGTTTGCGGGCTGTAGATGATTTAACGACTGACATGTTGATAGATTTAGATTTGTGATTGATTGACAGAGCAAATATAGAAAAATCTACACAAAGAAAAAAATATTTTCGACATTTTTTACCGAAGAGTGAATCACGGATCGTCACACACCGGAGGCGCCCCTGGATAGGAAGAATCGGTTGAGATCCAGATCTTCTTCTTTCCGGAGGCGCCCGGGAAAAGTCTAGCTATGTCACGGACAAGATCCAGAGTAAATCTGGGTATAGTCTGGGTAAAGTTTTGGAGGTACCTCCAAGAATTCACATATGGCGGATGATTTCAAAACCCCACAAAAAAGCCCGAGATTGCTCTCGGACCGGCTAGGGCTTTTGTCAGCAACTCCTTTTACGGATGGACATGTAGTAAACAGTGAATAAAGAAAGGAAGTTCTCCCTGGCAAACTGAATCTGCCTTTTGAACTGCTGATGCGAGGTCATTGCCACACACTGCAGTAACGAATCCTCCTCCTGCCATGATGCCATCACGGTGTAGCATAATAGATCTTCCGATGTTTGTCACATGCGGAATATCGTTTTCAGCTGGTCTCCTTCGGTATGGCTGGGAATAAAAATTCTCGAATGCCTTAGCGGCTGCGTCCTGATACTTTTGAAAATCTGTCATATCTGTTTGTTTTGTTAGTGTAAATATAGAACTTTTTATTTAAAGAAAAAAATATTTTACCACTTTTTTCTCGCACGTACGCGGGATCCCCGGGAGGACCCCGTTATATGGCTTCGAGCTCATGGGTTTAAAATTGAATGAGTTCAATAGCTTCCTCCCCTGTTCCTTTACCGTTAAAGGTGATTTCATAATTAGGGTCCATTCCCGAGCTGATGATGTCTTCCAAGAGAGCATCAATGGTTGGGAAGGTCTTGGTGTAATAAGAGCAATTTAGTCCGTACATGTTTGTGTGTTTTATTGAGGCAAATGTAGAGATTTCTACCGAGAGAAAAAAATATTTCACCATCTTTTTTATGAATAATGAATCACGAATTGTAGTCCCGTCGGAGGCACCTCTGGCAGGCAAACAGACATGTTTTAAGTTTTCGGGCGCCTCCCAGAATTCACATGTGAATCACATGATTTGAAAAGCCCACAAAAAACCCGAGGGGTTACCTCGGGTTTCTTAAGATATATTTTGTTTCTTTATTCTGATGTCCTAGGTAAAAATCCCACCATGGTCTGCATGCGGGTGTGAATCTCTCTCAGGCGGTAATGCATTTGCTCGTGGAATGCTCTTTTCTTTAGCGCCTTGAAATCATTCTGGAATAATTCCCCGAGTTCCTCTCGGGTCTGAGCCGACTTCACCCTGTCTTCCAGGGTGTTGCAGTCCTGATAGAACTGCTGGGCTTTTCGCATGAGATGAATCATGCTCGTGAACATTACTCCCATAATGGCTCCCAGAGCCAGTGATACCATGAATACCATGGGAGCTGAGATTTGGAGTTTTCCGAAACCCCCAATGAGGCTGAGCAGGCCATAGGTGATGCCGGCGGGGAAGATGGTGAGAGCGAGAAACACCAGTACCAGGTGTGATTTTTCGAAGAAGTCGTTTAGTTTATTCATTGCTGTTTGTTTTGTTGGAGCAAATATAGAACTTTCTATCCGAAGAAAAAAATATTTCACCATCTTTTTTCTGAAGAAGAGAATCACGAATCGTAGCCAGTCGGAGGCGCCCGAGAGTTAAGCATCCTACATCGATTCTTCTTCCTGTGGTTACCCCACAAAAAAACCCGAGGGTTACTCGGGTTCTAAAGGATTGCTGGACTTGTACCAGTTCCCGCCTCTGCAGTGGCGGTCATTCTCATGTTTGACTCTCCTTTATGATTTCGTGACTTGGAGGTTCTTTAACAGATCCGTGAAATTCTTGCCTGTGGTATAAGGCTTGTCGAAGCCCTTCTCACTACAGAAAGCCTCCGCCTCACCTGTGTGGCCGGATTTAGCAGTGACCCACCAAGCTACTCCTTCACCCTCGATGCTACAGATACTGAAGCTATCGTAGAGCGGACCATACATGGGGCAGCTGTTCTTGAAGAACACGTAGTGCTTGTCCTGGTCGATTCCCATGAGATCCACGAACTTCTGGGTCTGGCGGAAGAGCTTTTTTGATTTCTCTTCGAGTGATGAATCTTTACAGAACCAGTCGAAGAAGTTGTAGCACCAGGATTCTTTTCCATCTGAGTCGAGGTAGCG
>JACCDY011456568.1_pt1 | contig 12513 bp, 13 predicted proteins | sample 7446391 | NCBI WGS metagenome assembly JACCDY01 (sample SAMN15323451, study PRJNA562643) | freshwater metagenome | isolation source: river surface water | place: USA:Blue River Watershed | collected 2017-08-18 | reverse complement strand
CCATATCAAGATTTATAAAGACAGTATTAGATTCGGCCTCGCGGTAAAGCTCGCGAAGTCTTTCGGTAGCTCGTTTTTGTGATCCGGCAACATCAACCGTAAGTAATTGAGCAACTATTGCTGAGAGTTTTACTGAAATATATCCAACTTCTGGCCGACGAATCATTTCAACAATTGATTGGAATCTATCCTCGGCTTCTTGATGACCAAGAACTGCTTCTCCAATCACATTGATATTCAGCGCAACGCCACCAGCACCACGATTCTTAACATGCTTGCTTAATTTCTCAGTTCGCGAATCGAGAATCAAATCTTTTGAATAGGAGCGAACTCGCCAGTGAACAATCCTGACGATGAATCCTGGAAGAATTGGCGAAAGCAATGCAATAAAGCGAATTCCAAGAGAATTAACAAATCCAAATCCTCGAATTGATGCTTTTGCAGCGGCGCGACGCAGCAATCTCGTTGCAGCTCTTGGCGAACTAATTCGCATAACTTCATCAGTCAACGTGATGGTGGCTTCAATAGCGCCACTATCTTTAAATAATCTTGCAATCCGTTTGCGGTTAGATTTTTCGCCAAGTTTTCGCAACTTGGCAGCACCCGCAATTAAGTCTTTTGCATTCTTTATAGAAGTTTCTGAAAGATGATCAATCGACATATCAGTCTCAATCATTCTTATAACCTTCCATTGGAGTTGCGGCGATTGCAAGGCCGCCAGTTGCGACAGCGACTGCGCCAAGGATAGTTCCCCAAGCCAGTCGGTCACCTTCAATCATGTAATACGCAACCCCCAGGGCAATTAGATTTGCCATCACAATTGCACCACGTCCGTATCTCTTCGAACGAACCATGCCGCGCCCGGCAAAGTAGAGGCCGGTACCACCGACTAATAGAAATAGTATTTCGGCAATCATCGCATCAAGTTCAGTCAGTTCGGATGTTGCACTTCTTATAAAAAGGTAAATTGCTAGGAGAATTAAGAAAAGCGCTTCAAGATTTACAAGTAGTGCTGCAACGCGACGAATGCGCATAGTCAAAGAATAGGGGATGAGATTTGAGTTCTCTTTCCCATTGACGCCCGGCAAGGTTGGTGCATGAGTGAACTTATTCACGACCCACTTACCGGCTTGATGACACCTTTTTATTTCTACGAGAGCGCTCGCAGATTGCAGTCTTGGGCAAACCGGAGAGAGCAACCTTTGACTCTCATCTCGATCAAGTTATTAGGGCTGAGCGAGGATGAAATAACAGGATCTGCCCATCAACTAACCGAAGAGTTGCGTGGTGGTGATCTCTTAGCTCGAATGGGGAAAGAAGTATTTGTCTTGCTTCTCTTAGGTGATTTATCTGGAGCAAAACATTTGGTCTTTCGATTAGAAAATAAGGTAAAGCCTCGTTTGGAATACAACTCAACTCAATTGCAAAGTAATGAAAGTTTGGTATCTGCCCTCGAAAGATTAGAAATCTAACGACGTTGGGCGCGCCCGGCAGGAATCGAACCTGCGACAACCCGCTTAGAAGGCGGGTGCTCTATCCGACTGAGCTACGGGCGCATTGAGTTCACGAATTCTACCGAGCAACCGATAGGGTTTCGCCTCGTGGCAGAGTTCATTTATACGATGAAAAAAGTGCGCAAAGCGCACGGAGACAAAGTAATCCTTGATGATGTGACATGGATGTTTCTGCCTGGCGCAAAAATTGGCGTAGTAGGTCCAAATGGCGCAGGTAAATCAACAGTTTTACAAATGATGGCAGGTTTACAGCAACCATCAAATGGTGAGGCTTATTTAACTCCGGGATATTCCGTTGGAATTCTGCTGCAAGAGCCACCACTCGATGATTCGAAAACAGTTTTAGAGAATGTACAAGAAGGCGTTGCCGAAACAATGGCGCTCAAGAAACGTTTTGACCAAGTTTCAGAAGAGATGGCAAATCCAGATGCTGATTACGACAAGTTATTGGCAGAAATGGGAACGTTGCAAGAAAAACTAGATCATCTAAATGCTTGGGACTTGGACTCCCAACTCGAGCAAGCGATGGATGCACTTCGCTGTCCGCCACCAGATGCAGATGTAAAAGTACTTTCCGGCGGCGAACGTCGCCGAGTCGCACTCTGTAAATTGTTACTCCAGAAGCCAGATTTACTTCTTCTTGATGAGCCGACAAACCACCTTGATGCTGAATCAGTTCTTTGGCTCGAACAATTTCTCTCAAAATATGAAGGTACGGTTGTTGCGATTACTCACGATCGTTATTTCTTGGACAATGTCGCGCAATGGATTTTAGAACTAGATCGAGGACGTGCTTATCCATATGAAGGCAATTACTCAACTTATCTTGAGACCAAGGCGACACGTTTAAAGGTTGAAGGGCAGAAAGATGCAAAGCGCGCGAAACGGTTAGCAGAAGAATTAGATTGGGTTAGACAAAATGCCAAAGGTCGTCAGGCTAAATCAAAAGCTCGTCTTGCTCGCTATGAAGAAATGGCTGCGGAGGCTGAGAAGGCACGAAAACTTGATTTTGAAGAGATTCAAATTCCAATGGGACCTCGACTTGGAAATATTGTCGTTGATGTCGAAAATCTAAGTAAAGGCTTTGGCGAACGTTTACTCATAGATAATTTATCTTTCTCGCTTCCGCGAAATGGAATCGTTGGCGTTATTGGTCCAAACGGAGCTGGAAAAACTACGCTCTTCAAAATGATTCTTGGTTTAGAAAAGCCAGATTCAGGTTCCATAAAAGTTGGCGAGACGGTAAAGGTTTCATATGTTGATCAATCTCGTTCCGGAATTGATCCTAAGAAATCTCTCTGGGAAGTTGTTTCCGACGGTCTTGACTTTATGAAGGTAGGACAAGTCGAAATGCCAAGCAGAGCATATGTATCAGCTTTCGGCTTTAAAGGACCTGATCAACAAAAACCGGCAGGAGTTCTATCTGGCGGTGAAAGAAATAGATTAAATCTTGCATTAACTTTAAAAATGGGTGGAAATCTTCTTTTGCTTGATGAGCCAACAAATGATCTTGATGTTGAAACTTTGGGTTCACTAGAAAATGCTCTTCTAGATTTTCCGGGTTGTGCCGTAGTAATTTCACATGATCGCTGGTTCTTGGATCGCGTTGCCACACATATCTTGGCTTACGAAGGTGATTCCCAATGGTTCTGGTTTGAAGGAAACTTTGAATCCTACGAAAAGAATAAGGTTGAACGTCTAGGTCCAGAAGCCGCGCGTCCGCATCGCGTTACGTATCGAAAGTTAACTCGATGAAGTATCACCATAAAGCATTTGTCCGCTGGGATGACCTTGATGCGATGGGCCATGTAAATAATGCTAAGTATCTAACGTTGGCGCAGGAAGCAAGATTTGAATGGTCCTTCATGCAACATCACTCCAAAGGTGAAATTCCAGGATTAATGGAGATGGTCGTAGCTCGAGCGGAAGTTGATTTCCTAAAAGGAATCACATTAGGCGGAATTTATGTCGATGTGGCGCTCTGGGTAGAGAAGATCGGAAACTCCTCATTTTCCATGATTTATGAAATTCGAAATGGCGACGAGCTCTGTGCGCGAGTAAAGACGGTGCAAGTAGGTGTCGATAAATCAGTTTCTAAATCACGTGCGCTAAATGAGGATGAGCGAAAGTTCCTCGAAAAATATTTGATTCAGGAGTCGTAATTGTTGGCAACTAGAAGCGCCAGACCTTGGTGGCGTGATGCTGTTACCTATCAGATTTATATTAGATCTTTCGCAGATTCAAATGGAGATGGCAAGGGCGATATTGGTGGAATTAGATCTCGCCTTGAATATTTAAAAAAACTTGGAGTAGATGCCATTTGGATTACGCCTTGGTATCCATCACCGCAGAAAGATCATGGTTATGACGTAGCCGACTATATGAATATTGAACCTGATTATGGATCTTTAGATGATGCAGAGTTGATGATCAAGGAAGCACATCAGCAAGGAATTCGCGTGATTATTGATCTAGTTCCTAACCATTCTTCAGATCAACATTCTTGGTTTAAGGAAGCAATTAATTCAGCTCCTGGATCACGAGAAAGAGATCGTTACATTTTTCGTGACGGTAAGGGCGAACATGGCGAGATACCACCAAACAATTGGCAGGCAATCTTTGGTGGCAGCGCTTGGCAAAGAGTTATTGAAAATGATGGAAAGCCTGGCCAATGGTATTTGCACTTATTTGCTGTCGAGCAACCAGATTTCAATTGGGATAACCCCGAAGTAAATGAGTATTTTGAAAAGACTTTACGTTTCTGGCTTGATAAGGGAGTCGACGGGTTCCGAATTGATGTTGCACACGGAATGGTTAAAGCTCCGGGATTGCCAGATGTACTTGAGAAAGATTCGGCAACGCCAGAAATGTTGGCAGCGCAACAAATGCCATTTTGGGATCAAGAAGGCGTTCATGAAATTTATCGAAAGTGGCGAAAGATTCTCGATTCATATCCGGGAAATCGGATGGCGGTTGCTGAAGCATGGGTTTCGCCAGCGTCACGAATTGCGCTCTACTTGCGACCTGATGAGCTTGCAAATTCTTTCAACTTTGACTTTCTAACTTCGCTCTGGGATGTACATGAATTAAAAAGGAATATTGATTTATCCCTGAAAGCAATAAAGGAAGTTGGTGCACCTGCATCCTGGGTCTTTAACAATCACGATGTGGTTCGCTCTGTAGATCGTTTTGCCCTGGGCCTACAACCTGGACGTGGCGAGACAACTTTTGATCGTCACGGTGATGTAACCAAACTTGATTTAGAACTTGGAATCAGACGTGCTCGGGCTGGAGCTTTGTTGATGTTGGCACTTCCTGGCGGCGCTTATATTTATCAAGGTGAAGAACTTGGACTTCCAGAAGTTAGAGATATTCCAGAAGATAGATTGGAAGATCCTCGCTGGTTGATGTCTAATCGAACAGATAAAGGTAGAGATGGTTGCCGTGTCCCAATTCCATGGAATAACGATCCAAATTCTGCATTTGGATTCTCAACAAATATTGACATTGGTACGCAGGGAAGTTGGCTGCCACAACCTTCTTGGTGGGGTAATTTCGCAGTTTCTGCACAAGAAGGTAATGAGAGTTCAACACTTGAGCTCTACCGCAAAGCACTTGGTATCAGAGCCCATGAATCCGGACTTGGTGATGGAGAAATGGAATGGCTAGATCTTGGCGAAAAAGTCCTTGCTTTTAAGCGAGCTGGTAATTTTGCCTGCATCATTAATTTTGGTGATCCATTCACTTTACCTGCTGGCGAAGTATTGCTTTCAAGCGTCGAATTTTCTGGAGATCAATTGCCTTCAGATTGTGGAGTTTGGATGAGATTAAAATGAAAACTGAAATCAGAACTGTTCGAGTTCTTGCATCTGCTCAAGTTCTAAATGGCCTAGGCGTTGCGGGAACTGTTGCTGCTGGTTCCTTATTAGTTTCCTCCATTACTGATTCGGAAACTTTGGCCGGATTAGCACAGACATCATCAGTACTCGGTGCTGCTGCATTAGCCCTGCCGTTAGCACGCCTCACACAACGAGGTGGTCGCAGATTAGCTTTATCAGTCGGATATTTATCAGGAGTAATTGGTTCACTTCTTGCAATCCTGGGTGGAACTACTGAGAACATCTTCTTTATGTTGGCAGGCACATTCTGTGTGGGAGCCGCATCTGCTGCAGGTTACCAAGCGCGCTTTGCTGCAATCGATTTGGCGACTAACGAAACTAGAGCAAAACAACTTTCTCTAGTTGTTTGGGCTCTGACAATTGGTGCAGTTCTCGGGCCAAACATGATGGATCCATCTGGAAATTTAGCTAACAATTTAGGTTTGCCGAGGCTGGTAGGTCCATATTTGATTTCAGCAATTACTTTGTTTTTTGCAACCTTGGTCATTCAAATCTTTCTAAGACCTGATCCATTTCTATTAGCGCAGCAGCAAAATATAAGTACGCAGATAGCTAAGAAATCAACAAAGCATGCACTTGCGCACATCAGAGTTAATCAAAGAGCACTATTTGCCATTGCTGCAATCGCAATTGGACATGTTGCAATGGTTTCAATAATGGTTATGACACCAGTTCATATGGCACATGTTGATGTCACGTTAACAATAATCGGTTTCGTCATTAGTATTCACGTGCTTGGCATGTATGCATTTTCACCACTTGTCGGCTCGCTCAGCGATCGAATCGGTCGCATCAAAACTATTCAAATAGGAATCTTAATTCTCCTACTATCGGCATTAATTTCCGGTTTTGCGAAGGCTGATGATGCAATCACTTTAGGAATTGGTCTATTTCTTCTTGGACTTGGCTGGTCGTTCACTTTGATTGCCGGTTCTGCACTTTTAGCCGAAAGTGTCTCTGCTGAAATGAAGACTTCCGCGCAAGGCGCGAGTGACTTGGTAATGAATCTTTCTGGTGCTGGAGGTGGCGCACTTGCTGGCGTAATTATCGGGATGCTCTCTTATGGCTGGCTCTGTTTATTTGCTGCCATCCCAGTTGCAGTCTTAGGAGTTTGGTCGCAGAGGATTAATAAATGAGCAAATTTGATGAGATGGGCGGACACGAAACTTTTGAGAAATTAGTTTCACATTTTTATGCACTTGTCAGCATCGATCCGATTTTGCGGCCGATGTATCCAGAGGATGATCTAAAGGGCGCAGCCGAACGATTGCTGATGTTTCTCGAACAGTATTGGGGTGGACCTACAACTTATAGCGAGCGACGTGGACATCCAAGATTGCGAATGCGACATGCTCCATTTCAAATCGGCGAAGCAGAAAAAATTGCCTGGCTTAAAAATATGGAATCTGCAGTTGCAGAGTTAGATTTAAGTTCTGAACTGAGATCTGAGTTATGGAGCTATCTGACTTCAGCGGCAGAGGCTATGGTTAATCAACCACGTCTTTTTTGAGATAAATTTCCAACTTTTAGAATTTCACCATTTCTAAGGTACCAAAGCGTGCCTGCTCGATCACGAACAGTTGTGATGCGAAGACCGACAGTTTCTACTTTCCCCTTAACATCAAGTACATCTACGTTGTCACCAACTCCGTATTGATCTTCGATTAACATTATGATCCCTGAAAAAACATCACGAACTATTGCTTGTGCACCTAAGCCAACTGCAAAACCGACAACACCGGCAGAAGCTACAAGTGGGCCAAGATCAACACCAAGTTCTCCAAGAATCATTGCGCCAGATATGAGTCCGATAAGAGCTTTGGACGAACTATTGAGAACCGAAGCCGCAGTACGTGCACGTTCGCGCTGTCTAGTAACTTGAGTTTTCTCGCCCGGAATGAAATCAGCTTCGGCAATTTTGCCGAGAGTCTTTGTGATGGCTCGAGTTGCGACTCGTTGGAGGAAAAGGGCAATAATCAGAATTACCAAAATACGAACTGGGGCTCCCAGGAACCAGTCGAGAAGTTCGCGCCCGCTTATTTGAAGCTCCATTTGAGCCGGACTTTATAAGAAATTAACCCAAATTCCGCACAATTTGCAGTTAGTTCGGGCAGGATTTCCTCCACGGCGCGAGCCACGCGTCGAATAAAGGGGTTTAGTTTGTCGGTCGCGACGAGAAGGACATTAGTTCTAAACGCCACCTACGAGCCACTAGGTGTCGTTTCTGATAGACGCGCGCTTATTTTAGTTTTAAACAATCGCGCCACGATGGTTGAAGATTCTGGAATTGAATTGCGATATGCATCAGGCTCATTAATTCTTCCGGCAGTTATTCGTTTACATAAATTTGTGAAAATTCCTTATCGCCATACGGTTCCGCTTTCGCGGAGAGCAATTTTTGCGCGAGATGGCGGTCGATGTGTTTACTGCGCTGCAACAGCTACTTCGATTGATCATGTAATTCCCAGAAGTCGAGGCGGCGATCACAGTTGGGAAAATGTTGTAAGCGCATGTCATAAGTGCAATCACCTAAAGGCAGATAAGACTTTAAAAGAACTGGGTTGGAGATTGCGCTCCTTGCCAAGAGAACCTGTTGGTGCTGCCTGGCGAATTCTTGGAACTGGTCGTGCTGATCAAAGATGGGTTCCATATTTAGAACCGTTTGGCGTGGCAGCAGCAACTGCATAGACTCATCTTATGAATCTTTTCCTTAATGAAGATGGCTCCATGCCTGGCGAACCACTTCCATTCCTAGAAGCCTTTATCTGGTTCTTCGTTGTTCCCGTCGCAATTTTTCTTGCAGTTTGGTTATTTGTAGTAGCGAGCGAAAACTTGAAAAAGGCACGCGCGAAGAAATATAAGGAAGAAGTTCTTACCTACATTTCTGAGTAGCTTTACTTATCTACAGCTTGTACCCGCAGCGCCCGCTCGAGCGAATCTTTTGCTTCGGTCACATGCCTTCTTAGAGTTGGATGTGCATCCTTACCGGTAGTCGATAACCAATCATTGGTTTTTGCCAAAGTCTGAGTGGTTGTCACATAGGTTGGGAATAGCAAATCTATGATGTTTGAAGAATCTTCATAGGACTTTGTGTTGTAAATGTCCAAGATCAAAGCGAAGTAGCGATCAATGAATTTTTCATGAAATTCGCGATGCAGTGGTCTTGCAAAGCCTTGAATTGCGGAGAGCCTGGTCCAATTTGAAATTTCAAAATTCTCAGTAGCTTTCTTAAATGCTGCTTCTTTAGCCGCCAGATTTGGAAACGCTGCCTTGCACCGTTCATGAGCGAGTTGACCTGTAAGGGTGTTATCCCTTTCAAGCTCTGCATCTATTTCACTTTCAGAGGAAAGTCCTCGCTCCACAAGTGAAATCAATAAAGACCAGCGGAAATCTGCATCAATGACTAAGCCCGCTAATTTACCTTCGAGTAATTCACGAACTCTGGCGCCTTGCTCCTTGGTATGAGCGACTGATGCAAATATGCGGGCATATTGAAGTTGTAAGTCACTTCCAGGTTTTGCCGAATCGAGCAATCTGCCAATTACGTTTGCAACTTTTTCTCGAGAACCATCACGATTTTTTGCAGCAGAATAAACTTCAATTGCTGAAAGTAATTGATTACCGATTGCTGTAACAGTCGTGACGTCATCTTCTCCGGGCAAGCCAGCGATTGCAATCTCAATAAAGTCCGATGCCGAAATCTCGGCATCTCGAAGCATGTCCCAAGATGCAGACCAACAGAGCGCTCTTGGAAGGCTTTCAGAGACTTTCCCTAAGTGAGTCTTTAAAGTTTTTACCGAGTTTTCGTCGAAGCGAATCTTTGCAAATGTGTAGTCACGATCATTTAATAAGAGTAAGTCAGCATTCTTCTCTCCAGAAAGTTCGTTTACTTTGGTTAATTCACCCTCAACATCAAGTTCTACAGATTTACGAAGCTTTAGCGCATCACCTTGTAAGTCATAAAGCCCTACCGCCATGCGATGAGGACGGAGTTCAGTTGAACCAACGGGAATAGTCGGAGCCTCTTGCTTGATTGAAATCTCTGCGTACTTTCCATCATTAATCGTCAGAACAGGTCTTAAAGTATTTACACCTGCAGTCTGTAACCAGGTAGCAACCCATGGATCAAGCTTTCGCCCACTTGTAACCTCAAGTTCGCTTAATAGGTCGCGCAAGGTTGTGTTCTTGTAAGCATGTTTTGCAAAATAAGTTTTAAGTCCAGCAATGAAATTTTCGCGACCCACATGAGCTACAAGCTGTTGTAGAACTGATGCGCCTTTTGCATACGTAATACCGTCAAAATTTGCTTTCACGGTCTCAATGTCGACCATATCTGTGGCGATTGGGTGAGTAGAAGTTAACTGATCTTGGCGATAGGCCCAATTCTTTCGCTCGGCATTAAACCCGGTCCAAGAATTTGTGAACTTGGTAGCTTCAACAAGCGCCAAATAGGAAGACCATTCAGCAAATGATTCATTGAGCCAAAGATCGTCCCACCATTTCATGGTGACACGATTTCCAAACCACATATGTGCCATTTCGTGCAGGATTGTGTTGGCGCGGGCGTTGTACATGCGTTCTGTAACTTTTGACCTGAAAACCAAGAGTTCTTCTCGGAAGGTTACGCAACCAGCGTTCTCCATTGCACCCCAATTGAAATCAACGACCGCGATTTGATCATATTTTTCAAAGGCATATGCCAATCCAAAAACTTCTTCGAAGTATTTGAAACCTTGCTTCGTAATTTGAAAGATCTCTTCAGCGTCTAGATGTTCAAATAAAGACTTTCGGCAATAGATTCCCAGAGGAATTTTCTTAGAGCCTTGATATTCATCTTTAACATGCGCATAAGGTCCAGCTACAACCGCTGAAATATAAGTAGACATAATCGGAGTAGTTGTGAACTCCCACTTCTTTTTACTTCCCAAATCAGAAAGAGCCTTTACAGGATTATTAGAAATTACTTCCCAATGCGATGGAGCAGTTACTGTGAAATCAAAAGTAGCTTTTAGATCAGGTTGGTCAAAGCACGGGTACATATTCCTTATAAAGGCAGTTTCGCCCTGCGAATACAAATAGACTTCGTTATCTACAGGATCTACTGATCTTTGTAGCCCTTCACCAGTTTTTGAATAAATAGCTTCAATTTCAATTATCAATTCATTTTCAGCCTGAAGATCTTTTAGATGAAGAGATTCTCCTGTGAAACTTGAGTTCTCGATTGCGGTGCCATTTAAAGTTGCAGAAATTAGACGTTTTCCAACTGCATCAATAAAGGTACTAGCCCCCGGTTTGTTGCAGGCAAAGGTGACCTGAGTCTTGGCGTAGAAAGTTTCATCGCCTTGCGTGACATCCAATTCGACCTTGTAGTTATGGATTTTGAGGATTGAAGAACGTTCGTGCGCTTCTGCGCGAGATAAATTGTTTCCTGGCATGCGCTTATCCAAGCAGAGATGGCACCCTTTGCCACTATGGAACAGGTCACCCCAAGCAATCGCCGAATTCGAAGTTTCGCGTTGCGCGGTGAACGCATGACAAAGGCGCAAGCTGAGGCGCTCGTAGATCATTGGAATAGATTTGAGATTCCATTACAAGGAACCATCGAGCCGCACTCACTCTTTTACGAATTCTCACCATCTGAAGTCATCTTCGAGATCGGCAGCGGAATGGGTGAAGCCACCGCTGAAATCGCAGCCGCAAATCCACAAAATGGATATGTGGCAGTTGAGGTTCATAAACCTGGAATCGGTGCATTAGTTATACGCGCTGAAAAAGCTGGATTACGAAACATAAAGATTATTCAAGGTGATATTTGGGATGTGCTCTCAAATCATCTTTCCGATGAAAGTGTCGACGGATTCCACATCTTTTTTCCAGATCCATGGCCAAAGCGAAGGCAGAACAAGAGACGTCTTCTTAAATCCGACTTTCTAAAAAAATTGGCAGATAAAACGAAACCCGGAGGGTTCGTCAGAATTGCAACTGATTGGTTGCCATATGCGGAGGAGATTGAAAAGAACTTTGCTGAAGTAAAGTCGTGGAGCGGCGGGAAAGTGACCAGACCTGATTGGCGTCCGATTACTAAATTTGAAGGTAAAGGTATTTCAAAAAATCACGTTGTCACAGATTTTTTATATAAGAAAATCTAAATTTTTCCTTCTTTTTCATATTTACTGATTAATCCGATTCTTCTTACATGCCTTTCATCTCCACTAAATGGCGTCGCAAGAAATGTATCAACTAATTCCAAGCAGAAAGCTTCATCATGCATACGGCCGCCTAGTGAAATTACATTTGCATCGTTATGTTCTCTGGCCAATTTCGCAATCTCTTTACTCCACACTAGTGCTGCACGAACACCTTGAACCTTGTTGGCAACCATTTGTTCGCCATTGCCAGACCCGCCTAAAACAACGCCAAATGATCCAGGTTCTTTTGCTACAGCTTCGGCTGCTGGAATACAGAAAACGGGGTAGTCATCAAGTGGATCAAAAGTATGTGGCCCGTGATCAACCACATCGTGACCTTTATTCTTCAGCTGCTCAACAATTCGATTTTTGAATTCCAGACCTGCGTGATCGCTACCAATATGAATTCTCATGGCGGAACTCTCTCAAAACTTCTGAGAAAAAGAGAAGAACCACCAGTATTTCGACCGGTGGTTCTTCTCTTTCGGAGGAGGAGTTACTGTCTTTGAAAGGGTTACTGCTTATATCTCGACTGAATTGAATAACCCGTGCCTGAGATTCCCACCCAATAAAGATGTGAAAGTTATGGGAGTTTAAAACTCACGCCTCGGTTATACGCCCGTGCAGTTAGAAATTACAGATAAAAATCAGTCTGTAAATAATCATGTCCGGACATCACCCTGATACTCCACATCCCGATCCCCGGGAGCCAAGCCCCACGAGGAGGGGCAATGAACACAATCAGGAGTGCATTACAAATTGCCGTCGCATCATTATTTCTCGCAGTTAATTCGATAGTCCCAGTAGAAGCTGCCGGTCGCACAAATCAGAGCGTTGCAAACACAATACTTAATGGAAAAGGCGCACCATCTTCAGCAATAGGAATTAATGGTGATTTCTATATCGATATTT
>JACCDY010280816.1_pt1 | contig 12515 bp, 12 predicted proteins | sample 7446391 | NCBI WGS metagenome assembly JACCDY01 (sample SAMN15323451, study PRJNA562643) | freshwater metagenome | isolation source: river surface water | place: USA:Blue River Watershed | collected 2017-08-18 | reverse complement strand
TCTATTAATTCCAAGAGGTCCACTATTGTTATGTCCCCATGTCCACAAAGTTCCATCAGTTTTAATTGCGGCAGTAAAATTAGATCTGGATGAAATTTGTTTCCAGTTTGCACCTCCAGCAAAAGTAGTGACTGGAGTGGATCTACTTGAATTTGCTACGTTTATTCCTAAACGAGGAATATCAGCATTTCTACCCCATACCCATAAATTACCTTCCGTAAAAGGTCCAGACCTTGCAAAAATGTCATCAAAAGGTATAACTTGCCCGTTTTGAGTGAAAAAATAGTTGCTTGACATGGATTTATGTGTATAAGGATGTTCCGTCGTATTTTGTTGCTAATGTAAAGTTAGAGAATGGTCCACATGCCACTGCTTTCCAATTAGTTCCTCCAGCAATTGTAGTCACTGGAGTTGATACACCTTCATTAGTTATTCCAATTCCAATTTGTCCAGCATTATTTCTTCCCCAAACCCACAAAGTTCCATCAGATTTAACGGCAGAAGTTTGATAATATCCACATGCAACTTGTTTCCAAATATCTGAACTATATCTAGTTCCAAAATTTGTTCCTACTTGCCAAGGACTTGTATAAATTCCTGACTCATCATTTCCTATCTGCCCATAATCATTAGCACCCCATGCCCAGAGAGATCCATTTTCTGCAATTGCCGCACAGTGAGCAGCACCACATGATACTTGTTTCCATTTATATCCTATATCTTCAATTTGTTGTGGAATTGTGACTGCTGCTATTCCTGCAGAAGAAATTGAAGGTATTCCTATCTGCCCTTCTGTATTTCTTCCCCAACCCCATAAAGTACCATCAGTTTTAATTGCCATTACATGTCCATAACCACATGCTACTTGTTTCCAAGTATTTCCTCCAGCAAAAGTTGTAATTGGAGTTGATACTCCTATAGATGAAGTTGTTCCAATTCCAAGTCTTGAACTTAAATTTGAACCCCAAACCCACAAAGTTCCATCAGATTTAATTGCTACAGTATGTTTCCAACCCATGGAAACTTGTTTCCAATTATTTCCTCCAGCAAAAGTAGTAACTGGAGTCGATCTATTTCCAGTTGTTCCAATTCCTAGTTGACCATTATCGTTTCTTCCCCAAATCCACAAAGAACCATCTACACGGATTCCTGCAAATCCTTCTGTAGCACCATCTGAAATATCTCTCCAATCCTTTGTCCCACCATAAAGTATTGCACCATACAAATTTCCAGTTGATGGATTTGAAATTCCTAATTGACCAAAATTATTACCTCCCCAAACTTGTAAGGCACCATCAGATTGTAAGGCAATTCCTCCATAGGTTCCTGCACATGCCTTTCTCCAATTATAGGCGCCCAAACTTACAGTGACGGGAACACTTCTATAACCATCAGGATTTCCTACTTGTGAACCACCAGTAGCAATTCCAAGTTGTCCAAAATTATTTAATCCCCAAGACCATAAAGTTCCTTCTTGGAAAATTTTTGCAGACAAATATATATCATCAAATGGTATTGTCTGTCCATTAGGGTCTTTGTAGAATAAATTGCTTCCCATTTAGATTTGTATCCATTCATTTTCCTTTTTACAAATCACAGGAGTATTCATTCTTGTACTCCACTCTTTAAACCAAGATAATATATCAGTATTTATTTCATATCCATTTATTGGTGATACTCTTAGGTATTGTCCATTTGTATTATTTTCTACTGAGACCAAAAAATTGCATTTGTCTGGTCTCATTTCTTCTGGTAAAAGTTGCTGTGCCCAAGCACAAAAGTAATTTTCACAAAGATTTGGTCTTAGTTTATGTACAGAACAACCCTCTTCACATAAAAATCTGCAAGACTTTCCATTTCCAAATTCATGACCATAAGAGTTTCCAATCAACCAAGTGCAACAGGCAGTACAATCTCCACATTTTCTCATAATAGGTACTCTTTTTCTGAAAAATAATAAGTATCTAAGTTATTTTCTATACAATAATTATCTCTCCACTTTCTAAGTGATTTTGCTTTATGATTCTTATTTGATCCAATCCAAAATTCACGATCAAGACGATAATTACTCTCCAGATACTTATTATCTAAAGTATTAATATAAGACGCATTTGCCCACCAAAAATTCCCTGGATAAAACCCCACACCTTCATTTGAAGTTCTAGATCCATCAGACCATAAGGTATCTCCTAAAGGTTCCCATGTTTGTCCAGCACAATCATAACCATCATTCAATGCTTCAACACATTCTTTCCAACGATCAATGACAAAATACTCCATCATAAGTCTCCAGGAATCATGATTTAAAGTTTGCTTACTTCCACCTTTTAAGTGAAAATATAGAACCTTATAATCAATATTTTCTTTACAAAAATCTCTTAGAGCACAAAGAGTATCTGTTTCTTCTTTTTGATTTTTATTATAAACAACAGATGCATTATCTGGAATATTGAATAATTCTTGAGAACCATTCACGCCAATATGAATCAGGTCAGATGCCTGCACAAGACCTGATGCATAAAGACGATGAATTTGTTGTTGATATATAAATGCGCTCATTCCATATTGGAATACATGATAAAAAATTGCAATTTTCATAGTGAATGCATTTCCCCATTCATTCCCTTAACAACATCAAGACCAAGAACAGGTACATTGAGTATTTTATTTCTATCAAGAAAATGATACAGAGAATGTTCAATGTCAATTCCAGCAGTATATTGAATTGCTTTTTCCATATACTCAAAACTTCTTTGTAAAGCAATTACAATGTCTGAGAATAGAAAACGATCAAAAGACCATAGACCTGTTACCATCATTCCTTTTGCTGCATAAAGATATGAGTATAGATTTTCTGGGTCTTCAAATCTTTCTTTATCATATGAATAAACTTTTCCAACATAATAATTTTGAAGGAAGTTTGTTTTATAATCTTCAATATTAAAATTATCGTTTAAAGTATATCTTCCGCTAATTTTAAATACTCTTATTGCATCAGAGAAAACATTATTTGTTTTCATATAATCAAAAACATTTAGAAGTGCTTTACACTCAAGCATAGATTTTCCATACAAGAATCTGTTTGGTTCTATTCTTAGATTTTCATAAATTGTTCTTATTGCGGGATCATTGTAAAATTCTAAGAACAAATCAGATTGTTCCGCAAATTGTTTTCTATATTCTTCTTTAATTTTTGTTGAAGATACTTCATAGATGCAGATGTACGCATCAGGAACTCTTTCCTTAATTGATTTAATAGTATCTAATGTTTGTTGAAAGCGTTGTTCTGCAGAAAAATAACTAAAATCTTCTGGTTGGAAATGATCAACTGCAGATCCAACTAAAAATAAAAATTTATAGTCCATAAAAACGAGATGAATAATTTGGATTAAATGGTTTGTCGTTTAAAATCTTATCTACTGTCTGATTCCAAAGATCTGGAACTTCATCTTTAAAGTTACTTATTCTAAAATAGTGCCATGCTGCTGGATACCAAGTTCCCGTTCCATACATTCCATATCCTCCTAACTTATATCCATCACCTTCATCCCAACCTAGAGGGTACATAAGACGATAATCTAATCCAATTTGATCTGCCCTTAAAGTTAAAACTTGTGCCGTGTCTATTTGAATATCTCCTTGCAAAAACCAGGAAAGACTGGGGGATCCTAATTTTGTCCAGGAATCTTTGCTTACAAATAATAAAGATGCTGCAGCATAGATGTGATTTTTTATATTTGTGTGAGAAATGTTTTGAGCATGTCCAACAAAAGATTTGTTTGTTTTTGCCCAATCATAAGCATCTTCTAAAATTTTTAAATCATGAGGAAGGCAATCAACATCTAAAAAACATGCAACTTCATCTTCGTCTTGTAAAACTCCATTCATGAAGTTTCCATGAGCAGTATAAACTTCATCATAGTCATCATAAAATGTTTCTTTATGATACTCAATATCAAGACCTAATTTGTCGCAACATTTTTTATGGTCTTCAAGTATTTGAACTGGAATGTTGTCAGTGTAAAATGTGTGAAATTTCATATGTAATCTGTGTTAAAACTAATGACAATTCTTTTTTCTTTTTCTTTTTTTGTGTAGTGAGTTAAATCACTTGAAAATAGTGTTAATAATCCAGGATATGGTTTAATTAATTTATCTGGAAAAATTAGTGGAACAGATTTTTTTCCAACAGAAACATAAAATGCCCCACTAATTACACTCTCTTCATGCTTGTGTGGTTTTAATTTATTCCCTGGGTGGGAAATATTAAACCAACTATTAATTAGATTTAGTTTTGGTATGTTATGTTGTTTGCAATAAAATTTTATATATTGATATATAATTTTTTTTAATGTATCAAATTCTGGATATTCTAATAAAGGCATACCATAATTATAACTTGAAATTCCCTGAGTAACAAGACCATGTTCTCTTGTTTGAATTTTCAATAACCTTTCTTCAATTACTTTTAGATTTAAAAATGAAAGATTATATTCCTCTATCATTCAAAAAAATCTCCAACTCTTTTAAAGGTTTTTCCCAATCTCTTGGTTTTTCTTGTTTGAATAAATGAACGTTGTCACCATACCACTGACTTTTTCCTGAATCATGTGTCCACACATAATATTCCATAATGGGAACAAACACACAGACTTCTTTACCTAAAGATGCCGCAACATGAGCAGTAAAACTACATGATGTAATAACAAAATCTAAATTGTTGATTATTGAAAATGTGTCATAATATTCTCTATCTTTAATTGAAGTTGATTTTTTTATTTGTGGGTATTTGTCAGCATCATTATTGTCATTATAAGTTTGTAATGAATACAGTGAAACATCTTTATCTTTCAAAATGTTCATGTATCCTTCAATATCTACGCTTCTAAACTGATTTTGCTCATAACCAGAACTTGATGCCCAGAATAATCCAATTTTTGTTTTCCCATCTTCCTTTATCCATTCCCACTTCTTATCAATTGATGGAATTGTTTTTAGATATGGTTCTTTTCCTAAATCTTGGACCTTCAAATTTAAGTAATATGGAAGTGCCAATCCATAAACCCAACATGAATCTTTAGGAAATTCTGGATTATCAAAACAACATACTGAATCAAATCCATTATAGTTAAACAATTCAACCAACTCTCTTCTTGTAGAAGACCAAATTGGATTCATTCCCAAATCTTTGAGGGTTTTCATGAAACGAACATGAATAATCTCATCACCAGCACCACATTGATTATCAATTATGATAGTTCTTCCTGGAGTAATTGTTCCATCCCATTTTTCATAATCTGGAGTCTTTTGATTTTTGTATGCTTCAATCTCTCCTGCTCTTAAAAAATGTTTTAGTGCTGTATTTAAGTCATCATTTCTGAAATAATATCCAGACAAATTATGATATGCTTTTCTTTCAATTTCTTCTGGAAGTTTTCTTTTAATCAGTTCAAACAATAACTCATCAGACTTATCTTTTTGTCCTAAAGCAGAGTATGCAAAAGTTTCCTCAAGCAAAAGTTCAACATCTTGAGGATTTAGTGTCTTACAAAATTCAATTTGAGCGAGTGCTTTTTCTGGATAATTTGATTGGTTGTAGGCATTAATTAAATTTTTTGATATGATATATTGCTCTTGCTTTGTTTTTGCTTTCTCTAATGCTTTTATTCCATACTCAATTGCTTTTGGGAAGTTTTTAACTTCAAAAAATATTTTTGCAACATCATCAAACTGCTGAAGATTTTGTGCTCTATTACCAAAAGCATCTAACAGTTGATAAGTTAGTTCTTTTTCACTAAAAGAATGTAATGTTTTTGCTACCAACTCAAGAGGGTTCATAAATGTAAATCAATTTGAATTATTTATTCAGTCATCATAAGATCTAATACTAAGAATAGATGAACCACCAGCATCTATAGATATCCAATTATTTCCACCAATAAATGTTGTGATTGGAGTAAATACTCCACCAACAGTACTATTTAATGCAAGTTGATTAAAAGTATTTGATCCCCAAACCCACAAGGTTCCGTTATTTTTAATCGCAAATGTGGTAAATTGGTCACTAGTAACTACTCTTTTCCAATCATTTCCTCCAGCGAATGTTGTTACTGGAGTTATCTTATTGTATAAAGAAGTATTGATTCCAAGTTGCCCACTCTGATTACTTCCCCAAACCCATAAAGATCCATCAGTTTTTACTGCTGATACACTGATTCCTTTACAAGAAACTTGTTTCCAATTAGTTCCTCCAGCAAATGTTGTTACTGGAGTACAACGCATATCATTAGTGAAAAAAGTATTAATTCCAAGTTGACCCCAAGTATTATCCCCCCAAATCCATAAACTACCATCAGTTTTAACTGCTGCAGTATTGTAATATCCAACACTTACTTGCTTCCAATTAGTTCCTCCAGCAAATGTTGTCACTGGTGTTGATCTTGAAATATTTGTTGCTCCAATTCCTAGTTGTGATTTTATATTTTCTCCCCATACCCACAATGTTCCATCAGTTTTGATTGCTGCTGTATGAGAAGAAGAAGAAACTTGTTTCCAGTTATTTCCTCCAGCAAATGTTGTGACTGGAGTTAGAACTACTGTAAGAGCATTTAATCCAAGTTTTCCATTAAAATTGTTTCCCCAAGTCCACAAAGTTCCATCAGTTTTAATTGCAGATACTATATAATTTCCACAACTAACTTGCCTCCAATTAGTTCCTCCAGCAAAAGTAGTAACTGGTGTCAGAGAAGTTCCACTATTTGTATTATTTCCAAGTGTAAGATAAGTATTATCTCCCCAAATCCATAAAGTTCTATCATTTTTAATACCAGCCGAGTTTGATTCTATAGAAACTTGTTTCCAATTGCTTCCACCAGAAAATGTAGTTACTGGTGTGGACTTATTAATAGAATCATTAGTTGCGAGTTGCCCAGCTCCATTTTGTCCCCAAACCCATAGTTCTGGAGTAATAAATTGATTTGCAATATTTGTATAATTACTTAGAAAATATTCTCTTTCAAGCAAAACTTGACCCAAATCCAATCCATCAGATCTTATGTAATTGGTAGTATTCATTTACAGTTCCTCCGAGGATCTTATTGCTGCCACTACACTTATACCAGCACTTGCTTGTATCCAATTATTTCCACCCAAAAATGTAGTTACTGGAGTAGACAATGTAATAATTCGATTATTTCCCAACTCTCCATATGTTCCAGCACCCCAAACCCATAAAGTTCCATCGGTTTTAATTGCAGATACTGTTGATGTAGATCCATCTACATTTCTCCAATTAGTTCCTCCAGCAAATGTGGTCACAGGAGTTCTTATACCTCCAGGATTATTGTCATTAATGCCCAGTGCTCCACCAAAATTACTTCCCCAAGTCCATAAAGTTCCATCAGTTTTAATTGCTGCCATGTGCAAAATGCCACATGAAACCTGTTTCCAATTAGTTCCTCCAGCAAAAGTTGTAACTGGAGTTGATATATTGTTAAATTGATTATTTCCAAGTCTTCCACTATTTCCACTACCCCAAGTCCATAAAGTTCCATCAGATTTTATTGCTGCAACATGATCTCCACCTACACTTACTTGTTTCCAATTAGTTCCTCCTGCAAATGTAGTGATTGGAGTAGATCTATCATTCACATCATTATTGCCAAGTTGACCATATAAGTTTCCTCCCCAAACCCACAATGTCCCATCAGTTTTTATTGCTGCCATATTCAATCCATTACAGGAAACCTGTTTCCAATTAGTTCCTCCAGCAAAAGTTGTAACTGGAGTTGATCTTGCAACTATTGCTAAATTATTAATTCCAAGTTGTCCTGCTTGATTATCTCCCCAAACCCATAAAGTTCCATCTGTTTTGATTGCTGCAACATGAGATCCACCTACACTTACTTGTTTCCAATTAGTTCCTCCTGCAAGTGTAGTGATTGGAGTGGATCTACCAACTGTACTATTAATTCCAAGTTGTCCATAGTAATTTAAACCCCAAGTCCATAAAGTTCCATCGGATTTGATTGCTGCAATAGAAGTTCCATTATTACCACAAACACTTACTTGTTTCCAATTACTTCCTCCAGAAAATGTTGTTACTGGAGTTAATCTTCCACTTGAATGATCAATTCCAAGATATGTTGTATAATTACCTCCCCATGCCCATAACTCTGGAGTTACAAATTGATTTGCAACGTTAGGATAAACCGACAACAAATATTCACGAGTCATTAAGACCCTACCCAGATCGGTTCCGTCAGATTTATAAAACCTCGTATTATAATCCTGGGACATTGATTAAATTCGCTCCAACTTCAGGCAATGGTTCACGAATCACAACTTCATAAACTGCTTCTTTTGTTTCACAAGCATCAATCTCTTGATTTTTTGCCAATTCCCAATCAAATGCTTCTTGAACTTTGATATCAATTTGCAGTAAAATACTTTCAATATCGGATTTTGTAACTTCCGCCCAAGTATTATTTTCAAATTTAAAGTTATATGGACCATCTCCACCAGTCAATTTGGATGCTAAGACAAGTCTATTTTCTCTAGAAATAGAAACTACAATTTCAGTTCCACCTATAGTTGTTGAAATTGTACCGTTTTCCTTTTCTCTTCTAATTGGAGCAATTTCAATTTTTCTTTCTGCTTTAATTTGCTCAAGAGGTTTTTCTCTTTTCGAGTATGAAAAGACTACTTCTTGTTGGTAAATTGTATGTATTGGTCCAGTTCTTTCTTCAAATCTTGGATCAAATTCTGCAAAAGAATCTTCATATCTTGCTGGAAGAATTTGAACATCATCTACAATTGTAAAAGGGACTCTTTGTGCATCATTTGAATACACTCTCTCAACCAATTCAAGTTCATCTTCAAGAACTGAATTGATCATTCTGTAATTAAATCCAACAGGACCTAACAATAATTGCTGACCTTTTACCAGTGCGTACATATCTCTTTTTTAAATATTTATATCAATCTGGATAATTTGGATCAGTTCCAGATTTGACTGCAACTACATGATTATTTCCAGTAGTCGCTTGTTTCCAATTAGTTCCCCCCAAGAATGTGGTAACAGGAGTTAATCTACTTGCAGCATTACTATCATTGATACCTAATCTACCCAAACCATTAGCACCCCAAATCCATAAAGTTCCATCAGTTTTGATTGCTAAAGTATTAAATCTTGAACAAGAAACTTGTTTCCAATTTGTGCCGCCAGCAAAAGTTGTAATTGGTGTTGATATATTGCCTGGAGTTGTGGTATTAATTCCCAATTTTCCACTGGCATTACTTCCCCATATCCATAAAGATCCATCAGTTTTGATTGCTGCAGTAGAAGATCCTCCTGCAAATCTATATGCAACACATGTAACTGATTTCCAATTAGTTCCTCCAGCAAAAGTAGTTACTGGAGTACTTCTAGAATCAATAAAAAGACCAGAAGCAAAATTTTCGTTGATTCCCAATTCTCCATACTGATTAAATCCCCAAGTCCATAGAGTTCCATCAATTTTAATTGCGGCAGTAAATTCGTCTCCACAAGCAACCTGTTTCCAATTATTTCCACCAGCAAATGTGGTAACTGGTGTTGATCTACTAACATTAGTATTAATCCCAAGTTGACCTCTAAAATTTTCTCCCCAAATCCACAGAGATCCATCAGTTTTAATTGCTGCAGTATGATTATTTCCACAAGAAACCTGTTTCCAATTATTTCCACCAGCAAATGTGGTGACTGGAGTTGATCTTAGTATTACATTATTTGTTCCAAGTTGTGCTGATTGATTATCTCCCCAAGTCCACAAAGTTCCGTCAGTTTTAACTGCTGCAGTGTTTAAATATCCAGTTGATACTTGTTTCCAATTTGTTCCGCCAGCAAATGTTGTTATTGGAGTAGATCTTTCTGGAGAAGTTCCTGTTGTAAAATTAACCCCAAGTTGACCATTTCCATTATATCCCCACACCCACAAAGTCCCATCAGTTTTAATTGCTGCAGTATGGGAAGTATTATGAACTTGCTTCCAGTTAGTTCCACCAGCAAATGTTGTTATTGGAGTTGATCTATTTCCTGTTGTATTAATTGATAGTGCAGACCCATTAATATTGTCTCCCCATACCCATAAAGTATCACCAATCCATTGGTCAACTAACCAATATTCAGTGATAAAATATCTTTCCAAATCTCCTTCTGGACTTCTAAATTCGTTTGTCATATTAGTACTCTGGTCCTGATGTTATTGCCATAGCAAATTCATATCCACATGCAACTTGTCTCCAATTATTTCCTCCAGCAAATGTAGTGACTGGAGTGGGTCTATATGAAGTTGGATTGATAGTGCCTAATTGTGAATAATAATCTCCACCCCAAGACCACAAAGTTCCATCGGTTTTTATTGCAGACTTAAAAGAATATCCACATGCAACTTGCTTCCAATTATTTCCTCCAGCAAATGTTGTGACTGGAGTAGATCTACCTATTATTGTATTGTCACCTATAGATCCAGCTCGATTTACAGTATTATCTCCCCAAGTCCATAGGGTTCCATTAGTTTTAATTGCTGCAGTTTGGTCTCTACTTACAGCAACTTGTTTCCAATCATTAGTATTTCCAAATACTTGTACTGGTATAGATCTATAAAGATTGTCATTTGTTCCCAATTCTCCTGAAATATTTGTTCCCCAGGTCCATAAAGTTCCATCAGTTTTGATTGCTGCTACATGATATGCTCCAGTATTTCCAGCAACTTGTTTCCAATTAGTTCCTCCAGCAAATGTAGTTATTGGAGTAAGTCTTTGAGTTACTGTATTGTCTCCAAGTTGCCCAAAATCTCCAGAACCCCAAGTCCATAAAGTTCCATCAGTTTTGATTGCTGCTGTATGATCACTACCACATGAAACTTGTTTCCAATTATTTCCTCCAGCAAATGTTGTTACTGGAGTCGAACGTGCTGCATTTGGATTTGCTGAACTTAAGTTAATTCCCAGTTGTCCAACACTATTACTTCCCCACATCCATAATGTTCCGTCAGTTTTGATTGCTGCAGTATGGTAACTGCCACAAGAAACTTGTTTCCAGTTGGTTCCTCCAGCAAATGTTGTTATTGGAGTAGAACGTGCTGCATTTGGGTTTACTCCACTTAAGTTAATTCCAAGTTGACCATTACTATTATCTCCCCAAGTCCACAAAGTTCCATCAGTTTTAATTGCAGCAGAATGCCCCAATCCACCATCAACTTGTTTCCAATTAGTTCCTCCAGCGAGAGTAGTAACTGGAGTTGATTTTGTTACGACAATATTATTAATTCCAAGTTGTCCACTACTATTAGCTCCCCAAACCCAAAGTTGATCACCAATCCATTGGTCAACCAACCAGGATTCTGTTACAAAAACTTCGTTTTCTACATCCCCATCAGGAGTTCTAAATTCATTCTGCGCCATTCAATTTTTCCTCTAACGCATCAATTCTTCTTTGTTGTTCTTTGACGGTTTCAATGAGGACACCAATAAGCATATCGTATGATACAGACTTCATACCATCTGCATCTGTTTCAACTGCTTCTGGTAATACTTTTTCAACTTCTTGTGCAATCACACCAACCGATGGTTTTCCACTATCTTTCCAAGTAAACTTAACACCACGCAGTTCATTTATAATTTCCGAAGCATTTTCAACGGTTTCAATATTTTCTTTCTTACGTTCATCAGAAGTTGATGTAAATGTATTTGCATACATTACACCAGCAGTATCTAATCTTGCTGTAATTGGTTGTGATGTTCCTCCAGTTCCAATACCTGTTCTGAATAGCAATTGTCCTGGATAAGTATCAGTTGATGCTCCACCAACAAAATCAATTTGACCACCTCTTGAAGATGCTGAGAGCAATCCACCAGCAAAAATTTGCATGGTGCTGCCACTGGCATTGGAATAAATTGTTGTTGGAATAGCATTGGTTGTACTTGTAACCATTAAAGTTCCAAAACCACCACTATATCCAATTCCACCATTTACAGATAAAACTCCACCAGCAGCACTTGTATTTCCTACTGCAATAGCACTAGAGAAATAAACGTTATTGACAAATTCTACTGCAGATCTTGGTGCAGTTGTTCCAAATCCAATATTATTTGTATTGCTGAAATATGCTCCACCATAAACCTGTAAGTTTTGATTTGCAACTGCTGAGGAAGTTGCAGAACCAACTAAAATTGGACCACCAACAACATGAAGTTTTGCTGCTGGAGTTGTGATACCCAAACCAAGTCTTTGAGAACTATCAACTCTTAATGCTTCTGTATTATTTGTAAGTAATTGAATATTTCCAGCATCTTGTGCTGCTAATTGGAGAGAACCAGTTCCTCTGTTAAAAATAGTAAAATTACTATTTGTTCCAGCATTACGAGTCAATCTTGAAGCATAATCTGGATAAGCAACATTAGCACCATGTAGATCAATATAACAATCAATTGTTGAGGTTCCTGATCCAACTTCAATACTTCTTCCAGTATCT
>JACCDY011168862.1_pt1 | contig 12518 bp, 11 predicted proteins | sample 7446391 | NCBI WGS metagenome assembly JACCDY01 (sample SAMN15323451, study PRJNA562643) | freshwater metagenome | isolation source: river surface water | place: USA:Blue River Watershed | collected 2017-08-18 | reverse complement strand
CCTAGGACCAGCCAAGTGGGGACTTTTTGTTTGTCTAGTCCTTCGAGTTGAATGATTTGCGTGCTGCGGCACTCAAACGACACGGGGCTATCTGCCACACGCGGTACATCCACCACGCGTGAAGGGGCTGTGGCCAGACCAGCCAATTCAAACTCATTGACCTCAGGACCAACAGGCGCGCAGGTTTGATTCATGGCTTCAGCCAATGGGCGTGTGACGAGATTCCACACAAACATGCCGTTTTCTTGCACGTTACGCAACGAGTCTTTGGGGCCTGTGCTTGAGAAGCCCACGATGGGTGGGATGTAGTTGAAGGCGGTGAAGAAGCTGTACGGCGCGAGGTTCAACACACCTTCGTTGCTGCGGGTTGATACCCAGCCAATGGGACGAGGGCCAACAATGGCGTTGAAAGGGTCGTGGGGCAGGCCGTGGCCGTTCTTGGGTTCGTAAAAATGCGTCATAGCCTTACGGTAAACGCAAATGAGCAAGTAGGCTGTCACCTACTTGCAAAGGCCGACTCCGTGTGGGTTTTAGTGGTCGCGTTTGGCCACGATGGCTAACACATCAAGTTCAAGTTGATGCTCAGACTTGATATGAGACAAACCGTGACGTAGGCTGTCCTCACCGGTGGCTTGTGTGATCAAACTGAGTTGGTCAACCAGCAGCTTGAACTGTGCTGCAGCCAGGGCTGGATGTGCTTTTGCATCAAGTACCAGACCGTTCGCAGGTGTCTTATTTTCAGCTTCTTTGGCATCAAATTCGGCACGTGCTTCCTCGGTGAGTCGTTTGACTTCCTCGTGTGACAAATGCAGGCGTTCGGCCTCTGCTGCGATCATTTCTCGCTCAGCACCATTGAGCAAACCATCTTGAAATGCCGACATCAAGCGTTGTTTGAAAGCGTCGCGGTCAATCCGCAACTGATCGGTAAAGGCTGAGGCCAGCAAGCCTGCAGGAATGGCAAAAATACCAATGCCGACCAGCGCCAAAATCACCGTGAGTGCACGTCCCATAGGGGTGATGGGGGAGATGTCGCCATATCCCACCGAGGCGAGTGTGACCACAGCCCAATAAATAGACTGAGGAATATTCTCAAACTTGTCGGGTTGTGCTGGGTGTTCAAACAAATAACCCAAGCTGGCGGTCAGAACCACCAACAACATCATCACAAATACCGAGGCAAAAATGACTTGCCATTCACGCAGAACCACTTTGTACAGCGTTTCCATGGCAGAGGTGTAGCGCGTGAGTTTGAGCATCCGCATGAGACGGAAGACTCGCAAGAACCGCAGGTCTAGATGTTGGCTGAAGAGGCTTTCCAACATGAATGGCAAGATCGCCAACAAGTCGATGATGGCTTGCCCTGAGCGGATGTGCGCCCACCGTGCAATACGGTGTCGATATTTGGGGTTTTCAGGCGCAGCATATACGCGTGCGATGTATTCAATGGTGAAGATGGTGAAGGCCATCACGTCAATGACGTAAAACTCTGTTGCAAACAACACATGAACCGATGCGACTGTTTCAAATACGACGCAAGTGATAGACAGTGCGACCCAAAACACAATGAAGTTGTCTAGGTAAGTGTGTAAGCGACCTGAATGCCCCGTGGGTTCAAGCGCTGCAAACACCTTGGCACGAAAACTTCTGCCTTGGTTCAGTTCTTGGAATTCTTTCCATGCGGGAATGATTTGACGAGACAACTTGAACATCCGCGCCAACCGCATGACTCGCAAAACGCGCAACATTTCAACATCCACTTCGACAAAGCGTGCGAAATAAAACGGTGCAATGGCAATCAGATCGATCAATGCATAAAAGCTAAAGGCATACCGTAAGCGAGGGAAACGCTTGCCCGAAAAATCTGGGTGCAAATGCGCCGTGGCCAGTCGCAACACATACTCGAGTGTGAAGATGCCAACTGTGACAACGTCAAACCAGTGGAACATGCCGGCATAACTGTTGTAAATCTCTGGCGTGTTTTCAATCAGCACAGCCAGCACACTGGCAACGATCAGAAACGCGATGAACCGTTCGACTGTGTAGTTGAACCCGCGCTTGTAATCGGGATCAAAGAACCACTTGTAGATCAGTACGAGGACGGAGGTGGCGGGCTTTTGAGTGTGTTCGGTCATGGTCCGATTTTCTCGCACTGAGAGGTTTTGGTATGAATAAAAAAGACCCCATTTAGGGGCCTTTGAGGTAGATCAAGTGACTTTATACAAACAGAAGGAAACCATTGATGGTCGAGAGAATCCCCAGTAAGCCCAAAGCGCATGGCACCCAGAACAAAACTTGCGCGCCCGTCAAGATAGCAACAGATGTCAGCACAATCGCAATTTGGAGCAAGGCTTCTGCGTAGTCAAACCAAGGGTCTTGACGTAAAGCAATGTCGCGCTCGTGTTCGTGTTCTTTGGCTCTTTCCATCAGCTCTTTTTTGCCATCACCCGTTTCTGGTTCAGACTCATAGCGGGCGATATTTTTTTCGTAGCCTTCGAGTTTTTTCTCGGCAATTGCTTTGGCGGCAGGCGTCAACTTCTCGTTGGCGAGTTGAATGCGCAAGTCATCAGCAGCAATTTTGTAGTCGGTTTGACGAATGTTCTTGGCTTGGTAGAACGCATACGCGTTAGAAGCCAAGATGTTGTGGCTCATGCTTTCTTTGGCCGCATTGTTACCACCCAAGCTCGCGATGGCCAAGCACATGGCCAAAGCCGATACCAGCATGGCGCAGCGTGTGCGGAAAGGGTCGTTGCCGTGTTCGGGTAATTCGGTTTCTGGAACTTCGCTCATGGGGTGTCCTGATTAAACAGAGTGGTCATCGGATGATTTATCTTGATGCTTTTTCTTGGTGAAGAGCTTGATGATGGCAAACACAGCCAGTACCACCACCACCACGCACACCACCAGCTCTGCATTTGTGAGTTGATGTACGAATTGATCCACGTATTCATAAGTCGACAGTGGTGTGTAAACGTCTGGATTTTCTTGTTTGTATTTTGCGTAAGCGCCGTTGTCCATGATTAGACTCCTGAAAGTGCAAGCCTCATTATTGTTTATTGGCAGCAGAGATGTGTTTCTCTTCTTCCATCTGGTGTTTGATGGCTTCCACTTGTTCATCAGACATGCCAAGCTTGGCTTGCATGAACTTGAGCTTGGCATGCTCTTCCTCGGTCATGATGCCGTCGGCCAGTGCTGTACGAACTTCCATTTCATACAAAGCTTGTCGACGTTCAACTTGGGCGGTGTAGGCGGTTGCCACCACACCGGTCAAGATAGCTGCCAGTGCAATAGACAACACCTGAGTCAAGATGACCAAGATAGAGCCGACGAACGTGACAGGGTCTACGTTCCCCCAGCCGGCGATGATGGTGATGACAAACCAATGCATCGCAGCAGGAATGGAAGGGAACACCTCGGGTTGGACATGACCTTCAATGATGTAAATCAGTGAGGAAAATAACAAGCAGCTGATGAACAGCAGAAACACCGCTGAGGAGAAAGAGTCTTTCTCTGCTTTGACAGCCGCCACCATGTCTTCAAACGCACTGTTGTAGCGTGAGAGTTTGAAAATTCGCATCAGGCGGAACATGCGCAATACGCGCAAGTCTGCGCCTGGGAAGAGCAGTTGCAAATAAAACGGTACGGTACTCACGAAGTCGATGATGCCGTAAAAGCTGAAGACATACTCTTTGCGTCCATCCCAGGCCGTGCCGCCACTGTGGATGTATTTCTCGCTGTAAGACCATACGCGCAGAACAAATTCGATAGAAAACACGGCAACACTGAATACATCGAATGCATGAAATTCATACACGAAAGCCTCATGAATTTCAGGCACCGACTCCAAGATGATGCCAATCACGTTGGCCACGACCAGTAAAGCAATGAAGACTTCTACGAAGTGGCTGTACTTGTCAGGCACTTCGCCTTCCATGATTTCGAAAGTGCGGCGCTTGATGCGTTGGTAGGTCGATAAATTTTGAATTGCTGTGGTCATGGCAACACTCACTCGGCAGCAGAAGATTTATTTTTTGCGCGCAACATCATGGCTTCAACTTGCTCATCGGTCAGTCGGTAATGAGCTTGCAAGCGTTTGAGCGTTTCTTGCTCTTCTTCAGACATGTTGCCATCTTTGAAAACCTCTCGCAGTTGGGCTTCAAAGGCGGCCTTCTTGCGTGCCACTTGGTTGGAGAAAGCGGATGCGACGATACCCGTCATGATGGCCGCCATACACACGCCTAAGAACCCTGTGATGAGCGCAATGGCTTCACCGGCTTTGGTGAGTGGTTCCACGTTGCCATACCCAGAGGTGATGGTGACGATGGCCCAGTAAATCGAGTGAGGAATCGTTCCAAAAAATTCGGGTTGCTGATGGCCTTCGGCAAAGTGCATCAACGACGCTGACACGATCGTGGCGATGGTTAATAGGAACACGGCTGAGCCAAAAGCTTGTCGTTCTGAGTGCACTGCATGAAACAAATCTTGCAATGCCGTGTTGTATTTCGAAAGCTTCAAAATTCGCAGCAAACGCAACACCCGCAAAATTCGCAAATCGAGTGCGGGGAAGAACATATGCAAGTAGTGAGGCATGGTGGCGAAAAAATCCACCAATCCAAAGGGACTGAGCATGTACTGGAATCGCCCCTTCCATGCACCACCTTTTTCTGGGCTGTATTTAGCCCCTAATGACCAGACGCGCGCGACGTATTCGATGGTGAAAAACATCACGCTCCAAAATTCCAACTCATGAAAAAACTCTTTGAACTCGGCGTGGATTTCGGGGACGGAATCGAGAATGACCGCTGAACAGTTGATCAGCACCACCAGTGTGATGAGCCACTCTACATAACGGCTGGCCGTGTGCTTTGGCGAGCCGTCCAAAATTTCCATCAGTGTGGTTTTGAAACCTGCAGTCATTGAAAAATCTAATCAAACAAACGTAGCAAAGAAGCGACTGCCGATCGGCAGTCGCTCAGTTGGAGTTAGGCCTTGCCTTGAATTTTTTGCCACAAGGCGTACTCGTTGGCAGACAAGCGTTCACCAGCGTGTGCTGCTTCATCAAACTTGGTGTTGTCCACTTGAACTCCCAGTTGACGAATTTGACCCAACAAAACTTTGTAGTGCTCCACAGCCAAAGCTGGGTTTTCAGCAATTTTGTGAATCGGCAATGGATTGCGCTCTTCCAACTCATGCTCTTTGATCACGACCTCAATCAGTTTGTTGACCTCTTCCACGGTCAAGTGAAGTCGTTTGGCTTCCGCACGAATGAGGGCCGCTTCTGATTCACTGATGTGCCCGTCTTTCAAGATCGAGAACAAATTGGCTTTGAGTTGGTCGCGTTCCTTCACCAGTTCGTCGCTGAAGGCCGAAGCCAATAGCGCGGCGGGGATTGCAAAAATACCAATGCCTAACAAGGCCAAGATGCTGGTCATCGCACGGCCCATGGGAGTCACAGGTGAAATATCGCCATAACCGACGGAGGCCAATGTGATCACCGCCCAATAGATGGAGGTGGGAATGTTCTCAAACTTTTCGGGTTGAGCATCGTATTCAAACAAGTAACCCAAGCTGGCAGTCAACACCAACAACAACATCATGATGAAGGTGGCAGCCCCCATGACAGGCCATTCGCGCACCACCACTTTGACCAATACGGCCGTCGCATCGCTACCGCGTGTGAGTTTGAGCAATCGCGCCAAACGGAACACTCGCAAGAAGCGCAAGTCGATGAGGTGATGCAAGAACACTTCTAAGAAGAAGGGCAAGATCGCCAAAAAGTCGATGAAAGTGGACGGGTTTTTGGCTTGTCGGAAACGCCCGAGGAAGGCGCCCTTGTAGCCAGGCTCTTCCACGCACGAGTAGATACGCATGCAGTACTCGACGGTAAAGATGGCCACAGCCACGGCATCCAAAATCACAAACTGCAGATGCAAGATGTAGTTGATGCTTTTGACTGATTCCAAGATCACAGCCAAGACCGACAAAATCACCCACACGCCAATGAACACTTCAAAGATGTGCTGCATGGTGCCGCCATATTGGCTAGGGAATACCAAGGCATGGACCTTTTGACGGAACGTGCGGTTTTTGTTCAGTTCTTTGAATTCTGCAATGGCAGGGATCAAGACGCGGAACAACTTCATGATTCGCAAGAGTCGCAGGAATCGCAACACGCGCAAGTCAATCGGAATGAACGCTTGCAGATAGAACGGTGCAACCGCCAAGAAGTCGATGATTGCGAATGGGCTGGTCACAAAGGCCAAGCGCGCGTTTTTGCGAGCTTTGAATTCCTCATCTTCAGGTGCTAAGTACAAGCGAAGCACATATTCAATCGTGAATACGGCGACTGAAAAAATATCAAAGAATTCAAACCATGTGCGGTAGGGTTCGAACACCGCTGGGACATGTTCGAACATCAGTGTGAACAAGTTGATGATGATCAGATAACTGATCCACTTGTCCAACTCTTTTTGGAAGTTGCCAGGAATATTGGGGTCCAGTAGCCAAGAGTAGAGCCACTTGCGCATCGGCAAATTGCGGTCAATATTGGCTTCTTGGTCTTGGCCCAAGATGGCCTTGACGTCGAGGTCTTCTAGGAATTTGTCGTGTTTAGATTGTGTTTGCATGTCAGACCTCAGAATTCAAAGTCGGCAACTTTGATGGCATAGCCACCCTTGTCACATACAGAAAGGCGCAATTGCATCTTGTAGTCAATGCTGTCGGTTTCTAGCAGTTGTGATGCCACAAAAGGTGTGGCCGATCCGGGCGGCGTAGGCATCAAGTCTTCTAGCAAGATGGCTCCCATCAATGTGCGGTCTTTCGGATCGCACGCGGCGACAAAATGGGGCGGCTTGTTGAAAAATGTGTTGACTTGTTCTTTCAAATCAGTGTCTGCCAAGATGTAGGCCAAGCAAGCGCCCCAAGTGCCAGGGTCGCCCGCTTTGGCGTCTGCCGCTGCCTTGGTGCCACCCTTACAAGCTGTGAGTTTGGTGTCGGCTTCAAATCGTGTGGTGCCTGCCTCGGTCAGCCACGCGACCCAACCTTCGCCGTTGCTTTTGGCATCCTCTACCTTGAGTGCTTCTTGGTAGTTGACAACACCAAGCCATGTCACGGCTGCAACGATGACAACCAAAAACATCAAAAAAAGTTTGTCTGTGGAAGAGGGGCCGGTGTCTTGCGCCTCAGGTGTGTGTTCAGTAGAAGATGCCATGTGAATCGCCTGAAATAAAGAAAATCCGGCCAACCAGAAGAGGGCTGAGCCGGGCGAAAGTGGCTCTGATGATATTCGTAAATTCCGTGAATTTATCGAAATAAAACTATATATTCGAAGAAGTTAGTGTTTTTAATGAAATCAAAAGATGTAAAAAAGCCGCTCAAAAAGCGGCTTTTAAAGATCGTTTGTAGGTGATGCAGAAAGCTACTTTTGAATGACAGCAATCAGCGCATTGATGGCGGCTTGAGCATCGTCGCCTTCGGCGTACAACTCCACCAATTCGTTGTGTTCTGCACCCAGTCCCATGACTTGCGCCACAGATTTTGCGTCCACCCTTTGGTGGTGCGATGCTACAGTGATGTGGCTGTGGAACTTGGCCGCAGTCATGGCAAATTCCGCAGATACATGCGGATCAAGGCCGTTTTTGCCAGTGAGTTTGAGGGTGATGGGAAGTGTGTGTTCGATCATATTTGTACCCTTGTTCCAAGTTCAACCACCGAGTTATCGGGCAGGTGGAAGAACTCCACCACGCCGCCTGAGTTACGTGTCATGGCTGAAAACAGTTTTTCTCGCCATTGCGCCATGCCGCCGCCAGGGGTGGACACCACGGTTTCGCGGCTTAAGAAGTAAGAGGTTTCAAACACGGGGATGTCCAAACCATGTTCAGCGCATAGACTGAGGGCTTTGGGCACATCGGGGGTGTTCATGAATCCAAAGCGCACCCACACTTGCCAGAAGTGTTCGCTCATGCGTTCGACCTTGACGCGTTGTTTGTTGGAAATCCAAGGGTCGTTTTCAAACACCACGGTCAAGATGATGTTTTTCTCATGCAGCACTTGGTTGTGCTTCATGTTGTGCAGCAGGGCTTGCGGCACGGTTTCGGGGTTGGCCACGGCGTAGACTGCGGTGCGTTTGGCCAAGTGTGGGGTGCCTGCATCGATGTGTTGGATGAATGTGTTCAAGTCCAAGCCATCGCGGCGAATGGTGTCTACCACCAGTTCACGGCCTTTGGACCAAGTGGTCATCACCAGATACAAGGTGAGGCCCAAAACTAAGGGGAACCAACCGCCCTCCCAAAACTTGATGATGCAACCGGCAAACAAAAAGATGTCAATCCCCAAGAAAAACAGTGTGGCACCCACGGCCAAGGGTGTGGACATCTTCCAAGCGTCATGCACCACAAAGAAGGTCATGATGGTGGTGATGACCATGGTGAGTGTGACTGCAATGCCATAGGCCCCGGCCAAAGCCGATGAGCTTTTGAAGGCCAAGACCGCTGCCACCACACCGGCTAACAAAATCCAATTCACACTGGGCATATAAATTTGCCCGACCTCTTGTTCGGAGGTGTACTTGATGTTCATACGCGGCAAGAAGCCCAGCAAAATCGCTTGCTTGGTCATGGAGTAAGCACCAGAAATTACCGCTTGCGAGGCAATGATGGCGGCCAGCGTGGCCAAGATCACGGCAGCAAGCAGCCAGTTTTCTGGAAACATGCGAAAGAAGGGGTTTTCAATGGCGGAGGCATCGCGCATGAGCAAGGCGCCTTGGCCCATGTAATGCAAAGCCAGCGCAGGTAAAACCAAACCCATCCAAGCAATTTGAATCGGCTTGCGACCAAAGTGGCCCATGTCCGCATACAAGGCTTCTGCGCCTGTGAGCGCCAAAACAATAGCCCCCACTGCGGCCAAGATGAAGGGACCACGGTCCCACAAAAAGGTGGCGGCGTGCACGGGGTTGATGGCTTGCAAAATCATGGGGGCTTGAATGATTTGAGCCACGCCCGTTGCACCCAAGACCAAGAACCACAAAACGATGATGGGACCAAAAAACTTACCGACAAAGTGCGTGCCATGGCGCTGCATCACAAACAAGAGAATCAGCACTGCCAGTGAAACGGGAACGATGAAAGGTTCTAGGCTAGGTGCAATGACTTGCAGGCCTTCCATGGCACCCAGCACCGAGATGGCGGGGGTGATGACACTGTCGCCGTAAAACAAGGTCGCACCAAACAAGCCCAGCAGCAATAAAAAGTGGCGCAACTTTGCGTTGTGCTTCACCGCGTTAGCCGCCAAAGCTGTCAGCGCCAAAGCGCCGCCTTCACCGCGGTTGTCGGCCCGCAAAATCAAGATGACGTACTTGAGTGTGACGATGAGCATCAAGGCCCAAAAGATGGCGGATACCGCACCGATCAGGTTCTCAGGTGTCATGGCCACGCCGGTGGCGGGCAAGAAAACTTCTTTGACGGTGTACAGCGGGCTGGTGCCGATGTCGCCGTAGACCACGCCAATGGCGCCCAGCGTGAGCGCCGCCGTGGTTTGGCGCTTGATATGCGCCGAAGGGTTGTCTGAATCAAGGTCTGACATGAGCACTCCTATTTAAGTGCTTGCAGGTTGCCAGACTTAGCGTTAGGAACGCATAAGTGACGGGGTAAGTGACGTGTTGCTTCGACTTTAGGGTGCTTCTTCAGCCAGTCGATAGCCCACGCCAGGCTCGGTCAGCAGCAGGATGGGCTCTGTGGGATTGGCTTCGAGCTTGGAGCGAAGTTGACCCATGTATAGCCGCAGGTAGTGGGTGTGCTCTACAAACTCGGGCCCCCACACATCCACCAGTAGTTGCCTGTGAGTAATCACTTGCCCCGTTTGTCGCACCAGTCTGGCGAGAAGTTTGAACTCGGTGGGCGTGAGGTGCACCGTGTCGCCATTTTTGACAACGGTGTGTTTGGCCAAATCAATGTCCAGAGCGCCACATTGGTAGTGAGTTTTAGGGGCTAACACCACGGTGCCTCGGTGGCGCAGCGTGACGCGCATGCGTGCCAGAAGTTCGCTGATGCTGAAAGGTTTGACCAAATAGTCGTCCGCGCCCGCGTCGAGCAAGTGGACTTTGTTGCCATCGTCATGGCGTGCCGAGATGATCAAGATGGGCAGCGTGTGCTGCGCGCGCACTGCGCGTAGCAAGTCAGCGCCATCACCGTCGGGCAGACCTAAATCGAGGATGAGCAAGTCCAATGGTTGGTCCGACGCGTTGGCGTGTCGCAGCACGGCTTGTGCATCGGCGGCGCTGCCGCTGGTGAGTATCTCGTAGCCTTCGACGCTCAGGGCATCGCGCAGCGTGAGGCGAAGGTCTCGGTCATCTTCGACCAGCAATACTTTGAGGGCCATGGGTCAGACTTCTTGCACATACATGTCGGGTTGGGGCAGCAATGGCATTGACACACAAAGTGCGGTGCCTTGAGGCGCACGATCTTCGACCCAAATTTTGGCACCGTGTACTTTTGCAATCGCTTGGCACACAGCAAGGCCCACACCCATACCTCGGCGTAGGGCGTGTTCAGAGGATGCATCGACTTGGGCTGCGCCGTCATGCACACGCTCAAAGGCTTGAAACACTTTGGCTTTCCATGCGTCGGGAATGCCGCAGCCTTCATCGATGACACGTATGTCAAGCGATGTCGGGTGTTGCTGAACTTGAATCTGAATGGGCGTGCTGTCTGGGCTGTACTTCACCGCGTTTTCAAGCAGGTTATCAAAGAGTTGAACCAGCAAAATGGCATCGCAGTGAATCAGCGGCAGTGATTCGGGCATGTCGACCACGATGGCGCGTGTGGGATAGCGTTGCCGTGCCTTTGCCAACACAGAGCCCATGAGCTCTTGCAAAGCCTCCCAGTCTTTTTTGATTTGTAGAGGGGCTGCATCCAAGCGTGCGAGCTGCAAAGTATTGGTGGTCATGCGGTGCAAGTGTTGCGCTTCGCTGATGACTGTGTTGGCCAACGCTTCAATTTTTTCGGTGCTGAGTCGGCTGCTTTGGTCGTGAATGACCGAAGCAGCCCCCATTAGATTCGCTAGAGGCGTGCGGTAATCGTGAGAAATGGACGTGAGCAAAGTGTTGCGCAAGCTTTGACTTTGGGCATCTTGTTTAGCAAGTTGAGCCACGTGCAAGCTGTGGGCACGTTCCCTTTCTAAGCCTAACAAGTCGCAAGCTTGTTGCAGTTGTTGCATGGTTCGTGCATCCATGGCTTGCGATGTGTGTCTATGGATCGCTACAGCGCCCAACGCGCGAGTCTGACCACGAATGGGAAGAAATAGCGTGGTTTGGTTTTCGTATCGGCCGGAGCCCGGGCCTAGTGCGGCTGATTGTTGTATGCAAGCCCGTAGCCCTTGTTGGTCAAGTGCATCGGCGTTGCCAATTAAGAGTGGCGGTTCGATCAATTGCAGCGTGGCTTTGTGCTTGGTTTTTTGTTCTAAAAATGTGTGTAGAAGTTGAACCTGTGCGTTGGCATCAATGGACTCGCGCAATGATTCGCGCCATTGCTGCATTTGTTCGGCGGCTTGTGCATGCTGTGTTTCAAGTTCCGCTGCCATTCGAAGCCTAGACATCAAGTAGCTCACCACTGTGTTGACGCCCAACATGGTGATGAGCAGTAGCGCATCTTGGTGCAGATGCACGTCTAAGGTGTAGCGCGGCTCGATGAAGAGCCAGTTGAACAGCAGCACAGAGGCTGCGCTGACCACCAGAGAAGTTATGGCTGACAGAAACATGCCCGCCATAGCGCTGGCCAGCACCAGCAGCAAAGCGAGATTAGCTAAATTGAAGGCGCCATCTAGCTCAACCAAGAGCCCCCAAGCCACCAGCCAAATGGCAATCGCAGGCCAGCGGACTTTGGTGTTGTGCATCAGTGGTTTTGTGAACCGCGGTGCGCCCAACCCGTCGTGTGTTTCTCCACCCAGCTAAACAGCTCATACATGATCATGGCCATGGCACCCACCACCACCAAGCCCGCAAAGGCCAAGCCCATTTGCATGGCCGAGCCCGCAGAAATGAGCAAGTAGCCAATGCCTTCGTTGGCGGCGGTCATTTCAGACACGGTGGTGCCCACAAATGCCAAGGTGATGGCGACTTTGAGCGAGCCATAAAAGAAAGGCATGGAGCGGCGCAAGCCCACCTTAACCAATGCGTCCCAGCGTTTGGCGCCAAGCGCGCGCAACCCGTCTTCGAGCTCAGGTTCCAAGGTAGCCAAGCCGGTAGCAATGTTGACCATGATGGGAAAGAAGCTGATCAAGAACGCTGTGAGGATGGCAGGGCCCACGCCAATGCCAAACCACACCACCAAAATCGGCACAAAGGCCGCTTTGGGCAAGGCGTTAAAGCCGGTCATGAGCGGGTACACCGCGGCATAAGCCAAGCGCGAGCTGCCAATGACAAAGCCCAGCAACACACCCACCACGATGGCAATGCCGAAGCCCACCATGGTCACCCAGAAGGTGCGCCAAGCGTGGCCCGCAATGACGTCGCGGTATTCCACCATTTG
>JACCDY010359961.1_pt1 | contig 12520 bp, 7 predicted proteins | sample 7446391 | NCBI WGS metagenome assembly JACCDY01 (sample SAMN15323451, study PRJNA562643) | freshwater metagenome | isolation source: river surface water | place: USA:Blue River Watershed | collected 2017-08-18 | reverse complement strand
CATGCACCGATATGCTTGAAAATCGCGCCACGAAGTTCAAATGCGTCACATCTAATTTTTGCCGTAAGTAACTCATCGACAAAGCCTTCTAAATCTCGATCATCAATTTAACCGGACACCCCTGATCGGGACTTTATCTTTTTATTTTGTTCGAGTTGCTCTTTTTTAGAGCCTGTTGTTGTTTTTTTACAGGTTTTCCGAGCCCTTCCGTGCGCTCAGCATCCTTTCTGCGGGCGATCATCATAGATTTCAACATCTCAACCGCCTTTGCGTATTCAGGATCCTCGAGCACATTGACATTTTCGTCCGGGTCCTTCTCGAGGTCATACAGCATACCGGGCATTTCATTGTATTCGGTATAACTGTAACGATCGGAGATGACCACAAACCCCGATCCGAAACTGGAGTAGGCACAGTCGCGAAAGGATTGGCCCGGGTCGTCAAGAAGTGTGACAAAGCTCTTGCCCTGGACGCTTTCCGGAATGGTCAGGTTGGCCAGTTTGCAAAGCGTCGGGAAAAGATCACTCGTTTCCACCAATGCTTTGCAGCCGCCAGTCGCCTTACCCGGCGCCTTGATGATCAACGGTACGCGAGTGGCAAGGTGCATGGTGTTGTGCTTTCCCCAGAAATTGTGTTCACCCAGGTGCCACCCGTGGTCGCCCCAGACAATGACAATGGTGTTCTCGGCCAATCCCAGGCGACCGAGTTCACCGAGCAGGTCTCCGACCAGTTTGTCGACGTAACTGACACAGGCCATGTAGCCGTGGCGCATGATGCGATGAAAGTCATCCGATTCGGGATCCATGTCCTCAAGGTGATAGCTTCTGAATTCGGAGCTGCCCTTCAATTCACGTGGCGCATGTTCGGGCCGGAATCGGTTGTTCGGGAGGGCGATATCTTCCCGCTTGTAGAGGTCCCAGTAGCGCTTCGGTGCGTAGAATGGCAGGTGTGGCTTTGAAAATCCGCACGCCAGAAAAAACGGTTTGCCCTCTTTTTCGAGGCGCTGCAGATCGCGGATCGTCCGCTCCGCCGTCATGCCGTCGATGTAGGCATTGTCTGCCACATCAGCGTGTTCATAAAATATGCTACCGCTGCTGGAATTTGATTTGACGCGTTTGGCCAAGGTCGCAGGGTCCACTGCATCTGCTTTCGCCTTCCAGGGCGGCTGGCTCCAACTTCGCTCGGCGGTGTCACTCGGGACATGGAAGATTTTACCGTTGGACAGCGTGGTGTAACCCGCCTTCCTGAAGACCTGCGGTAGGGTTTGGGCATCCGGAACATCCTCGCTTGCCTGGCTGTAGTGGTTTTTGAACCGCGTCTTGGTGGCGAGGACTCCCGTCATCAGACTGGCCCGTGAGGCACCACACACGGCAATCTGGCAATAGGCCCGGTCAAAGCGGATGCCTTGATCGGCCAACTTGTCCAGATTCGGGGATTTGACCTGGGGGCTTCCGTAACAGCCCAGTTCTGGACGCAGGTCATCGATGGCGATAAAGAGAATGTTGGGCTGTTTCAACTGAGGGCTCGCCGCAGGCGGGGTTGATTCCGGCCCAACTGGACCAGTGGCCCCGGCAACGGCCATGTTCAGACAAAGCATGATGAAATACAACATGCTTTGTTTCATGATAAATCGCAAAGGGTGTCCTTGGTTCCGTCCATCATCGGGATTTGACTAGGATTGCTGATGCGGTTTTTGGTGCGCTTGTCAACGAGCGAACACCCTTCTTATGATTCGTTCGCGGGAATCTGTAAAGAAGAGCAAAAGGGATAGTGGTATTCTTGCTGTTACCTCGAAGCGCATAGCAAAATAATGCCGGAAGTGAGCTTGTTCACCCAAGGTGGGAGCGCCCCCCCATGTCCGGGCATCAGGAAAGGAAAGGCGGCAGGCGGAGCAAACCATCGCCAGGTATTCGAGACTCTTGGGGGGCTCTGATCCGCTCATGGAGCGGCAGAAGCGTTTCACTGGGGTGATTGTGTCGGTAGCACATTACCCCTTGCCACCCAAGGGACAAATGTGCAAAAAAATTTCTTACCTTATCCACGGGTGTCCGGTTAAATCAAGAATTGGGATTTAGAATGCTCTGTCGACGAGCAACTTACGGGAAAAATTGGATGTCACGCATTTGAACTTCGTTGGTGGGTTTTCCATGATTCCCACCAATGAACTCCGGTCGATACGTCCTCTCCCCAATCATCGAACTCGTCGAACGCAAGACTCTTTCCAGACTCGTCACCAGGTATGGGGCGGAAGAGCGTGTCCGCCATTTCAAGTGCCGTCAGCAGTTCATCTGCATGGTGTTTGCCCAACTCACATCGAGAGATAGATTGCGCGACTTTGTCACCTGTCTCAACGCTCGTCCCGAAACTCTGTATCACCTTGGTTTTACCGAGAAGCTTGCCAGATCGACACTGGCCGAAGCGAACGAATTGCGCGACTGGCGGATTTGGGAAGATCTGGCCAGAAGCCTCATTCGCAGGCCAAGGCCACTCTACGTCGACGACGGATCTTGGTGTCGAACTCGACAACACGATCTATGCTCTTGATTCCACCACGATCGATTTGTCTCTGACGCTTTTCCCTTGGGCGGACTTCCGCCAAACCAAGGCCGGCATCAAGATGCACACCCGGATCGATCTTCGAGGCCCCATTGCCGATCATGCGTGTGATGACCGTGTTCTCGAAGTTGCTGGACTTGGAGACAAACGGGATGCGGCCGGTGCGTGGTTCGGCCATGCTGGGGCCACAGGCCGATAGAGCAAGTGACAGGATGGGGGGCTGGTCTCACCTCATGGTGATTATGGTGGAGTTCGTATGGTTGCTGAAGGTTCCGCGGTACGTGGGGCGCGCCCTGGTCGGATCGCCAGAATAGGATGGGCACCAATGCCCCATGCCTGTCCTGCGTGAATAGACATCAATTCAGCTGATATTATTTGCTCTCACGGATTTGATCCAGGAGTTGCGCTCGTGGAGCCTCGATTTCATGCTCATGATTGGTTTGTGTGGACACGTGGTAGGGTGGTATTCCGTCCCTCGTTATTTTGTTCAGGTCTGTGTTACTCCAAGAGTTTCAAAAGTGGGCTTACGGGGTGTCCTGGTCGGTATGTCCGAAATGCCGAAAATCCAAGGAAATGCTGGGAATTTGCCTGTTTCCCAGCGCGGAGAATAGCCCGAATGGATCGATCTGAGGAAGTGACAAAGGTGGTTGACATGATAAACTGTCAGTAATTACTTCGGATATACACATGAGAATCCCAATTCTTAAAACACTCCACCGGCACGGGTTCACGTTGGTGTCGACCTTGTCGATGCTGATGATATTGACTGTGGTGGCGGTTGGCTTTCTTACGCTGTCGAGCATCGCGCTCAGAACTTCCTCGCTGGCAGAGGCCCGAGTGAGGGCGCAAGCCAATGCTCGCATGGCCTTGATGATCGCAATTGGCGAACTGCAGCGGGAGCTCGGACCCGATCAGCGAATTTCCGCCAATGGAGAGATCCTTCGCCCGGATCCTTCCATGATCAGGCATCGCCATTGGACGGGCGTGTGGGACTCTTGGAAGGCCGGCGAGGGTGAAAGCAGCCAGCACAGCACGATCGTCGATGTTAGCGATGACATGGTTCCAAGCTATCTTCCCAATCGCAGTGACCGGTTTCGGAAATGGCTGGTTTCACTGGATCCGGCGGAGTCCCAATCCATCAATTCGCCCCTCAGTCTTGCCCTAGAGGCGGTGAAAATGCCCGATGCGGTGGATGATGCCATCCTGCTGGTGAGCGATAACTCCTTGGGTCAAGACTCGGCAGATCCGGCCGACTATGTTGCCGCCCGTTTGATCCAGATTCAGAATGAAACCACTTCAGAAGTCACAGGCCGTTACGGCTGGTGGATCGGCGACGAGAGTCAGAAGGCCCGCATCATGGATGACTCTTATAATATAGGGGAAAGTCTCACGCTGGTTGACCGGCTGTATCGCAGTCAGGCCGCCCCGTCCACCGGCACCGCAGTCGTTCAAGGGTTGACCAAAATGGCCAACGACATGGAGCTGGAGACCATACCCAGCATGCGCACCCTCGATCTGGTCACGGGCGCGGAAGGACGCCCTTCGCAGCTCAATTTCCATCATGTCACACCCTACTCCTATCAGGTGTTGGCGGATGTCCGGGAGGGCGGGCTGAAGCGAGATTTGTCCACACTGCTCGAAAGGCCGGTGTATGAAGAGGAATACGGTGATGAGTTCATGCTCTATCGCTTCGATGACAAGGGCGAGGCGCGGGTGCCGATTCAGGATCTCGCCGCCTATTACCAGCTCTACTTCAATGATCCCGCATGGAGCAAGGGACGTCGTCAGGGGATTGAAGCGAATTCCTCATCGGGTTCCTTCCAGATCCGGCAGCCCGACTATGGCAATCCGAGCAAACGCGAAAAACACCTGCGCCAGTATGGTTCCATCTACTCAAGCCCCGTACCCATCAGGATCCAGTATGTCCTGGCGATGGTCGGCGCTCCGCTGACCCAATCCGACAAGGACCAAATCGCAAAATACGAAGCCAAGTTGGCGCAGCAGTACAAATGGCCCACCGTCGAATGGGCGCGCATCAAACCGACGCCCACACACAAGCTGATGATCGGGGTAATTCCGATCCTTACTCTGTGGAATCCGAACAATGTGCCGCTGGTGATCGCAAAAGGTAATCGCCAGATCTTCAAGATGACGGTACCTCCCTTCGGCTTTGGATTGACCAAATACCGCGCGGATGGCTTGTCTACGATCGAAAACGCTTACAACAACCTCAGCAATTTGCTCTCGTCCATGGATTACGCAGGGGGTAACGCCAACGAGCGGGCACCTTACATCATGCAATTCAAGTTTGGCGAGTCGGGCGATGTCAGGTTTGAGCCGGGCGAGGTCAAGATCTTCTCCTACCCCTCGGGCGCGGCGAGCATTCTCAAGGACGGTCAGGCGCTCAAGGCCTTGGACAGCAGCAAGATCTATGAGCCGATCAATGCATGGGACCCCTACGGATTCCTGTTGAGCTACAACTCATCGGGAGTATCATCTAATGACTGGCAATGGCCTCTTGGCCATTCATTCCGATTGGTACTGCCAAACGGTGACTCCCCCGCCTTCATGGTTTTCTCTGCCACCGACAGTTTCGCCACGAGACTTGTCGTCGAGTGTGGCGATAGTACCGGCGGCAAAAACCCCCAGGAGATGCCACTGATCTCCAGCATGAATGAAGTGGTGGGGGCCGGGTTCAACTTCTGGATGGCGGACATGGACCATGTGCAAAGCAATCAAACCTTTCATTTTCGCAATTACCAGGCTCTCAGCAGGTTCGGGGGGGCCTCCGGAGTCAGCGGCAGGGGCAAAAAAAACTATCCGTTCAATAGAAGTCTGATGCAGCAGGGTTTTCCCGATCTTAAGCGGAAGATTCCCGCTGAGTCCAGAACCAACGCGATTAAGGGAGCTGAGCTGATTGCTGCGGGAGAACTGGGCGAGGCCAAGGCGTTTCTGGTGTTCTCGCTGATGGCGGGATGCGAGGTGAGTTCGAGCAACACCGCTGGCTATGCTGCGGGTCGCAGGATGGCTACGCGGCCCTTCATCCACGGTTCGACGATCGCGGCACCCCTGATCGACAGCTATGATCCGATTTCGCGCTACGACTCCGGTTGGGATTGGCAAGTGGATCGGATCAACTCGGTCGAGGAGGCGATCCAGATGCAACCGGGGACGGGTAACGCATTTTTTGGCGGTGGCTACACGATTGGTGCGGGAACCACCAGTGTCGTGCAGCCGCATCTGCCGGTGTTGCCGCCCATATCAATCGCGGCCTTGAGTTCCGCCCACCTGGGAGGCTACAGTCTGGCTGATCAACCGGTGGTGGGTCGAAAGGATGAGAATGTGGGATTCGTTCAGTTCGGCATCACCACGAACACGGTGCGCGGTGCGAGAGGTATTGGTGCCTTCGAGACTGTTACGGCCACTGGTGCTGTCGGACTCGCGCCCCACACCATGCAGGCGATCGGGAATTCCTACGCGCATCCGAACATCCCGGCAGAAAAGGCGTTCACAACCTATTATCGTCTCATGAACATCGACGCGGTAAACGTGCAGGACATTCCCTACGTCGACCATTCCTATCTCGCCAATAAGGCGCTTTGGGATGAGTTCTTTTTCTCATCGATGGTCGCGCAGCCAGCAACGGACGTCCCGATTTTCGAAAACAACCGGAGCCTCGACGAGGTGGCTCAAGAATTCTTCTTCGAATCGAAGCCCCTACCGAACCGCCGCATCGTTCCATATGGCAACGGCCTGGATTACGAGCGGTTGGGCAATCTGGTCGGAACAGCTGACCAGTATGAGGATGGCTTTGCTGACAAGATTGCCGGGCATCTGATGGTGGAGGGGGCATTCAATGTGAATTCGACCTCCGTCGAGGCCTGGAAGGTGTTCCTCAGCAGCCTCAAGGGCAAGCCCGTCGCCTATATCGACGAGGATAATATAGTTGCCGAACATGTCTCGGAAGGGGTGAGCGTGAACGCCGGGATGATTGGTGTCGGAATACCGGTGAAAACCGAGCAAATCCAGGGCATCAACACACCCCAGGAACAATGGAAGGCCGCGCGCGAGTTGTCGGATGCAGAGATCAGCGAGCTTGCCACCGCGATCGTCAAGCAGGTCAAGCTGAGGGGGCCGTTCCTGTCGCTCTCGGATTTCGTCAACCGCAGGCTTGAGAAGAACTCGCCTTTGGCCTTGAAAGGAGCACTGCAAGCCGCTCTGGATGATCCTGATGTCTCCATCAACGCCGCATTCCGCGCCTCCGACCGCAAGCTGGATACGGAAACCACGGGCATTCCATTTGCCTATCCCGAGGCCGCCAAGGGCCCTATCGCTTATGGTAGCAATGCCTATGTTGATCAGGCCGACATCCTCGGCCAATTCGCCGAGCAACTCGCTCCGCGAGGCGACACATTCATCATCCGGACCTATGGCGACGCTCTGGACAAGGATGGCAACGTGCAGGCCCGCGCCTGGTGCGAAGCGGTCGTGCAGCGCCTGCCGGAATACGTCAACCCGAAGGATGAGCCAAGCCTCAAACAGTCGGATCCGCTGCTTTCGGAAGCCAGCAAGTCCTTTGGAAGAAAAATCCGGATCGTCCAGTTCCGCTGGTTGGATGCTAACGAAGTCTAACCAATATCAATCCATCATCTGCATCCCATGCCCGCATTCCGCATCACATTGATTTCGAAGGGTTTATTGCTCGCCATCCTTGCGACTGCGGTAGCGCAGGAGGTCGAACGGGTCAAAGTCCGCTTCGTCTCCTTTCCCAAATTGGAAGATCCCCAGCCCGTGGAACTGCTGCTTGGGGATGACAAGACCCTTTCGGTGGAGTTGCCCACCAACAGCATCTCATCGACATATCAGATTCCGAAGCCCGCGAAGTGGGTGCTCGGAAAAACAGTCGTTGACGCCGATGGTAAGCCGTCCTTCACGGTTTACGGTTCGGCGCCGGCGCTAGCCGCCGCAGAGCAGGTCGTGGTGGTGGCGCGCAAGGGCAAGACCGACGCTGACGGTTTCACGCTGATCCCGTTTGCCGACAACGCGGATGGCTTCGGCGGGGGAAGTTGCATATTCTACAACGCCTCGAAGGTGGACATCGCCTGTAGGCTTGGCGACACCAAGCTGGTCGTCAAGCCGCTGGAGTGCAAGCTCGCCACGCCCAAGCCATCGGATGTCCTTAATGACAAGGAACTTCTCTTTGTATTTCTCTTTTTCAGGAAGGCGCAAGAGGCCCAGCCATTTTATTCATCCCAGTGGCGCTACAGCAAGAAGGCCCGCAACATGGTGTTCCTCTATCACGATGCAAACAGCATTCATTTGAAGGTGCACATAATCCGCGATTACTTGCCATGAGCGATGGCCTGTTGCCGGTGGCCCGCAGTCATCCCAGCCGGGAGATATGGCCTTGGCCACCCATCAGGTCAGGGTGGGATACTTCACTCCGCAGGACTCGGCAAACGCAGTTGCGCTGCCGTGTTGTCGGTATGCTGCTACTAGGTCCTTGTAGGCTTGAAGGCAAGGCGTGAGGTTGGTTTGTGGATAGAAGATGTGTCCCTTTGATTGAAGAAGTGGGGGATTGCAGGGAACTTCGTCTACAGCGGGGATCAGCACTATAGGCAGAAGGCGAGCAAGGTGATCTCGTTTGTAGGGAACGGGTGCTTGATCAGGCGCTAATGGGAATGTTGCCCAAAGGCGTTGGCGGTGGGGCGGGGTGGGCGACTACGCCGCTTCAAGAACCAAGAGCAGGATCATCAGCCTTGCCGTTCAGACCGCGATTCAATCTGCTTGGGAGCTGGACCAATGGTGCCTCCTTCAACGAATTCGGCCTTGGTGAAGCTATGGCGGAGGCTGTTCTTGCCACGAGCAATCCCATTGGCCCAACGCACGATGCGCTGGATGCTGTGCGAAGGATCCCAGGCGATGTGGGCAACGGATGGCAAGCACCAGTCAAATGCTGAATCCGGGTCATCGCAAATCAGCGACACATCGCGAGGGGCGAGAATGCCCTTCTGGGCAAGGTGGTTTTGAACGGCGATGAAGGTGGAGGGCTCCTCAATGATCAGGGCTGTTGGCGGCGTGTGGAGAAACAGATTGTTGATAAAGGTATGGAGGCCCTCTTTGGTTGCTTCCCAGTTGGGTAGATTGTAATCTCCGATAGGGATGCCGTGATTGACCAGTTCGTTGAGGAAGGTCTGTTCAAATTGCCCAGGATATGGCTTGCGCCGCAATTCACGCGCCAGCAACACGATGCGGCGATGGCCCAATTGCACCAATCGCCGCGTAATGTCCAAGATGGCGGGAATCTTGTCGGGCCCGCTGCTGGAAATTCGGACGCTGCGGCGACGACCCGCAAATGCGAAAGCCGGCACGTTCTGCTCCGAGAACCATTTGAGCACCTCCAGTGAGCCGGAGAAAATCACCCATGCGTCTGCTGGGATCTTTTGCACGAATCGATGAAACTTATCCATATCCATGCCGAAATCATCAAGACATTTGGGCGCAAACGAGGCAATGTGTCCCTCTTTCAATAGTTTTTGCAGCAGCTCTACATTGTAAAAACTAAGGGCGTCGCTTTTGTTGTAAAGCAGGATCTGGATGCGCAAGCTCGATACACCCAGGCCATCGGCCATGACAATGCGCCGACCCCGGCGCATCCCTTGTGGGAGCAGGATGCCCTCATTCTCCAGCAGGGCCATGGCTGCGACCACTGTCTTGGTGCCCACTCCCAACTGATTGACCAATTTGGCGACCCCCGGCATGTTGCCGCTCAAGCGTCCGGTGCGAATTTCCTCCTTAATGTGTTCGGCAAGTTGCTCGACACTCGAGAGTGGATTGAATGGATTCATTGACGCAAACTGAAACACTTTCGGTAACAATGGGAAGTGAAAATTCCCAATTTATGTGTTTACCGTCACGAATGGCATGAAGTGAAAATTGTCTCTTTTCCCGTAGCCAAAAGTTCTGCGGTAGGGGGTGATCGAATTCTGTAAAACACTTATTTTGAGTGAGATATGGGAATTCTCAAGCTTCCATTCCGCTTCCCACCCGGCGCTTGCCTCGTTGTTGAGCCGGGTGGGTATCTTGTGATTCGGTGGAGCATTTTTCGCTTTTTTTGCTGAGTCGAATTAGAGCGTGCCGATCCAAGCAGGTCATTGTTGGGAAACAGATGGGAATGCGCCAGTTCATCTCACTTGACCGACGACTGGAAATCCAGCGCCGTCACCTGCCGTCATCCGCGTGCCTGATCGCTGAATTTCAGGCGCTTGGTCATCAGATGGAATACCATGACTGCAATTTTAATTCCTTTATTCAACTGGGATGGGTTGTTACATTGCTTGCGTATTTAAAATGACTTTTCATTCTCAAGTCCCAATCATGTTCAGTCTTGTGCTTGCCGTGGTTCTGCCGCTCCAAGCACAGGCCCAAACCAGTGAGCCGGTGTGGACCGACCCCGAAGTTGCCGCGAAGGAAAACCCGGATTTTCTCATCCAAGGCGAATATTACAAGCAGGGTGCCGGTTATGGCGTGCAGGTGATCGCCATCGGCAAGGGGAACTTCGATGCCGTCGTGTGCAAAGGCGGACTGCCTGGTGCCGGCATGGAGTCGGGCAAGAAACACATCCCGCTCAAGGGATCGCGCGATGGGGACATCGTCCGGCTTGCCGGTGAAAGGGCCGCAAGCAAATCCGAGCCCAAACTTGAGATCAAGGCCGAGATCAAGGCCGGCGAGTTGCGGCTGAGCGTTTCGGGGGAGGAGGCGATCATTCTACCGCGCGTCGAGCGCAAGTCGCCAACCCTGGGCGCCGCTCCGCCGGAAGGCGCTGTCGTGCTATTCGATGGCAGCAGCGTGGATGCATGGAAGAACGGTGTCATGGAGAACGGCTTGCTCAAGGCCAACAATTCCATGAGCAAACAGTCCTTCAAGAGCTATACCGCACACATCGAGTTCCGGACTCCGTTCAAGCCGGAGACCCTTGGTCAGGATCGGGGTAACAGCGGCATCTACCACTACGGGCGCTGGGAAACACAAATCCTGGATTCCTTCGGTCTGAAAGCCGGAGACCGGCAAACCGGGGGGATTTATTCGATTGCACAACCGCTTCTCAACATGTGCCTGCCGCCTCTCACATGGCAGACCTATGACGTGGATTTGACCGCACCAAGCTTCGATACCGAGGGCAAATGCACGGTCAATCCCCGTATCACGGTCAAGCTCAACGGAGTGGTCATCCACCAGGACCTGGAGCTCGGCAAGTCGTCCACGACTGCAGCTCCGATCCGGGGAGGGCTCACCGACGAGGGTGGCCCGATCTTCCTTCAGAACCACAACAATCCCGTCTATTTTCGCAACATCTGGGTGATTCCGCGCTGAATCCGCCAAGCTCGTGGTGGCGGCTTTCAACCGCCATGATTCGTGTCAGCCCAGCCGCTCAGACCACCGGCAGCTCGTATCCGGGCCTGCGCTCACGGCTGAGCATGGCGGACGCCTCCGGGTTGTCCTTGACCTGCTGGGTCTGAGGATCCCATTGGATCGGTTTGCCCGTGCGCTGGGCGATGGCGGCGAGCTGGCAAATGGTGCCGGAGCGGTGGCCGACGGTGGCCGGGCAGATCGTCGGCTTGCGGCTCTTGATCGAGTCGAGGAAGTTCCGGCGGTGGTCCTTCGATTCGTAAACCAACTGTTGTTGGTCGGTGAATTTGTAGCGCACCAATTCCTTCGGTGTCGTCTCGACGCGGCGTCGGTCGGCAAGAATCTCGCCCTGGCTGCCGATGAAGCGGATCATCGACGGGTTCGGCTCCTTGTCGCGCCACACCGTGATGCCATCGGCATAACGGTAGTGGTGGTGCTCGGCACCCTCGAAACCCTTGGGAATGAACTCCACCGGTCCGGTTTCATCGCGACCCAGCGCCCATTGGATGATGTCGAAGTGGTGGGCACCCCAGTCGCCGAACTTGCGGTTGCCGTAGTCCCAGTAGCAGCGCCAGCCGCCGGAGAAAGCGCCCAGGACGCGATTGTAGTCGTAATCGTAATAGGGGGTAGGTCCGAGCCAGCGGTCGTAGTATCCAGGGGCCTTTTGGCCGTGGGCGGCTGGTGGTGGTTCTGGAAATTCGCCCAGCATGACGTGGATGTCCTTGATGTCGCCGATCATGCCGTTGCGAACCAAGTTGGCCGCGATGCGGAAGTAGACGGATGAGCGTTGTTGGCTTCCAACCTGCACAATGCGTCCGGTTTTCTTCTCCGCCTCGACCATGAGTTTGCCCTCCTCGACCGTTAGGGTCATGGGTTTTTCCACATAGACGTCCTTGCCGGCTTTCATGGCGGCCAGGGCGATGCCGGCATGCCAGTGGTCAGGTGTCATGACGCAGACCGCATCGACATCGGGATGGGCAAGAACTTCCTCGAATTGTGTGGTTTGCAGAAAGTCCGTATGGCCCTTCCTTTTGAGTCGTTCCGCGGCCCATGGCAGGCGCTTGTCCTTGACGTCGCAGATTGCGATGGGCTGGATCTCCTTCATGTCAGCGAAGGTGACCAGGTGACCTTCGGAAATGCCCCCCAGGCCGATGAAGCCCAGGCCGATGCGGGAGTTTGCGGCGTCCTTGTTGTCATTGCCGAGAGTTTCGGCCCGCACAATATTGGGCCCCACGATGGTCGCGCCGACCGCGCCGAGCGAAGTCTTGAGGAAACCGCGGCGTGAGGCATTTCGGAAGAGGTGGTTCATGATGTTCAAACAGGTGTGTATTTCAGTATAACGATGCCTGAACTTCGAAATTTCACGACTTGTTGGATTCGTCAATACCTCGGCGAGTCACAGATGGGGAGTGGTGAATGATGTGAGTTTCAGGTAGCGCCCTCTCGCCGAGAGGGCATGTTGGGCGATTCGGAGCTGCTCCCTGCGCCCTCGGCGAGGGCGCGCCTTAGGATAAACGGCAGACCTTGTAGGATAAGGTAGCGCCCTCTCGCCGTG
>JACCDY011274904.1_pt1 | contig 12524 bp, 32 predicted proteins | sample 7446391 | NCBI WGS metagenome assembly JACCDY01 (sample SAMN15323451, study PRJNA562643) | freshwater metagenome | isolation source: river surface water | place: USA:Blue River Watershed | collected 2017-08-18 | reverse complement strand
GACTCAAGAGCCTATGTGCGGAAGTTGAAGATGGAACATGATCCCGAGATTCACCCCGACACCGCAGAAATTACCTTTCAAGGTTTGGTGGTTAACCAAAGTTGATTATATTTGTCAAACTAAAAACCAATCACAATGACACTATCACTCTCTCAAGAAACCTACACCCAAGCCCTGCAAGTTCAGCAGGCGCAAATCAAAGCACTCCAAGAAAAAGTCCTTGAGCTACAAGCGAAGGTTGAAGTATTGGAGCAGCAAGCAATTCTATTCATTTAAAACCAATCTAACAATGGCAAAAATCGTAAGCATCACCCCGAAAGGGCAATGGCAAGACCTGTTCAAGTTGGAACTCCGTTTTGATAACGGGGACTTCGGAACGGCCTTCGCCAAATCACCAACCCCCTCTTATGCCGTAGGCGATGAGGTGGACTACACCAAGAACGAAAAAGGTACTATCAAAATCAACAAGCCATTTACTGGTGGATTTAGTGGAGGTAACGGAGGCAGCTTCGCCAATACTTCAAAAGTGTCAGGTGATGAACGCTCCGCCTCCATTATCCGCCAAGTAGCTTTGAAGGCTGCGGTGGAGTACGCTTGTGCCGCAGGTCACGATGTCAATACCATCTTGGCTAACGCAGCAACATTTAATGAGTGGATGAACGGTAACCAATCAACCGCCACTCACCAAGAGCATTTTGCTTCACGCAACGAGAGTCCGTTCTGATTGGTTTCTTCGGACGTTGCGTAAGAGCCTCCTTCGGGAGGCTTTTTTATTTGACTTATGTTTGTATATTAGCATCACCAATCAGAATATGAAACATCCAGACTTACTACCAAACGAAGCCTCGCTTCCCTACCTTCAAAGGGCGTTGAAGGGCAAATACTTTGACACAGGCAAGCTCGGTGTCTACGAACTTGATGAGTACATCCGCTTCAAGGATGGCGAGTTTATCGTAGTCACAGACCACGCCAACGTGGGCAAGACCCATACGCTGATGTACCTGATGCTTCTTCAGTCCTACAATATGGGAAAGAAGTGGCTCATCTACTCGGCAGAGAACGAGGTCGCATCGCTCAAACGCAAGCTCATTGAGTTTATGGTGTGCAAACCCATTCAAGGAATTGATGAACTCACGATGCACCGCAAGCTGGACTGGATAAACGAGTACTTTCAATTCATTGACGGCAACAGGTTGTTCAACGCCTTTGACCTCATTGAAGTGATGGAGTCCATCAAGAACGAATGGGACTACACAGGTGCATTGATTGACCCGTACAACAGTCTAACCACCGACCAGAAAAAACTCGGCAAGACAGGGATGCACGAATACCACTACGAAGTAGCATCCGCCATTAGGGTGTACGCACACAAGAACAACGTAACCACCATTGTAAACACCCACCCCGTAACGGAGGCGATGCGTAGGACTCACTACAAAGGCCACCCATACGAGGGTATGCCGATGCCCCCAATGACCAGCGATATTGAAGGAGGTGGCAAGTGGGGAAACAGGGCTGATGCCGTAGTGATTATTCACCGATATAGCCAGCACGAAACGGATTGGATATACACCCACATCCATGTTCGTAAGGTAAAAGAAATGGAAACGGGCGGCAGGGTAACTCCGCTTGACACACCTCTTGTTCTGCAGTCAATGATTGGTAACGTGGGATTCAAAATAAATGGGCGTAATTTGTTGACGCAAAAGAAAGATGAGCCTGTTGAACTAATCAATCCCGATGATGTACCCTTCTGAAGAACTCCACGACCTGTACATCAGGGAGAAGCAGCTGATGCTTTCGGGTACGGCTATTTGGCTTGCCCATCAAGCAGCAGACAAATCCAACGGCAGAGAGGTACAAGATGAACTGCTTGACCACGTGATGAACTGCCACAACGCAGACCAACTCCTTCAGCAGTTTATTGACTACCGATTGTTCGCCAACCGCAAACTCAACGAGGTGATGCTCGCCAACGCACAACTCCGAATCAACAACGAGGAGATGGTGATGGAGATAGAGCGACTGCAACGAATTATTGAGGACAACCTATGAAGCAGATATTTTCTCCGTTCCAGCAGTACGAATGCTTCCGTGTGGATGGCGTTGACTACATCTGCTTGGACTACCAAATCATCCAAGACTACCAAGACAAACTTGTGGAGTGGTGCAGCTTCTTTAAATTCAAGAGGCTATCAGACCACAAGCACTTTGAAGTACCAATCACGAAAATAATAGAAACCAAAAAAGAGGGCAGAGCAACACTCTGCAAATGCAAATGAAAAAGACATCAATGCAGCTTGTTTACGAATTACTTAAATCAGGTTTACCACCTGAACAAGTAGTGAACTACCTTTTAATAGATGAGGAGCTAATGCTTGATAAAGAGAGGGAGCAGATTGAAGATGCACATATAGAAGGACAAAGAGTATTTGATGACTACCCACATACTCAATGGACTAATGACCAAGCCGAAGCATACTACAAAAACACATACAAAAAGCAATGAGAGCCTTTGAACTACAACAAATGAAGCGAGCGAAGAACGCTCTAATGGCACGTCTTGGACTTGATGACAAGGACACACGCAAAAGGGAATACACGCTCGCAAGAGGCGCATTCATCAACGCCTACCGCCATAAGGCTACGCTGATGGAGCTTGGCTCAATCCTTGACCGTGACCATTCCACCGTAGTCCACGCTCAAAAGGAACACAAATCAAGACTCAATTACAAAGACTACCGATGGGCATACAAAGTGGCCTGTGAGATTCGTGATGAGTACCCTATTGAGGTTTTAGATGCCGTAGATATTAAGTCCCTTGAGGATGAAATCAAAAGGCTTAACGAAATTGTAACCGAGTTAATTAAATATAAAGAACTATATTTAACCCTGAAAAAGACATTTGATGAATTTTAACGTAGGCATATACCCGATTTATGGGGTTCTTATGGGTGGCAACTGGTCAAAGACCGAATACCTTGATGAGGAAGAAACCGAACACAAGGTGCAGATTGCACTTGGTATACTGCTTGTAGAGTTAACTTGGTTTGATTGAAGCATTCTACATAGAAAACCGCAGGAAGCTGGTTAACTTTATCAAGGGTTATGCTGGCGATTATGAGCTGGCGGAAGACGTAGTGCAGGAGGTGTTCCTTCGGCTGCTGCTTCTGCAGGCAGAAGGCAAGACCCACTTCGCCCAAGATGGCAAGGTCAACTTCTTCTTCGTATACCGAGCCTGCGTTAACCTATGTATCAAGCTGGCTACCGCCAAGCAAAAGCACCAGAAGATATCCTTCGGTGACATTATGGAGCTGGATGAATGGCTGCAAGCAACAGATGAGCGATACCCCATAGAGGAAGACCTCGCTTACGAGAACCTATTAAAGAACGTCACCGATGAGGTTGATGCCTTGCGCTGGTACGACAGAGAAGTCCTTAAACTATCAATGGACTACTCGGTCAGCGCACTTGCAAGAGGCACAAACATCAGCCGTGATTCATTACGCAACACCCTAAAAATAGCAAAAGATGAACTCCGAGAACGAACCGAAGAAACCTACCAAGCGTGGAAGGAAGCCGAAAGGTCTGGGGGATGTGATTGAAAACATCACCGAAGCCACAGGAATCAAAGCAGCAGTTGAATGGTTTAGCGAAGCAACAGGCGTTGACTGCGGATGCGATGCCCGTAAGGAGAAGCTCAACAAGCTATTCCCTATCCACAACCCAGAGTGCTTGACAAAGGAGGAGTACGAGTTCATCGGTACTATCATCGGGCAGCGCAAGCTAACCTACGCCCAGCGTGAGCAGATAGCCCAGATTCACGCACGGGTATTCCGCCACAAGTATGTAGTGCCTTGCACCTGCTCACCCAAGTTGTGGGCCAAGTGGATTAACAACCTCACGGAACTCCACGCAGCGTATGAAGTATAACGCCAGAAAGTTCGTACAGGCATCCTACGACCGCAACGATGATTGGGGCAAGGAGGTACTGCTACGCTGGCTGAAGTCATACGGCTCACGCTTCACCATCCTTGACAAGGAGAAGGAGGACTACAAGGTGGACATCGTGGTGCTTGACAACAAAGCCGACAAGCTGATGAGCTTTGAGGTAGAGGTGAAGCACGGCTACCCGTTCACCGATGAGGAGTCCTTTAAGTTTGATTCGGTCAGCTTCTTGGGCAGGAAGAAGAAGTACGGTGACTTCTGGTATGCTATTGTGTGCGCAGAAACCGAAGCCATACTGATTGCCCACTCGTATGAAATCTACAAGGAGGAGTACCGTGAAATCAAAACGATAGCAACAACCGAGCGCAATGGCTTGGATGAGTTCTATCGTGTGCCGAAAGACAAGTGCATCTTTTATCCGAAGACCAAGTGAATCCAGCAGGCAAGATAGGCGAGGCCAAATGGAGGGAGTATCTGGAGTTTAGAGGCTTTGATATTGAGCCAGCACCAGATGAAGTATTCTACGACTGGGACTTGAAAGCATCTACGGATGGGAGAACCTTCACCTTTGAGGTGAAATACGATGAGAAGGCTTATTACTGGGCTGAAAAGCGAGGTAATCCAGAGAACCCAAATATGTACATTGAGTACAAGAACACGAACCAGAACAAAAACTCTGGCATTCTGGCAAGCAAGGCTGACTACTATGTGTACATCCTAAAGGCCAAAGAGGACATAGCCTACGTTTTCAAGCGCCCAGAGCTTTGCGACCACCTGATGCAGTCAAGCTATAGGAGCGTTGGCAATAGCGCAACAGGCGATAACAACGCACTCGGCTGGATTCCTCCCCTAAAAGAGATGGTAAAGCACCATTCGTTCCTAACTAAAGTAAATCTAAATGCCAATACCAGAACCCAAAGCAGGTGAGAAGCAGGCTGACTACATCCAGCGTTGTATGGAGGTAACGTCAAGCGAGGCTGAATCAACAGAACAGGCGTTAGCAATCTGCTACGCCAAATGGAAGGAGGGCAAGTAGCCCTCTTTTTTATGCAATGGATATTCATTTTCGTGCAAGGTGTTGTAGTGTTGAAAACTCTATATATATTTGAACATCATTTAAAACCAATCAAAATGAAACAAATATCAGCACACCAAGTCAAGGTCTTCTTTGCGAAGCTCATTGCCTCTATCGTTATCATTGGCGGCCTTATGGGGTCAATGGCTATTGTTGAACTAATTGCAGGATTGTAAGATGCTATTTGAAATTGATGACCTTCAGATGTGGCTTGAGGACTCTCACGAGATGCCACAAGCTTATTGGGATGCCGTAGAAGCAGGAACCGACCAAGAATACCTTGCGGAATGGCTTGGCTACGAATCGCCAATGAAGATGTACACATACGAAATGATTATTGAGTACAAGGAGGAGTCGTACAACGAGGATGGCTACACCAACACCACCGCATATCCGACCTCACACATCAGCAACCCGCCTACCAAGATGGATATGCAGTTGTACTACAAGTGGATTAATTGGGCAACGTCAGTAGCCGCAGATGAATACTAAAATGAAAACACCATTCACCGTGTTCTTTGAGAACCACCCTGAATTCAGCGATGCCACAAAGGAATCCTACCTTCACATTGAGAAGATGCACATACAATCAGCCTACTTCACGGGCAAGGTGCAGTACGATAGTGCCAAGACTGAAGAAGAATTTTGGTTGCAGCGTTACGAATAATTTACTATCTTTAACAAAACCAATCAAATGAAAATCATTGAACTACTTGACGGCAGCACTTGGGATTTAGAAACCATCAAATCCAAGATGCACGATGATGACTTCTACTACGGCAACCTCTCAAAGAATGCCTTGTCATCTTCAGCTTGTAAATTATTATTGACCTCACCAAAGACCTACCACTACGTTACAAAGTACGGCAGCGAGGATTCCGATGCCTTCTCGGTAGGTAGGCTCGTTCACCTGATGGCTCTTGAGCCGCATCGTGTGGAGGAGTACAACGTGATTGAGGTGCAGAGCAAGAACGCAAAAGCGTGGCAGGAAGCAAAAGGCCAACGCAACATCTGCACCCGTAAGGAGATGGATGAAGCGCAGCGCATCGCTGATGCCCTACTTCGCAACGAATACTTTTTGTCAATGATTCAAGGCTGCGAATTTGAGCAACCTGCAATCGGATTGATAGAGGGCATCCCCTTCCGAGCAAAGGCAGACATCATCGCTGATGGTTTCTTGGCTGACTTGAAAACAACAACCGACCTACGGGCGTTCCCCTACTCGGCAAAGAAGTACGGCTACGATGTACAGGCGTTCATCTACACCCGACTATTCGGTGTGCCGATTGACAAGTTCTACTTCATTGCTATTGACAAGGCGAGCTTGGATGTAGGTATCTACTCCATCACTCCCGAGTTCGTAGCAGAAGGCGAAAGAAAAACGCTTGAGGCCATCCAACTCTACAAGCAGTTCTTTATTCTGGGTGAGGACTTGGATTCATACACCATCTTCGGAGAACTATAAGGGGTCGAATTCGACCCAATCAAACCGAGAAGCCGTCAGCGGTCAAGTGACGGCAACATATATAAATACATACAAAATGTTCACATTAAGAATCATTAACAAAGATTACACTCAGCGTAATTATTGGATTGGAGACAACTATGCTGTCTACACCAAAAGCGAACTTCATCTGAAGGAATACCTCAGCACCTGCGAGACGTTAGGTCTAAACCCCGATGTGCAGGATGGTATCTTGCTCAATGAAGATGGTAAGTGGTTTTCTCTTTTTAAAGATGACCACTACTACGTTATGACCGAGAGCGGCAAGACGTTTGAGCGTATTAACCTTTAATTTAGAATGGAGATGAATACGCCAATGCAAATCTTGATTGACCAACTCAAGGACTTATATGATTACGACCTTAGTGAAGGTAAAAGAAATTGGACGATACTTGCGGGCATTGAGTTAGCGCAAGCACTTCTTGAGAAAGAGAAAGAGCAGATTATGAATGCTTATGACATCGGGTGGTCTAATGGAAACAAGGGCCAAGACCTTAATGATTTGTACTACTTTGAAACCTTTAACACAAAAGAGAAATGACACTCGTAGACGTTGATTTTAGAGATGGCATTAAAGCCACTTTTGTAGACAACACTAAACAGTTGACTCAAATACACTATGATGTCAATACGCTATCGTCTATGTTTGGAGGTAGCAGAACCTTTAACACAAAATGAAATGAAACAGAGCAGCATTGAATGGTTGATGGAGATAGACAAATCTCGTGCAATCACCATAGAAGAATGGCAACAAGCCAAAGAAATGGAGAAGGAGCAGATGGTTGACTTCGCTTTCAAGTACGGAGATTTAACCACCCGTGAGATTGCAGATGCTTTTGATAAAGAATACAAAAACAACAAGAAATGAAAATAACTGACGAAATAAAAAACGAAACATTGGTATGGGTTCTTGCATCAATATCTGATGTGGAATTGCAATCACAATGCGATATGGATGAAATTGTAGTAGAACCTCACGGTAGAAAATCAATGCCGCTGTACGCAAGTAAAGATTGGGTAAAGCGACTAACCAAAAAAGAGGTTAGAGAATACTACAATGAAATTGAAAACCTTTAACGCCAAATAGAAATGAGAACTCCGCCCGCTTATGGCGCATTAGGATTCAGCAAGCGGAATGCAACCGCCCTGATTAACGGAGTCTTTTTCTTTAACACCAACGAGAAATGAAAGACTTCCTTACAACAATCTTCAAAAGAAGTGAACCACAAAAACAAGAAAAATCTTTTGAATCAAATTGGAAACAAGAACAATTTGAGAAGAATGTAAAGCAAGGAGTTGAAGCATTGCTTAGTGGGAAGGATGTTATCATATATCCAGACAGCAGAGACTTTGAATTAGCTCTTGAAATCAAGAATCAATACATTCGTTTACGAATGAGAGAACTTGCAGAAAAAATAAAAGTAGAGCCTTTTAGTGAAGGAATAAAGATAAACTTTAACACCAACGAGAAATGATACACATTTGGAACGCAATTAAGAGCATCTTTGTTAATGATGCTCACGAGATAATCTCAGAACGAGGTAAAGAGATTTTAGCGGAACAACAGAAGGTATACACTATTAACACCAACGAGAAATGAAAAGGATACTTGAAATTATAGAAATAGGAATGCCTCAAAGTTTAATACATCGGGATGATGAACCAACTGATGAACTCATTGACACATTTGAGTTGATGCTTGAACTAAACGAAATGCTTAAAACCAACGAGAGATGAGAGAGCAATTTATGCGTATCGCTATGGCGAGGCTACGCAGCACCTATCCGTTTAAACCCCAACGCCAAGCAATAGCAGCTCGTATGTGGGTAAAGTATCTTGAACGTTCCGCAGCAAAGCAATGGGAGCGTGAGCAACTTCGCCAAGTCCGTGCCTGTGCTATGCACGCAGCACAACAGGAATGGGAGGAGAACGAGGAACGCTGGAATAAGCGTATGGATATAATCGGGCACAATGGTGCAACTGGAGAACACTACAAATGATGCTCTACATAGTCACGCCTTGTTCACGCCCAGAGAACCTCGCACAGATTCGCAAGTCAATTCCATCCGCCTTTACTTGGGTGGTGATGATGGATGCCTCTACCGACCACAAAGCACCAAGCGGTGCAAACGTAACCCACTACTCAAAGAAGACAGGACATTGGGGTAACCCCCTACGCAACGAGTTCCTTGACCTATACCAAGACCAGTTCACCGAGAACGACTGGGTATACTTTTTAGATGATGACAACATCCTACACCCGAAGTTCATCCAGCAGATTGAATCGCTCCTGTATCTAAATGCGGGCATAGTCACTTGGGGGCAAGAGGGAAGGCTCCGCCCTACCGACCAACCAAGAATCGGAAACATAGACACCGCCTCTTTTATGTTTCGCCCCACAGAAACCAACAAGCTACGCTTTGAAAACATCTACGAGTCGGATGGTATGTTTGCACAGGCAGCAACAAGGCTAACAAATCTTATCTGCGTAGAGGCGTACCTTTGCTACTACAACGCCCTGCGATGAAGAACCACACCAAAGTCTACCTCAAAGCAATGGGCTACGACACCACCGACTGGATTCCCTGTGAGGTATGTCAAGCAACTGCGGTAGACATCCACCATCTTGAGGCTCGTGGTATGGGAGGGAGCAAACAGGCGGATACCATAGAAAACCTAATGGCTCTATGTAGGCAATGCCATAACGAGTACGGTGATAAGACCCAGTACAAGGAGATGCTAAAGGCAAGGCATAACTACCAGATGTCAAAAAGGGTTATTTAGAATAGAACCAAATAAAACTAAAATGCCAAAAGGAAACCCTAATCTCGTAAAGGGAGGCCCAAGCCTCAACCCATCGGGTAGACCAGCAGGCGTACCCAACAAAACCACCAACAAGATTCGTGAGGCATTCCAGAATCTCATTGAAGCCAACCTTGAGAATATGACCCTATGGCTCACGCAGGTAGCTGCTGATGACCCGAAGGGCGCACTTGACCTGCTGAACAAGATGGCGGAGTACACGACACCCAAGCTCGCACGGGTGGAGAACTCCCACGAAGCAGCAGATGAACTCACCCAAATCAAAGTAGAGATTGTCCGTACTCCAAGTCAAGACAAGTGAACTCTTTGAGAAGAACTACACCGCACCTACACGGATAGTAGTCAATCAAGGAGGCTCTCGTTCTGGTAAGACCTACTCCATCTTGCAGATGCTTATTGTCATCGCAATGCAAGAGAAGGGTAAGGTCTTCTCTATTGTGCGTAAGTCGCTCCCATCGCTCAAGATGACCGCATACCGTGACTTCTTTGAGATACTCCGCAATATGGAGTTGTACGATGAGGCTCGCCATAACAAGAGCGACTACACCTATACGCTCAACGGCAACCTGTTTGAGTTCATTAGCCTTGACCAACCGCAGAAGAAACGAGGAGCAAGACGTGACTACCTATTCTGCAACGAGGCCAACGAGCTTTCTTGGGAGGACTTCTTCCAGCTCCTCGTTCGTACCACAGGCAAGATATGGATTGACTACAACCCATCTGATGCGTTCCACTGGATATACGACCGCCTACTAACCCGTGATGACGTAACGTACATACAAAGTACCTACAAGGACAATCCGTTTTTGGATGCCTCCATCATAGCAGAGATTGAACGCCTCGCAACAACCGATGAGGACTATTGGCGCATCTACGGCTTGGGTGAGCGTGGTATGAGCCGTGCTACTATCTTCCAGTTCGGAGCAACAGACGTACCCACCAACGCAAGGCTCTTGTCTATGGGGATGGACTTCGGTTACACCAACGACCCTACCGCACTCGTAGCCGTATACGAAGCTGATGGATGCCTGTACCTTGATGAGCTACTCTACCAGACAGGGCTAACCAACAACGACATTGCCAACGTGCTTACCTCGCTGGGGGTAGACCGAAGGAGTGAGGTGTATGCCGATAGCGCAGAACCCAAGTCCATTGAGGAGCTATACCGCAGGGGCTTCAACGTAAAGCCCACCGCAAAGGGTAACGATAGCGTGAACGCTGGCATTGACATAATGAAACGCTACAAGCTATTCATCACCCCACGCAGCAAGAATCTTGAAAAGGAGCTGCGCAACTACAAGTGGACAGAGGACAAGAACGGCAACCTGCTGAACAAACCCATTGACGCATTTAACCACGCTATAGATGCAGCAAGATACGCTAACTTTAGCAAGAAAAACAACCCCAACTTCGGGAGATATTCAGTACGATGATTTTTGTAGCAGGCAAATTAGGTGGCGTATTTTACCACCGACTCCAAGTACCATACGAAGACCTGATGCTTCGGGGCTATATGGTCAAGTTCGGGCAGCTTGATGAGCTGGACAAATACAAGGGTGCTATCACGCACCTCGTTGTCAATCGGGGCGTAGCCACCAAAAACCACCGTGCGTTCAGAGGGATGCTCAACAAGTACGGCATAAAGCTGATTCTTGACCTTGATGACTGGTGGGTGTTGCCTCGCCACCACGCCAACAGGAACGCTCTTAAAACGAGCGACATCCTATGGACAATAAAGATTGCTGATGAAATCCACACGACCAACGCATTCCTCGCAGAGCAGATACAGAAGGAGAACCCATACGTTCCCATCTGGGTACTGCCCAACGCCATTGACACACGCAGGGAGCAATGGACAGATATTGAAAAGGTAGAGGGCTTTAACGTGGGTTATATGGGTGCATTGCACCACGATGATGATTTGGCCTACAATCGCATCAATTTAGCTGGCCTTAACGCATACACCATTGAGTACTACAAAGCCTCGCTAAACGCTTCTAATGCGTTTGAACGGGCTGACCACACCACCTACGGCAAGTTGTACAAGCAGATTCACGTCAGCATCGCACCTCTTGCACCGAGTACGTTCAACAAATGCAAGTCCAATCTCAAGGCGATTGAAGCTGGTTTCACCAAGACGTGCATCATTGCGCAAGATATGCACCCCTACACGCCCTTCCTAAACGAGAACAACGCCATCCTTTGCAAAGGCCCAGCCCATTGGGAGGAGGAACTCAAGAACCTTGACCCAGCAAGATGCGCTGCATTAGCAGAGCAACTGCATAAGGATGTGCAGTTCTACACCATCCAGAATATAAACGACACACGCCAGCAATGCTTCGCACAATAAACGTCCCCAGCGTATGGGCTGACATCAAGCTCAAGGACTTCCAACGCTTTATGGGGGCTAACCCCACCGATGAAACGGCTGATGACCTTGCCCTGTCTATCTTCTGCGGCATTGACAAGGATGAGCAAAGCCTGTTCCCAGTGAACGAGATTGAGGATATCAAGACCATTATGGCAGGGGTGTTCATCCAGAACCCAGAGTTGCAACGCTTCGTGAAAATAGGAGGCGTGGAGTACGGCTTCCACCCCAAGCTGGAGGACATCAGCATCGGTGAGTTCGTGGACTTGGAGGAGTATATGAAAGACCCCATCAAGAACGCCACCAAGTGGATGGGCATCTTGTACCGACCCGTTACGAAGAAGGTATTGAACCGACACGAGATAGAACCATACCACCCCGATAAGCACGATGGTGCTGCGTTTGAGGACATCACGATGGATGTAGTGCAAGGGGCGCTGCTTTTTTTTTATCGTTTAGAGATAGGACTGCAGATATCTTCTCTGACTTATTTGAAACAACAGGGGGAACAAGAGAAGTCCTTGATGCCCGAAGTGCCTTCGGAAAACGATGGGGATGGTATGCAGTCCTCCATCAGCTTGCTGCAGGGGCTATACAAAATCTTGACAAAGTAACCGAGCTGCCCTTGTACCAATGCCTGACGTGGATAACCTACGAGGCGGATAGGGCAAGACTTGAGCAGACCATATCACGACAACGTACCCGATAAGTGGTTTTCTATTTATGAAGTACGGCTACTATCAAGTGTGTGAGGCTCTGCAATCAGCAGCCGAATCCGCATCATACGTCAACTCGGTAACGTGGGG
>JACCDY010963764.1_pt1 | contig 12525 bp, 5 predicted proteins | sample 7446391 | NCBI WGS metagenome assembly JACCDY01 (sample SAMN15323451, study PRJNA562643) | freshwater metagenome | isolation source: river surface water | place: USA:Blue River Watershed | collected 2017-08-18 | reverse complement strand
GTTTTGAGCCAAAAGCTCGTCACCCATTTAGCGCCCTGAAACGCAGGGCCTTACAAACCGGCTTACCTGTTATGTCCACCTCTGACAACCCAGTTGTGCGCGAAGCGCAAACCGTCGAAAACTACAACGCCTCGGCCAAGCAAAAAGCAGCCGCCAAGCTCTCACGCATTCCTGTGAAAGTTGAGCAAGGTGAAGTGCTCAGAAAGCCCGACTGGATTCGCGTCAAAGCAGGCTCGCCCTCCACACGTTTTTACGAAATCAAAGATGTGCTGCGCGCCAACAAATTGGTGACCGTATGCGAAGAAGCCAGCTGCCCCAACATTGGCGAATGCTTTGGCAAAGGCACGGCCACCTTCATGATCATGGGCGACAAGTGCACACGCCGCTGCCCCTTCTGCGACGTGGGCCACGGCCGCCCTGACCCACTCGATGTAAACGAACCAGAAAACTTGGCCAAAACCATTGCGGACTTAAAACTGAAATACGTGGTCATCACCAGCGTGGATCGCGACGATTTGCGCGACGGCGGCAGCCAACATTTTGTAGATTGCATTCGCCGCACGCGCGAGCTGTCACCTCAAACCCAAATTGAAATCTTGGTGCCCGACTTCCGTGGCCGCGACGACCGCGCTTTGGAAATTCTCAAAGCCGCACCACCTGATGTGATGAACCACAACATGGAAACCGTGCCGCGCCTCTACAAAGAAGCGCGCCCCGGCAGCGACTATGCGTTCAGCTTGAACTTGCTCAAGAAGTTCAAAGCCTTGTTCCCCAACGTACCTACCAAGAGTGGTTTGATGGTTGGTTTAGGTGAAACAGACGAAGAAATTTTGCAAGTCATGCAAGACATGCGCGACCACAACATCGACATGCTCACCATTGGCCAATACTTGGCGCCTAGCACCAGCCACATCCCAGTGCGCCGCTATGTGCACCCAGACACGTTCAAGATGTTTGAAGAAAAAGCCTACGAGATGGGCTTTAGCCATGCAGCCATCGGCGCGATGGTGCGCTCAAGCTATCACGCAGATCAGCAGGCGCATGCAGCGGCAGAAGCTTCTGCCAACAATTAGTAGTTGTTGCGAAAAAATTAGAAGTTAACGAGAAAACTTAATAGCTCTAATTCGAATCTACACATCATCGTTTGCCTGCTGGTTTGGGGGAATGCCACTCATCATTCCCAACGGCGGCGCATTGCAAAGCGCACTTGATGAGTTCAGCACCTTTTACAACCATGCCCGCCCCCACCAGAACCTGCACGGGCTTACACCTGCCGAACATTTTGCGGGTCTGAGGCCCACAGACCTGCGACAAATGCCCATCAAAAATGTGAAAAACGTTCAAGCGCTCGCTGACTTGATGCGCGGCTACTGGATTAGGAGGTAGAACAGCCCCCCCCCTGCAATCGATCACCCCCCAAAAAAAACACTGTCCGCAAAAGACAGCGGATCATGCTGCGTGCTTGCTGCTGTTTGCCCAAAAAGCAGGCACACCAGTCTTAAAAAACTCAACACCCGCTCACAAAACCAGCTCATAGCTGCTGGATTTACTAAAAACGGGGTTGAAATTCAGCAGAAAAAGTGATGCGGACACTTGGACATGACACCTTTGGACCAACACCTGCATTGACGGTGAAGTTTTGCGCCTTCACTTGCGTGCCTTGCAGCCTTGTGTCTCCTCCCGACTGGCTCAAGATATCGCCCTCGCTTTGGAGCTGCGTGGTGGCGGCTCGGCTTTGGATGGCGCTGTCTTTGCTCTCTTGGTTGCTGGACAAGCCCAGCGAGCTCAGGTTGATGGAGAAACCACCAAAACCCCAGCTGCTGCTACTGTTGCTTTGCACGTCACGCCTGTCCACGTTCAACGCAGCCAGGTAGTCAATCTTGCCTTGGGCGCTCAGGCTCACATCACCACCCTCAATCGTGCTGGCCACTGTGGTGAGGTCTTTACCCGCGCTGATGTCTACGCTGGCTCCTTTGACATCGCTGCCTACTTGGGTGGTTTTGTCTTGCAAGCCGTGCGTCACGGTCACGGTGCATTTGCCCCACCAGTTGCAGTCTTCATCTCGTGTGCGCCATTCGCGCGTGGTGCGGTTTTCGCCTGAAGCGATGGTCACGTTACCACTGCCTGCAATGGTCGCTTTGTTGGCAGCGTCGACACTAGCAGCTACCAAGGTGACGTTGCTGTTTTGACCCATGCCTTGGATGTTGACGTTGTCACCCTTGAGGTTCAGGCTTTGCGTGGTGGTCTCCGTTGTGGTGTCGTTGCCACCGCCGTACACCTGTTTGTTTTGTACGCCCGTCAAGGTCACATCGCCCAAGGCAATGAGGTTGATGTTTTTGGCTTGCACATCGCCGCCTTGCACGCTCAAGTCTCCCAGCGCTGTGACGTTGGCTTGGTTGCCTGCCTTGATGGTGCTGGTGGTTTGGCTGATGTTGTTGCCCTGCTGGGTGGCGTCGCTCACAATGGCCGCATCGCCTGCGCTGCTGAGCTCGAAGTTGCGCTCGGCTTGCATGTCCACGGCTTTGAGCACCGCACCGCCGTCGGTGGCTTGCACGCTGATGTCACGGCCTGCTTTTGCCGCGGTGTGGCTCAAGCTGACTTGCCCACCGTTGATGAGCACATCGTTGCCCGCTTTGAGGGTGCCGCCATTGGCTTGGCTGCTGCTCTCGCGGGTGGTTTGGTTTTGGTAGTTGGCGGTTTGTGTGCCGGTTTCGGCATCCACGCTCACGCCCGTCAGCACTTGTTTGTTTTGCACTGTGCTGTTGTTGGTTTGCAGGGCGTCTAGCTGCACCACGCCACCGGCCTTGAGAGTAATGTTTTGGCCTGCGGTCACGTCGAGCGCAGTAGCTTTGATGTCACCTTGGTTGGCTTGAACAGTCGCATTACCTTTGGAGGTCAAGCGCACGTTTTGCAAACTCTCTTCATGCACCTGCGTGTGGGTGATGATTTCTGCTGCATAGGTTTGGGCTTGCGGCTCGGAGGAGTCACCGAACCTTGATGCCAAGAGGTTTTGTGCTGCTTCTTGCGCGGCTTTCTCTTTGGCTTGAATTTCAGCCAAAGCACCATCGCCGTTGTAGCTGTAGTCAGAGGTTTCTTTAAGGGCCACGAGGTTGACGTTGCCTTGCTTTGATTCCACCAACAAGTTGCTAGCCGCGTCTACCTTGCTGCCTTCTAAGGTGAGGTCTTTTTTGGCGCTCAAGACCACAGTGCCGCCAGCTTCGATGTTGCTGGTTTCATACTTGGTTTCTGTACGGCTACTCCCGTCACTGCGCACCACCTTGGTGTTGAACTCTTGCGCTTTGAGGGTGAGGGCTCCACCAGCGGTGAGGCTGGCGTCTCCCGCTACCTTGATTTGGGTCGAGGCCAGCATCATGTCATTGGTGGTATCAATGTTGAGCCACCCGCCGCTTTGAATACTGGCCGATTTCAAATCCACGCTGTCGGCCACGATGGCCACAGCTTTGCCACCGCTGTAGCTGCCGCCGCCACTGACCTTGCCTGATGCGTTGATGGCCAAGCTGTTGCTGGCTTGCAGCGTGCCTGTGTTTTCTAATTCGCGCGTGGTGATGGCCACGTCTGTGCCGACAATCCTTGCACCTTTGTTGTTGTCGTTGTTGGTGTCTTGATGCGCGATATAGAGCTTGGGTACCAGCACTTTTTGGCCATCGACGACTTGCCACTCGGGCCACACCATGTCTTTGGTCAGAGCGGCTTGTTGGGCAGGGCTCAGGCTATCGCCTAAGCCAAACCCAAACTGAGCTTGGGCCAACAGGCCTGCGTCCATGAGGCCCATCATCAGGTCGTAGTCGTTGTCAGTACCAGCCACCAAGTGGGTGCGGCCTTTGAGGGCATACATCTGGTCTTGCACGAGTTGGGTTTCGTACCAAGCGTCGCCCAAAAGTTTGATGCCGCTAGGCATGAGGCCTAAGCGGGTGAGCAAGTAGTCAGAGCCAGCAAATTTGTCGTAGCTGGTGTACTGGTCATTAGAGGCGGGGGTGTAGAGGTCGCTACGGCCTCGAATGAGGTAGGGCGATGTGGCCGGGGCTTTTTCAAACAAACCTGTTTGGCCGTTGGGTACGCTGTAGTGGCTAAAGTCAAACGTGCCATTGGGCTTAAGCACGATGCCGTCTGACAAGGACTTGGGGCTGCCCAAGTTGATGCTGGGCGCTGCGCCTGCGGCACTGTTAGCGGGGCCATTGACAATGCCAAAACGGTCTTTGAAAGCTTGGGTGAGTGGCGACGTGGTGTTAGAACGCTCATCCACAATGACCACTTGCGGGTCACCCGATAGGCCTGCAAAACCATCGCGAGTATCGATGGTTTGGTTGTCAATTTTTTCTGTAGCGGTCACGCTCGCCTTGCCGCCTGCCGCAATCACACCACCCCATGTTTCGCTGTAGCTCACGGTTTGGTGGCAGTTAAAACACGCCGCCTTGACCACATAGTTGGAAGTCTGAATGGCGCCGTACGCTCGGTTGGTCAGCAAGCGTGTGCCAATGTTCGCGTTCAGACGGGCAGAGATGATGCCGTATTCGTTGTTGAGTTCGTCAGCTTTGATGTTGAGGTTTTTGCCTGCCAAGATTTCGGCAGTTTTACCGTCAGCGTTGAAGGTGTCTTTGGCGGTGGTGGTGATGAGTGTGGCCGTGGTCGACTTTTCCACCACACCACGGGTATTGACTGTGGGCACTACCGCACGGTTGGTGATGGTGTTGGCTTTGAGGTTGATGTCGCCTTGCGCTTCGATGCGGCCCGCGTAGTTCAGAACACTTTGTGCGTTGTCGCCCGCTGCGTTGCCTTGAATGGTGATGTCGCCCACCGCGTAAATGCGCCCACCGTTGTTGACGAGTTCTACGCCGTAATGTTTTTGATGGCCGCCGCTGTAGATGAGCGCTTGGTTCTCAAGGTATTGGGTTTGTGTAGTAATGTCACCGCCAGAGGCCAAGGTGCCTTGGTTGAGCACTTTGTTGGCTTTGATGGTGAGGCTTTGGTTGCCTTGCACCATGCCTGTGTTGCCAAGCTCTAGCGATGTATCGCTGCTGCGCCCTTGCAACTGTGTGACCTTGCCCGAGAGTGTGCCGCTGTTGGTGATGCTGTCGGCTTTGACGACCAAGCTGTCGTCGCCCTGCACGCGACCTGTGACAACAAGTTTGTCTGCAGTGATGTCTGCAGTTTTGCCGCGAATCTGTTGATCCACCTCCAACTGCTTAGCAGTCACGCTCAGCGCATTGCCGGCAGTCATTTGACCAGCCAGCACATCGCCCTGGGCATTGACTGTTAGGTTATTCCCTGCAGCCAAACTGCCTTTGCGGTTGTCGAGCAAGCCTGTGCCAATGTTGAGGGTCAAGTCGTTGCCAGCTTGAATTTGCGAAGCAGCAGTGCTGAGCACGATGACGGGGGCATCTGGCACGGTCAAATCTGTTGGCTTACCGTCTGACTGCGCACTGCTGGTGCCTGTTGTGCCATCATTCACGACAGGTACTGCGGCTTTGGCAGCAGCAAGTTGCTGTGCAGCAGTTGAGGCAGCTGCTGATGCAGCATCACTGGCGGTTTGTGCGGCACTCACTGTGTTTTGCGCTTGAGTTACAGCCGCTGCTGTACTGGTTTTGTCCGCCTGTAGTTTGGTTAATTCATCTTTTGCAGTTTGCAGCGCTGCAGCTTTGGCAGCCGCCTCTGTGTTTGCTTTATCTGCAGCTGCTTGCGCTTGAGTAACTGCATTAGCGGCAGCAATGTCTGCGTTCCAGTTGTAGCCAGCTGTGGACGTGCTGGCTCCACTGTTAGCTTTGCTCTTGTCCAAGAAGGTCAGGCTGCTGCCAGCACTGAGCTGTGCGCTGCTGGCATCGGTCACGATGCTGTTGGCTGTGACTGTGCCGTTGCCTGTGCTGCTGATCTTGCCTTTGATGTTGACCAGTTGACCTTTGGTGGTGGCGCTGCTGGCTTGTGCAGTCACGTTCAGTGTGGCAGGCTGCGCACCCGTGCTGGCTTTGGTTTGAATGATTTGACCTTGAGTGTTGTCAATATCACCCGCACTCACCGTGATGCTTTGGCCTTGCCCTTCAATTTGACCTTTGGCGTTGTTCAAAGCCAAACCCGCTTGAACCTGCGCAGTGCCCGCACCTTGATGCAGGATAAGACCTTCGCCGTTGTCGATGTTCCCGCTGGCGATGATGCTTAAATCGCCCTTGCTGCTCAAAGTTGCGCGGTTGTTGTACACGTCACCTGCTTGGACTGCGAGCTTGTTTTTAGCAAGAATACTGCCGCCTGTGTTGTCCAACGTAGCGGCTTGAATGTGGATATCGCCGTTACCCGCTGCGTTGTTTTGGGTGATATCGGTGCTGATTTGGTTGGTGTTGGTCACGTTGCCATAGCCAGTGATGGCAATTTGGCTTGCAGCCATCACACCGCTGTTGGTCACTGCGGTTAGATCAAGTTTGTCCGTGTTGGGAATGCTGCTGTCTTGATAGGCAGAGAGTGTGAATTGATCTGCCTGCACACGGCCTGAGTTGCTCAGTGCCTGTGTGTTGATAGCAACGTTTGATCCGCTGAGGCTGCCCGAGTTCTGCACAGTCCAGGCTTGATTGACATCCAAACCGCCCGTGGCTTCGATAACGCCCGCGTTGTTCACGCGTCGCACGTCCAACGTGGTTTTGCCTTCGGTATGAACACGACCCAAGTTGTTAAGCGTAGTCGCACGCACCATCGCTTCGCCGCTACTAGCCACAGTACCTGCGCCAAGGTTAAGCAGCTTGTCTGTCGTCACCTCCAAGGTTTGGCCATTGAGCGTGCCCGAGTTTTCTAGGTTGACTGTTTGAGTTTTGAGTTGGCCCTGGGCATTGATGCTGCCCGTGTTGATGAGCTCGCCATCGCTGGTAATGCTCACGTTGCCTGCACTGATGAGAGTGCCGTCTACTCGCACGCCTACACCCGTGCCTGTGGCCACCAATTGAATTTGATTGGCATACATACCACCCAAGGTGGCAATGTCTAGGGTGCCTTTGATGTCGACTTGTTTGGTCAGACTCAGGTCGTCGTATTTAATGTCGTTACCACCTGCAACGACATTGATTTTGTCGGCATGAATACCACCTTGAATGTTGATGACTTGCGAGAGCAAGTCCACACGGCTATCGGGCGCACTTAGGCCATCAGCACCCACTACCACCGAGCCTTGGCGTACTTTGAGACCATCGAGTTGACCATTACTGCCCCACAAAGGTGTACCTGTACTGAGCGTGACACGACTGGTGTTGATGAAGCCGCAACCGTTACAGGTGACGCCGTTTTCATTGGCGATGATGACGTCTGCTTTTTTACCCGCCACCTCCAAGAAGCCCTGTAGCTGCGACTGCTTGGCACCAACAACCTCGTTCAAGATCATCTTGGCTTCATTGCCTGCTGTGAGGTTTGGGTTGCCTTCCACCCAACCAGCGAGCGATGTGTTGCTGTTGTTGGCACCGTTGTTCAAGATAAGGCCTTGCTTGCCCACATTGAAATCTTGATAAACGTTATGAGACACGCCTGCGCCGTTGGGCGTGGCAATGTTGACTTTAGGCAAACCGTTTTGCGTTTGGTCCACATAGGCTCTGCGGCCATCGTTGGGGGTACCGCCATTCAAAACAACTTGAGCTACCGCTATGGAGGGCCCTGCGAGATAGCTTGCCAACAAGATGGATGCAATATGGCGACGGGATATGTATTGGTGAATCATGGCATTAACAATCACAAAGCGATGCTGAGGTGGGCTAACCAACGTTCGCGTGACTCGTTGGCAAACTCTTCGGGGCGGCTCAAAGCGCGTGTGTAGGCAAGATCAGCTTTGACCTTGCCCCAATCCATGCGCATACCCACTGCCATGCCTGTGACATGGTGTTGGCTAACTTGTTGTTGCGCATTAGGTTTGATGTGACCTGCGTCGTAGCCCAAATAAGGAGTGAGGCTGACTTGCTCAAACCGAACAGGACTGCGTTCTAAATCGTTGCGCAGCCATGCACCTGTGCTGCCATACAGGCTGTTGTCCCTGTATCCACGTACGTTGTAGCGACTACCCGCATACATTTGTGCAAGAGTGGGGGCGTTGTCTTGCGCGTCTTGCGCTTGAAAGCTAGAACGCCAAATACCTTTATTTTCTGAAAGTGGCACAGTCAAGTTTGCTTGAGCTTTGTGCGCCCAATAACGCGGGTCTGTGCCGCCCGGAATGCTACCCATCGCATCCAACAATCCTGTACCTTGGTCGGCACGGAACTGCCAATCCAACATGTTGTTGCCAAAGTACTGCTTACCTTTGATGCCTGCATAGGCAACAGTTAGACGTCGATACTGGCTCTCGATGTCAATGCCTTGCGTGTAGCTGCGTTGATGGGTGAAGTCCAAACCGGCAATGAAACTGAACTTGCTGCTTTGATGACGTGTCACTAGGAACTCGTAACTCACGCCTGCTTTTTTAGAACGCGTTTGCAGCAAGTAGTTTTGATTGATGCCAGGTAATGTGAAGTCTGTTCTAAACACAGCCAACGATGTGCCCCATAAATGATTGCCATTGGAGAGGTTGTAGTTGGCTGTTAAACCTTCAAAAGTTGACCCTAAGGTGCCTCGGTCTAGGTTGCGGTTGTAACCAATTGCCAGTTGATCATTACGGCCTAATAAGTTGTCAACTGCAAATTCGGTGTTGCTGCGCCAGTGACCCATGCTCGTGTTGCCGCTGTTGTCCAACATTTCAGTCCAACGGGTACGTGACTTTTCTGTCATCTCAACAACAACGACCGAGGTGCCTGGCTCTTTACCTGGATAGAGCTGAAACTTGGCCTCTTGCGAAGGCACGCGGTTAAGATTTTCTAGACCTTGCTCAAGGTCACGCAGATTGAGGAACCCATTTGGCACTTGTGGGAACGCATAGGTCAATCGGTCATCGCCCGCTTTGTCGATGTAACGATAACCTTCGATGCGGCCTGCAACCACGCGTAAGACCAGTTCTCCTCCATTGATGTCTTGCTCTGCGGTATAGACACGGGTGGTGGTCCAGCCTTTGCGCTGATACCAACGATTCAAGTCACCCAACATGGCATTGACTTCTTCTGCAATCAGGCATTGCCCCAAATACGAGCTCAACACATCTTGTGGCTGGGCACCCATTGCATCGGGGTGAGCTTCTAATCGGATGGTCTGTATGACGCGACATGCACCTGCTTGCGGTTTAGTGCGTATGCTTTTATTACCTGTATCAGCATCCGGGCTGAGTGAATCGACATCCCTTGATTCACGACGTGTGGTGTCTTGAACGGCCCGTTCGTGTTGACGAACCGCAGCATCTAATGCGCTTGTTTGTGCAAATGCAGACGTTGCACTGATCAAACCCCAAACCCATATGTGGTTGCAACGTAGGAATTTCTTTGTCGCAAGCGTCCACATCTATCAATTCCTCAAAGCTTATTAAAGCCAAGGATTGTAGTTTTTTATTTAATATTTAGTACTACTAAAAAGCCTTTAAAGTCACTTAAAGTTCAATATATTTAGCTGGCTCGTCGCTGGCCAACACCTCTTGCGCCCACGCCTCAAGGCGTGAGGCATCGGCACGAATCACCTCTTGCTTGACGGCCAAGATTTGCGTGGGGTGCATCGAGAAGCTGCGCAAACCCAAGCCCAACAACAAGCGTGTCATGGCTGGGTCGCCCGCCATTTCGCCACACACGCTTACGCCCTTGCCTTGCGCGCGCGCTTCTGCAATGGTGTCGGCCAACAGGCGCAACACGGCCGGATGCAATGGGTCATACAAATGCGCCACCAGTTCGTCAGCACGGTCAATGGCCAAGGTGTATTGAATCAGGTCGTTGGTACCGATCGACAAATAGTCGAAATGGCGCAAAAACATTTTGACGCTCAGAGCTGCTGCAGGCACTTCAATCATGGCGCCCACTTTGACGGGGCCAAAGACATCACCACGCTCGTCTAACTGTTTGCGTGCTTTGTCTAGCAGCGCCAGTGTTTGCTTGATTTCTCGTGCATGCGCCAGCATGGGAATAAGCAAGTTCACTTGCCCGTGCGCCGCCGCACGCAAGATGGCGCGCAGTTGGGTTAAGAACATGGCGGGGTCTGCCAAGCTCCATCGGATGGCGCGCAGGCCCAAAGCAGGGTTGAGGTGCGTTTCGTCTTTGACTGTGCGGTCCAGTGGTTTGTCCGCACCAATGTCCACCGTGCGGATGGTGACGGGCAATCCTTGCATGCCATCGACGGCACGTTTGTAGGCCAGGTATTGCTCTTGTTCATCGGGCAATGCTCCTGCGCGGCCCATGAACAAAAACTCGCTGCGGAACAAGCCCACGCCCACGGCACCCACATCCAAAGCTGCAGGCGCGTCTTCGGGCATTTCGATGTTGGCCAGTAGGTCGATGCGCTGACCATCCAGCGTGACAGCTGGCGTGTGACGCAAGCGCAAGAGGCGCTCGCGCTCTAGGTCAGCCTGTCGCTGCTTGAAGCCATATTCAGCCAAGATGATGGGCGAAGGGTCAACAATGACCACGCCGGCATCGCCGTCGATGATGATCCAGTCGTCTTGTCGCACCAATTGGCTGGCGGTGCGTGCGCCCACCACAGCGGGGATGTCCAAGCTACGTGCCACGATGGCGGTATGCGATGTTTTGCCGCCCACATCGGTCACAAAACCGGTGAACACACTTTGCTTGAACTGCAGCATGTCGGCGGGCGACAAGTCGTGCGCCACCAATACCAGCGGCACATCCATCTCATCATCGAGCTGCAAGTCTTGTTGGCGCGGCGTATTGCTGCGTTTGGTAGATGGGTGAGGCATGACATGCGTCACGCCTTTCATGTGGCGCAACATGCGTTCGACCACTTGCTCTAGGTCGCCCTTGCGCTCGCGCAGATAAGCATCGTCCATCTCATCGAACTGGCGAGCAACCACATCCAGCTGCGAGGTCAACGCCCACTCGGCGTTGTAAAGCCTGTCTTTGATCCAACCTTTGACACCGTCTGCCAGCATGGTGTCTTGCAGGAGCATCAGGTGCACTTCCAAGATGGCGGCCAGCTCTGGCGGCGAGTCTTTGGGCAAGCTGTCGTGCAGCTGCTGCAGCTCTGCCATCACCGCTTCTTGCGCTTGCGCTAGGCGCGCAAGCTCAGCATCGACTTGGGCTGCTTCGATGAAGTAATGCGCCACATCCACACGGCTTGACGCAACGAGCACCGCCCGTCCAATGGCAATGCCACGCGCAACCGCTAGGCCGTGAACTGAAAACGTCATGTGCGCTTACTCACCTTCACCAAATTTATCCGCCATCAAAGCGAGCAACGCATCCATGGCCTCTTGCTCTTGCGCACCGTCGGTTTCGAGTTCAACTTCGCTGCCGATGCCAGCGGCCAACATCATGACCCCCATGATGCTTTTGGCGTTCACACGACGCTCACCTTTGCTGATCCACACCTCGCATGGAAAGCTACCTGCGAGCTTGGTGAGCTTGGCTGATGCACGGGCGTGCAAGCCTAATTTATTGCTGATGGTCGTGACGGTTTTGATCATGGGTTCGACGATTTTGATTTTGGGGAGCAGTGATGGCAACTTGCATCACGCCTTGTGTACCGCCGGTTAATGCACGGGCCACCAAAGCATCTAAGGGTTCGTGGCGGTAGCACACACTTCTAAAAAGCATGGGCAAATTGACGCCTGCTATGAGTTTGGCATTGCTGCCGTTAACCAACTTTTGAGCCACGTTGGCAGGTGTCGCGCCAAAAATATCGGTCAGCACCAACAAGCCTGTGTTTAGCGCTGCACCAGCTAAATCTAGGGCTTGTGCCAGTGTGTCTTCGGGTTGTGCGTCGGCTTGCACCTCGAGTGCCATGACGTCAGCCGAACACTCGGCGTACACGTGCATGGCGCAGTCGCGCAATGCGTGGGCCAGCGGGGCGTGGGCAATGATGAGGATACGGTTGCTCATAAGCGTTTGATTGTGTAGCGCTGATTATCAGCTGTCTGACTTGTGCTTTAAAAAGTAGCCGTACGAGGCCAAGCAGCATGCAAAGAAGACGGCCATGGCACATTGAAATGCTTGTGGCTCTGCAAAGCCTTGCGCTTTGAAGCCATCAATCATCAGGCCCATGCTCCATTGCACAACGAACACGCCCAAGAATAAAACCAAATTAAAGGCTGACAACCCTCTGCCAGCCACATTGGCTGGAAATGCCATCCCCACCGCAGGCTGTGCCAACGCGACAAATGAACTGGTGATGCAAAACAATGCCCAGTGCAATGCGCCCGCACTTTCACCCGACAACACAATGACGACTTGTACACACAAGCTCAATGGCACACCGTACGTCATGAGTTTGTTAGCGCTGTAGCCGCGCTTGGTAAGACCCGGCGTGAATAAACCCCATAGCCAAAACGTGATCAACATGCACACGTTTAACCAAAACAAACCTGTCGCTGCTTCGAGTGGTGAATAGCCAGCCACCTTGACCATCCATGGTCCAGCCCATAAGGTTTGCATGGCGACCATGCCGCCGTAGTTGAAAAAGCCCATG
>JACCDY010009920.1_pt1 | contig 12528 bp, 16 predicted proteins | sample 7446391 | NCBI WGS metagenome assembly JACCDY01 (sample SAMN15323451, study PRJNA562643) | freshwater metagenome | isolation source: river surface water | place: USA:Blue River Watershed | collected 2017-08-18 | reverse complement strand
CCCGACGCAACGTTGCTTGGTCGCCAAAGGTGTGAAAACCATTGATGATGGCGTTAACTTCTTTCTCGGTGTATTTTCGATTCTCAGCGAAGTGGGTCCACAAAGCCCACATGGTCATTTGTTGAACCGATAGCTTGTTGGGAAGTCGGACCAACCGACCGGCGTCATCAAACTGGAAAAGTGCTTTGCGCACAGTATTCGACATCGACGCCAGATTCACAGCGTTTGCAGCTTCTTTGTTTTTGGAAGCAATATCTGTTTGATCGGGGTTAATTTCATCAAGTATAGGCATGGCTAGGTATTCGAAAATCTGCGTAAAGCTACCGTCTTCATTATTGTGTAATTCACCTCTAACCATACCTGACTTGGTTAGAACTCGATGCGAGGCAATGTTCTGTGGTGCGGTAGTTGCGATCATTCGGCGAATACCGTGTGTTTTGACGCCGTAGCCAATGAGACCGGCCATGCTTCGCTGGCAATACCCTGACCCCAAAATCGTCTCAGGTAGGCATATTTGCACTCAACCTCGAATTGCCCGCCAGGATGAACAATGCCGCAGAACCCAACGAGACGGGAATCAGATTTCAACTCGACGGCGAACATTCCGTAACTAATATCGTTTAATGTTGGCGTGAACAGAATTTTTGTAGGACTGAGTAAAAATGATTGAATACAAAAAAGACATTCAACTAAACATTGAAGATGTCATTAGAGTTTTTAATGCTTCAACAATTGTGCGCCCAACTAGCAATTTTTCGCGCATTAAAAAAATGTTTGATAGTGCTGACATAGTAATTAGTGCTTGGCATAAAGAAAAACTCATAGGTGTTTGTAGAGCGCTAACTGACTTTAGCTATTGTTGTTATTTAAGTGATTTGGCGGTTGACGCGCAATATCAGAAGAAAGGCATTGGTAAAGCTATGATCGAAATTACAAAAGAGGCTATAGGTGACGAGGTGGCTCTTATATTGTTGGCGGCTCCAAATGCAATGGACTACTATCCAAAAATAGGTTTTGAAAAATTAGAAAACGGATTCATTATTAAAAGAAAGCAATAAGGTATCAAAACGAAATGGCAGATTCGGTTTCTGCTGGCCTAGCGCGCCTTAAGCCTTAGGCATTTAAGACGACATTGCTATAGATAAAGAATCGCATTTTTCTACCCTTAGCAAAATATGTATAAATTCACGATCCGAAGACTTGAAAGAACTGATGCTAAAGAGTTTCAGCGTTTAAGACTATTTGCACTTCAAAACAATTCAACTTCGTTTGGATCTAGTTTTGAAGAGGAAGTCAAAAAATCACTTGAGCAATTTGAAGTCTTCATTGAACCCAAAAGTGAACGAGTATTTTGGGGAGCATTTAAAGACGGTAGGCTGATTGGCATGGTTGGACTTGGGCGAGAGGAGGGTGTCAAAACAGAACACAAGGGTTTTATACGAAGTATGTTCGTAGATCCATCAGCGAGAAAATTAGGTGTTGCTTCCGAGCTTCTCAAAACTGCCATCAGTCATTCAGAAGCTCAAATGAAATTAGAGCAACTGACTTTGGCTGTGAATTCCTCGAACATTGAAGCCATCAACTTATATAAAAAATTCAGATTCGTTGAGTATGGCCTTGAGCCCAATGCTTTGAAGATTGATGGTAGGCATTTTGCAGAAATGCTGATGTATAGACTTAACGGTCGTTGAGCTTACGCCAGCATGTCAATTACTTTTTTTCTGAATTTTTGAATCTAGTTTTGGGGCTAAAAATCAGAACTTGAAGAGGTAGCTTCTACCCATGCTCTTATCAAGAACACAAAGGCTGTAATAAGCCCTGCCATTTGAAAACCACTGTTTTCGGTGAAGTACCCAACGACCGAAAATAGAAATGTAGGAATCAGTAGAACAAAAGTGACTTGTCTGATTTTACGTAGATTCATAGGTTGAGAAAGTTGCTTTTAGTGTCAAGGTCTTACTTTTAGTGCGAAGTGAAAGAGGCTAATTTTCTACCAATAGCTGTTTCCGTTTGAGGCAGCAAAGTTTGTGGCACTCTATTTCCAAACGAAGCGACCATTAGTCCACTCAGGCACATCACAACTCTTGTCACGGTGTCACCATCTGTGTAACCCAAGTCTCGCAGATAGCTAGCTAATAAAGATGTGCAAACAATGATGATGCCCCATGAGAAATCAATTAGCAATTGTTTTTTTTCATTTGAGTCATCCGAAATTTTTAGTAGCTTCTTTGACTGTCAGATTTGAAAAGACTGACTTGTTGAGATGCATGAAGTTTTGAACAAATGCAGGGTTGCATTTTGCATAGTCACGGAAAGCCCAGCCAATGGCTTTGCGAATAAAGAACTCCGATTCAGGTGCTAGCGTTAGCGCATATTGCATAAGTCTATCGGTGTCGGTATGTTTTTTCCAACCTAATTGATGAATCATGGCTGACCGTCTGACCCAAAAATCAGAATCTAACAACCACTCATCCATAGTGTGTTGACTTTCATGGTTATTGAGTTTTTCATTCAACACAATGTCGCTAATGGCGCTGGAAAGGCTGTCAACGGTTTCCCACCAAGAATCTTTTTGAAGAAGATTTTTGAATGCAGGCAGATCATCCAATTTAAAAACTTTTGCATTCTTGATTAAAAGATCGCAAGCCACGTACCGATATTCTCTTTCGGGTTTCTCCCAAAGCTCATTTGCAATTTTGAGGATGTATTGAGGGTCTTTTGGGAGTTTTGGTAGATCTTTGTAAATTGATCGACGAGTGGGTGTTTGAATTCCTAAAAACTCAAACTGGTTTCGTAAATAGGCTTTCATCTCGACTGCCCTTTGTCGGTCTGCATGCAAACTAAATGCAAAACTCAGGGAATCGATGAATTCTTTTTCGTCCATGAGAAAAGAACCTTCTGGGCCCCATTAGAACCAATAATCAGCAACACACTTACCATCTCGTGGTAAGTCATCAAATGTGTCTAGGCCATCAAAGTGATCGATGGGAATGTGGGCAACAGCTGCAGGCCCTGAAAGTCGTAAATTCACAGCGATGCGTGTTTTACCTGTTTCGTCCTTTTGAAGACCACGCCAGAAAGCTATGCATCCACAGTTAGGGCAGAAGTGAAACTCTAGTGCTTTGCCCCTCACATAAGCCCTTGTTTGACCCTGCGTCTTGATGTCTTCATCGACATAACCGTATGCCCAAAGGACGCCATATCTTCGGCAAGCTGTGCAATTACATGCGGTAGCCCCATCGGGTTCCCCTTCTAATTGCCAAGCAACGGAACCACATAAACAAGTACCTTCAATCATGATTGAAATCCATCCAGAAAGTTTTGGTGATTTTGGCACAGACTACCAACTACCACCTGATGGCAAATACCAGTGTCGTGCACATCAGTTCTTGCGGTGTTTTGCTTGCTTAACGAAAACTTTGTATTTTTTGAGATAAATTATTAGCAGTACCCCTAGGAGATCATCATGGTGGCTGAGCAAAAGATAAAAGGACCTGCCTCTTACTTTCCTTCTATTGAAATGAAATATGGACAGCCCATTGAGCATTGGATCAAACTTGTTCAAAAACAAAAAGACAAGAAACACATGGAAGTTGTGAATTGGCTCAAGACTGAACATGGTCTTGGCCACGGACACGCCAATGCCATCGTGGCGCATTGCTTTGCTCAAAAAGTAGCGTGATATCAATACAAGAATTTACGCTAGATCAACATCGATAATCTGTTGATATGAGCAGTCCACTCAGTCATAGTTACTCACAAATTAGATTTGCTTGGCTTAAAGCAAGACTGATCTTATTTTTCAAGCGTTGGGCAATTTATATTTCGATTGGCTTGATCGTCCTTGGCGGTAGTGTGGATGGCACATTGGCATTATTGTCGTTGTTAGTTGCCCCGATATTGCAAGCGTCCCAGCAGCCTCTGTTTCATGCGCTGTTAATTTGCGTTGGCTATGGGCTTGTAGGTGGTCTGATTGTTTTGGGCCTGAGTTCTTTGCTGCTGCCGCCGCATTGGCGCGAAGCTGAGAGCGCGCTTCCTATAGAGAGTAGAGAGAGGGTAAAAAGTGACCTGACGGTTGTCGTTTTAGGATTGTCGCCACTGATTTCTGTCTATTGTCTTGGATTGGCAATTTGGTTGATTGAATCTCCCAAGTGGTTGCAGGATGACTGGCTCAAAAGCTTATTGTTTTTGACTGGCGCAGTGGGGCTCTCAATCTATTTCGGTTTCAAAATTTTGAACTACAGAAGAAATTTGAGTCAAGTTTCAAACTTAACGTGGCCTTTTCAAAGTACTAAAAATCAATCAGGCAATTCATCTCAAAGGCCGCCTTCACTGTCTAATACGATGGCGCTTGTTGTTCTGCCATTGTTGAGGGGCTCAGCCAAGAGAAGCGCAACATTGTTTATTTTGACGCTGGTCGTGCTGTGTAGCTGCGTTATGGCGCTGGTCATCTTTCCGACTTGGGGATCGTGGGCGCTCGCGGCATTTACTGTGTTTTCACAGACTTTGGTGAGCCGGTTATATCAAGAAGTGAAGCTTGAAATGACGCCGATTAAAGATGCATGCGCATTTATTCCCGTTAGGAGCGATTGGTTGGATAAGGCATTCCGCTACTTTATAGTGATGCCGCATTTACTAGGGATGGTTTTTTTATATGTTGCATTGACGGTTTCTGAGATGCCATTTAGGTTCTCAGTTTTAATTGGATTTTTGTTGTTTAGTTTTTTGGGTAATCTGTTACTGGTAGTTTCGTCTTCAAAGCCCTCAAAGTTAGGTCAGCGTGAAGACCCTTCAGCACAAGTAAGCTGGTGGCTATTGATCCTGGTGATCTCTATCGCACTGTCCACCGAAGTACTTATTTAAAAAATTGATCTTATTAAAGTAAAAAATCTGAAATGTTGAACGTTAAGAACTTGTTTTTCAATTACCCAGAAAGGTCGATTTTCTTTGGGTGGGAACACAGCTTTCAGTCGGGTGTGACTTGGGTCAAAGGCAGCAATGGCTGTGGCAAGACAACTTTGTTAAAACTGCTGGCTGGCGCCTTAAAGCCTTCGATGGGAGAGATTGATTTAAGCGGCATCAACCAGTCAACCGAGCCTCTTCAATATCGGCAACAAATTTATTATTGCGGACCAGGCCCAATCGTTTTTGATCATTTGACGCCTTCAGAATTCTTTGGTTTTATGCGGAACTTGTATCCCAATTGCCAAGAAGAAAGCTTGAAACAACACATCGAAGGCCTGAACTTGATGCCGTTTCAAGATGTTCAATTGAAGCATTTATCTACTGGTACGCAAAGAAAAGTATGGCTTGCTTTTGCCTTGGCAGCCGAAACAAAAGCAACATGGCTTGACGAACCTTTTAATGCAATAGATGCAAATTCGCTCGAATATTTGCGAGCAGCATTAGGCCGTTGTTCAAAAGATTTATCCAAAATTTGGATTTTGGCAAGTCACCAAGATTTAGGAGATGAAATTTCGGTGACTGAAACTTTATCAATTTCTTCTTAAGCGAACGGAGAAGCTGATAAATCAATAAGAAGGGTATGAAGTCGTCTATCGATTTCTGAATCTGTTGAGCAAGGTCCACGATAAAGCAATTGCTCATTTTTGAATCTATGAACAGATATTTCTAATGTGCTCAACTGTTCTGTTGCAGTGACAGTGGCTGTTGCCTCATTGGTTTTAATCTTGATGATTAAACGAGACTCGCTGGGTCGAGAAATTACGTTGGCTATGTGGCCGTAGCAAGGCGCACCTCGCAAGAAATTCCATCGGTTTTCAACCCTGGCGATAAAAGACTGATCCATTGGCTATCGTCCTCTAAACTAAATTAGGTTAGATAAATATATCGTTTTGGCTTCACTGTGTTGAGGGGCAATCCTTTGAGGTGCGCCACATCCACAAAATTCAGAGCTCAGGGAGGTAGCGTTTCAACATCTCTTCACGGGACTCAAGTGGACCTTCAGTCTTTGTTTGATCGCGAATAATTTCTCCCAGCGTGGGCATGGCTTCAACGCTTTGTTGGCTTTCTATGGACCACAACTTGGAACGCATCAATGCTTTAGGGCAATGCATGTAAGCCGCTTCCACAAGTACTTGAATAACCAAATGGGGCTTGTTCTTCATGCCATCAAAGTGCATCAACAGATCGGCATCCGTTTGAAGCGTGGCTTTGCCATTTAAACGCACTACTTCGTCAATACCCGGAACGAAGAACAGCATGCCAATCTGGGAAGTGGCAATGATATTTGTCAGTGTGTCTAAGCGATTGTTGCCAGGGGAGTCAGGAATGATGATTGTTTTCTCGTTCAACACTTTGACAAATCCTGCATCACCACCACGCGGTGAGCAGTCCATTTGATGGTGCTGATCGCCACTGCAGATGACTAAAAACGGCGACAGGGAAATGAATCTTTGGATGTGAGGATCGACGTAGGTCAGTTCTTTTAAAACAGCGCGTTCGGAGGGGGCTTTGTACAAAGCTCGCAATTGGTCTGTGGTTTGAATTTTCATAGTTTGTTATCGATTTTTTGTAACCATCCAAACATGAAGTTCTCCTAAATTATTTGACCGATTCGCAGCAGATTACCATCCAAATCAATCAAAGCAAATTCGCGAAGACCCCATGGCTTGTCTTCCACAGTATCCATGCGAGGAATACCAGTACGGGGTAATTGACTGGATGCAAATGCCTGGTAGAAGCTTTGGACATCCGAGACCCGAATGTAGCAGCCAGCGTAAGAGGCTTCAGGTGATAGCGTTGGATGCTTAAAGAAGTGCAGTTCTACTTCACCTCTATGAAGGATGGCGTAGTCTGCATCAAACTCGTGAGCACCTCCTTCAAATCCAAGACGGTGGTAAAAAGCAACCGTTGCAGCAATTGATCGGCTGGGTAATATTGGAATGGCCTTTTCAGTTTTGTCCATGACTTCAAGCTTCCTAGCATCAGCTCGTATCTGTTTTAGAGGGGCGATCGCGCTCAACAAGCGCCAGATACTGATCGATTGAGCCGCCGCAAAGCGGTTTATACATCACGCGAATGGTATTGATGCGTTGACCCATCTCTACGCCAAGGCGTTGCGTGGTCTCAATGAATCCCATCGATTGCCAAAATGACTCTGCTCTTGTGTTTCCTAAAACAACACCCAGTCGCAACCAATGTGCGCCGTTCGATTTGGCCCAGTTCTCAATTCCTTGGAAGAGGGCTTGTGCATCACCAGTTCCTTTGCGACTGGCATCTACCATGAAGAAGCCGACATGCCATACATGTGTGGCAAGCAAATCCTGAACGACATTGGCCATTGCCGCAATGTTGTTGGCCTGGTCCAAATAGCCAATCATGTGACGTTTGGTGTAAGACCAACCGGTCGGAGGATCTGCATGAATTTCTTCATGGGCCTCATTCGAACTGGGTGGTTCACCCAGTACCTGCAAGTAGTAATCAGGATTTTGCTCAAAGAATTTTTGCAACAGTGCTTCGTGCTGAGCGGTAAGCTCAATCGTTTGTAGCCCTGAGCGATTTGAAGCAGGTAAAGAGAGAGGTAAATTCATGATCGAAAATTCTATCTTCAGAATTCTCGAATGAACAGAGCGATCAGTTCAGCGCAAGTGATGCGTCCGATCGTTATGGTTTTAGTCCAACTTTTCCAATTTAGGTAATTTGTATTGCCCATTCAAAATAGCGGCGCCTGGCTCGTACATTCGAACCACCAATGAAAAAGGCGTTTTTCCAACAGGAAGCCAATTGTTGCTTTTGGATGACGGGGCTTCATGGGCGATGTCAATCAACAAAGACCCGTCCTCTTCAAAAACCAAGCCCTCAGTTCTGTCGCCAATGGAGTAACGTTGTATGGCGTTTTCAATCAAACCAAAGGTTTTGAGGTCATAGGCTGTGATGGACCAAAATGCGCCCACTGGGGGTAAAGCCCCTTTGGGAAATTTAATTCTGTATCGATGATTGCCCGTCATCAATTGTCCAGCGTCGTCAACCGTGCGAGCGGCATAAACGGTTTCTTCTGGCCGATTGGCATAGCCACCAAAAGCCACGGAAGCACGCATCAGATAGTCTTCGCCATAGTCTGCCAAGCCCAATGGAAAGATCCAGCCGTTGCGCACATCTTTCATGGGTTGTTGAGAGCTGGCTCTTAAAAGAGCTTGCCCTTCTGCAATGGCGGCCTCTAAGCCCTTTTTCCTTGCCGGGTCCAATTTTTGAGGGTCAAAGTTGGATTGGGGACCTACCCCAATTTGGTCAAACAATCGCACCATGGACGCTTCACTTGCTCTGGCCTGATTGTCACGCAGCCACTGATTCAAAATTTGAAAGAAGGCCAGTGTGCCCAAGGGGTTTGACTTGGTCGCTTCTTGAGATTCTATTTTGGATGCTGCCAAAGCTTTGCTACCTGGCTGCTTGTTCTGCCATTGCGACAAGGGTGTTGAATGAAAGCTTCGCAATAGCGCTCTGGCCGCCGGTAAATCATTCACACTCGCGACTGAAATCCGGCCCAATATCCAGACCTTTTGGGTGGCCAATTGAACGGCCTTCACATGGGGGGGGAGGGTGCCTTTCCAAGTGGGGCCAATCAGGGCAAATGATTGAGCTTTGGTGCCCGTGGTGCGTCTGCCCAGATGCGTCACTTCATTGAAAAAATCAGTGATGGCCAAGGTGTAATAGCGATTCTTTGTATCGGGTACGTCAATGACGATGGGCTCTTTAGACAAGTCAAACCAGCCACTCAAGTACAAGGTGTCGTTGTTAGGCGCACGGAGTTCACCGGAGGTGGACGGCGTGATTAAGTTTTCATTTCGAAAGAATTGATTGACGGGTGCAAGAACAGCTTGGTTTGCTGAAACTTGGTTTGTTTCGTTGTGCATTTGCTTGGTCATATCGACAATGGGGTAGCCCCACAGATAAGCCAAGGTACCAATGTGAAAGGCCTGCTTCTCTTGAATGAAATCGACAAAACCCTGCCGTGCATCCGGCGCGGTTTGAGCCAGACTGTGGTTGCTTAGACCCAAGAAAAAAACCACCATCAACGTCAATATGCGATACATCAGGGCCTCATCAATTTAAGTTTAGAAAACTGAGATGCGTATCTTCACTTGAAACTGTAGCGAACAGGCAGTTTTTTCAGGGTGCCAATGAAATTACTTTGTGCAAATTGAGGCTCGCCCGCTAACTCAATCGATGCCAGTTGAGGCAACAGTTGCTTGAAAAATGTTCGTATTTCAGTCAAGGCCAACAAACGGCCCAAACAGAAGTGTGCGCCAATGCCAAAGGCCAGATGGCGAGAGGCGGGACGCTCAACATTGAATTCGTAGGGGTTGCTAAAAACAGCATCGTCACGGTTCGCAGAGAGGTACATCAGGCCAATGCTATCGCCTGCGCGAATGGTTTGACCGTGAAGCACATAGTCTTGCGTTGCGGTGCGCATCATGTGACGAATTGGCGTAACCCATCTGACAATTTCATCGGCCCCTTTGTCCCACAGTTCTGGCTGGGCCACTAGTTTTTTCATTTCATCGGGGTTCTGAATGAATGCAAGCATGCCGCCCGCCAATGCCGATGAAGTGGTCTCATGACCCGCAGTGGCTGTGATGAGGAGGTAGGACAAAGTTTCGAGCATGGCCATGGGCGCGCCATCGACCATGCCGTTGGCAATGACACTGGCCAAATCGTCGGTAGGATTTTGGCGTCGGTCTGCCACCAATTGACCTAAATATTCCATGAGCTTATGAAACACAGTCACGCCATAGTCGTTGTTCTCGTCTTTCATGTCTGAGTCACTGGCGCCAAACAGTTGCTGCGTGCTTTTCAGAACAAAAGGCATGTCTTTTTCAGGCAAGCCCAGAATGCACATGATGACGGCCAAAGGAACAAAGTTGGCAATCTCGCTGGAGAAATCGCACTCTGGGCCAGAGGCTTTCATTTTTTCAATCCAGGTGGTGCAAATCTCTTCCACCTTGCCCTGAAAACGCGTCACACCAGAACCCAAAAACCAGCTTTGTGCCACGTTGCGGTATTTTCGGTGGTCAGGTTCGTCCATGTCGATCATGGTTCTGACTGCGGCTGTCCGTTTTCCCATGAGCGCCAGGGTTGCGTCTTCAACCTGCCGTGGCACCAAATTTTGACGCGGTTCATTGATGAAAAGCGTGTTTTGCTTTTCGATTTCTACAATGTCGGCATGTCGGGTCAGGGCCCAGAATGGCCGATAGGGTTCCAGTTCAATCCAGGCAATTGGTGCGTCTTTGCGATACCTTTCATAGCGCTCATGCAGCAAAGCAGGATTGGCATAAACCATGGGGCTGACGATGTCGAGTTCTAAGGTATTCATTCTTTGTCTCCTGATAAAGTTCTGCGCTTGACTGCACCCGTCAAAATTGCGTCTAATCATTGAAGATAGGCAACATGGCCATGCGGCAAGATTGCAATTTAAGGTCTGCCACCAAAGCAGTGTTGGGGTAATTCCCCAAAATGGGTATATGAGTACAAAACTAACGTCGTTGAACCAAGAGCGCCTTAAATCTGAGCGGCACAGAGTGTCACTGGCAATGTCTGGATTCACATTGCCCTTGTTGCGGTCTATCTATGCTGTGTTCAAGGGCGACATTGTCATGGCCATGGTGCTTGGTGAAATTGCCACGCACAATGTTGGCGCGTGGTTACTTGCCAAGGACAACGACGCTTTTGCCCTGGATGACATTGAAGCCCACGCCAAAGTGCTTCGACCATGCAATGCGCTGTCCATTGCCGACGCAACGGGTATACCTAGGGAGACCGTACGCCGCAAGGTGGAGTCCTTGATAGAAAAGGGCTGGATTTATCGATCAGACAGTGGTCATTTATTTGTTCACCCATCCGTCTCTCAGCATTTTGAGCCGATGAACGAGGAGAATTTGATCAATTTGCTAGAGGCTGCCAGTCGCATTCAGAGCCTCATGAACGATGATTCGCCTTCTTCGGTTAAAACCAATTGATTTAATTTCTGATACGGTAGCGTTTTTGAGCGAGAAAGTGCCATGAAGTCTCACGACAACTTAATTGAATTTACAAGCCAAGCCATGGACGATGGCTTTGACGAGATCATTCAAAAAGATTGGGAACCCAACTTGTCAATTCCAAACCACACTCACCCCTACGATGTCAGGGTACAGGTTGCGGCGGGTCAGGTCACTTTAACGTTAGGCGAAACCGCACAGACCTACGCAGCGGGCCAAGGCTTTTACCTAGCACGCGATGTAGAGCATGCCGAGCAGTATGGTCCACAAGGGGCTAGTTTCTGGGTTGCTCGAAAGTTGTAAATCAATTGGATGTTCTAAAGCGCTACGACATGACTCACTGGAATATTTTTTCATTCGCCAGATTGCTTGTGATTGCTGCAACTGTTCTAGGATTGCAGGCGTGCATTTCGATCAAAACCGAAACCTATGTGCCCAAGCGTGGTCAGATGGGTAAGGATGTAATGTGGCTTCCTACAAGCGATGACTTAGCCCATGAATTAATGAAAGCGGCCAATGTAGGGCCAAATGACCTGTTGGTTGATTTGGGTGCAGGCGATGGAAAAATTCCAATTGCTGCAGCGCAAAGTTTCAAGGCCCGTGCTTGGGGAATTGAGTACAACAGAGATTTGGCAAACCTGGCCAATCGCAATGCACAGCGTGCAGGTGTTGCCGACAGAGTTCACATCGTTCACGGCGATATTTTCAAAGAAGATTTTTCGAAAGCAACCGTGGTGACCTTGTATTTGTTGGAAGAGCTCAATTTACAGCTGCGTCCTACTTTGTTGGCCATGAAGCCGGGCACGCGTATTTTGTCCAATACATTTTCAATGGGCGATTGGGAGCCCGATCAGGTCATTCGTGTTGCCAAGGGTACCGGTTATTTTTGGACAGTACCCGCTATGGCTCGGGGTGTGTGGTCTATCTCTGGTCTAGAGGGTGGCGGGATCGCTACTTTGAGGTTGGATCAGGTTTTTCAAAGAGTGGGCGGCACGCTTCAGCTAAAAAGCCAACAACAAAACTTATTAGGTGCTCGCATGGACGGTCCTGATTTGCACTTTAGTTTTGTCAACAGTGAAGGCCAACTGAAGTCCGTCATCGCCAGGGTTCAAGGCAACACCTTGACGGGCGAGGTGGTTGGCCCCTACGGCATGCATGACTTTCAAGTACCGCCCCTCAGAATTGAAGGACGCCGTCAGTAAATTGCGCAGTTTTTGCCCATCAGTTTGTGGATATGATGAGCTTTGAATTGATCGCTTTATAAATCTGACATGCCCTCAATCAAAAAATCGCCATTGCAAGGCTTGGTTATCTTTGCAAAGAACAAAGACAAAGTATCTGAGTTTTACCAGCAAGCGCTCAGTTTAAAGGTCGTGGAGTCAGATAAAACGCACGACCTGCTGGTGGGTTCAGGTCAAGAAGTTGTGGTGCATGCCATTTCTAAAGCCTATGCCGAAAGCATTGTCATTTCGACGCCGCCCGAGCCGCGCGATGAATCGGCCATGAAACCAACATTTGTGGTCAATGATTT
>JACCDY010253495.1_pt1 | contig 12534 bp, 10 predicted proteins | sample 7446391 | NCBI WGS metagenome assembly JACCDY01 (sample SAMN15323451, study PRJNA562643) | freshwater metagenome | isolation source: river surface water | place: USA:Blue River Watershed | collected 2017-08-18 | reverse complement strand
TTACTCGCAGCCTTGAGCAGGCCCTTCACATGACCCAACCGCAAGTCGGTGTTGTCATGGGCTCCCAATCCGATTGGGACACCCTACAGCACGCAACCCTGATTCTCCAGGAATTCCACATCCCCTTTGAAGCCCGTGTGGTTTCGGCGCATCGCATGCCTGACGACATGTTTGCCTATGCCGAGGCGGCCGAAGGGCGGGGGTTGCGGGCCATCATCGCTGGCGCCGGCGGTGCAGCCCACCTGCCCGGGATGTTGGCGGCCAAAACCGTGGTGCCCGTTTTGGGCGTTCCGGTGGCCAGCAAACACCTGCAAGGCGTCGACTCGCTTCACAGCATTGTCCAAATGCCCAAGGGCATCCCGGTCGCCACTTTTGCCATTGGGCAAGCCGGCGCCGCCAATGCGGCCTTGTTTGCCGTGGCCTTGCTGGCCCACGATCAGCCGGCATTGCGTGCGCAGTTGCACGCCTTTCGCGCACGCCAGACCGAGCAGGCCCGTGCCATGCACCTGCCCCCCCAGGCATGAGTGCGCTGTCCTCCCTGCTGCCTGGCCACACCCTTGGCGTGATGGGCGGCGGCCAATTGGGCCGCATGTTCGTGCAATCCGCACAACGCATGGGTTACCGCACGGTGGTGCTCGACCCGGATGCCGACAGCCCGGCCGGCCGGGTCAGCGAAACACATCTTCAGTTCCCTTATTTGGCGCCCGAAGGCTTGCGTCAGTTGTCCGCGCTGTGCAGCGCCATCACCACCGAGTTCGAGAATGTTCCCGCCGAAGCTTTGGCGCAGTTGGCGCAACAGCGACCCGTCGCGCCTGGCGCTGAAGCGGTTGCCATTGCCCAGGACCGCGCCAGAGAAAAGGCGCACTTCCTGAAATGTGGCGTGCCTGTTGCACCGCACCAAGTGATTTCGCAAGCCGATCAGTTGGCCAGCGTGCCTGCTTCGCTGTTCCCCGGCATTTTGAAAACCACGCGGCTTGGCTACGATGGCAAAGGCCAGATCCGGGTAACGCATGCCAGCGAATTGGCGGCGGCATGGCAAACGCTTCAAGGCAACGCCACCACCCCTGTGACCTGCGTGCTTGAAAAAATGTTGCCCCTGGCGGCAGAGTGCTCCGTCATCGTGGCACGCGGCGCCGATGGCCAACAAGTGCATCTGCCCGTTCAACGCAACTTGCACCGTGAAGGCATTCTGGCCGTCACCGAAGTGTTTCCCGACGCCCTCGACCCCGCCTTCAGCCAGCAAGCCATTGCCGCAGCGCAAGCCGTTGCAACGGGCCTGAACTATGTGGGCGTGTTGTGCGTCGAATTTTTCTTGCTGGCACCCGGCCCAGATCGCGAAGCCTTGGGCCCGCTGGTGGTCAACGAAATGGCCCCCCGACCGCACAACAGTGGCCACTACAGCCAAGACGCTTGCGACGTGTCGCAATTTGAATTGCAGGTGCGGTGCATGGCGGGCTTGCCTTTGACGGCACCGCGCCAGCACAGCCCGGCGTTGATGCTGAACCTGTTGGGCGACCTGTGGTTTTCCAGTGCAAGCGATTCACCCCAAGAACCTGCCTGGGCCAGTGTTCTCGCCTTGCCGGGCACACACCTGCATCTTTATGGCAAAACTTCGGCTCGCCGCGGTCGCAAAATGGGCCATCTGAATGTCACGGGCCATAGCGCTGAAGCCGTTCGCGCGACGGCGCTGCAAGCGGCCGCCCTGCTGGGCATCGCCCCTTTTTGAAAACGCCATGATCCTGCCTGGCGACGCACCCGCATCCATTGCCCAAGCTGCACAAGCTTTGGCCCATGGTGAATTGGTGGGGTTTCCCACGGAAACGGTGTATGGCTTGGGTGCGGATGCTGGGAGCGATACCGCTGTGGCCAAAATTTTTGCGGCCAAGGGACGTCCCAGCGACCATCCCTTGATTGTGCATGTGGCCGACGCCCAGGGTGTGCACGACTTTGCCTGTGACATTCCTGATTTCGCCACCAAGCTGATGGCTCAGTGCTGGCCTGGCCCCCTGACCCTGATCTTGCCCCGGCGCGAAGGGATTGGACTGGCCTCGGCAGGTGGCCAAAACGCCATTGGCGTGCGCTGTCCGAGCCACCCCGTGGCTTTGGCACTGCTGAAGGCGGCGCGGGGGTTGGGCGTGTTAGGTGTCTCGGGCCCCAGCGCCAACCGGTTTGGCCGCGTGAGCCCCACCACAGCACAGCATGTTGCCAGTGAGTTTGATCCCGGCTTGACGATTTTGGACGGCGGCCCCTGCCCGGTGGGCATCGAGTCCAGCATTGTGGACTGCACGCGCGAAGTGCCTGTGTTGTTGCGACCGGGGATGTTGTCACAAGCGCAGCTTTCCCTCGCCTGTGGGCAAACCGTTTTGACTCAGACAGCCTACGCAGGCCAAGAGACTGTGGGCTCGGCACCTCGGGCCTCCGGCATGTTGGCCTCGCACTATGCACCCAATGCCAAGGTTCGATTGCTGACCGCGTTGGCCATGCAGCAGGCAAAGCCTGGTCCTGGGCTCAAGGTAGGCATTTGGGTCCGATCACCGATCAGCCAGCCTCCCCAAGGCGCCTTCATCCGTGTCATGCCAAACGACCCTCAGCCTTGTGCCCGTGCATTGTTCGCCCAATTGCGTGAATTTGAAGCCCTCGGGGTTGCAGAAATCTGGGTTGAGCTCCCGCCCGTGACTGCCGAATGGGACGGCATCCGCGACCGCTTGGCACGCGCGGCCGTGCCAACACAGGCACAAGCGGACACAAGCTCGTTAAACTAGTCAGAATTGTTGGAGATAACGATGATCAAGAAAATTGGGTGTCAGTGGGCGCAACGCCTCTGCCTGACCACGGCTTTCACATTGTTGGCAGCTTGCGGTTCAAGCTCCAAATACGACGAATTCATTCCCACACGCATCGTCTCGGTCGGCGATCAACTGAGCTATCTTGGCAATGGCGCGCTCGCGCCGGCTTACAGCGATCGGTTCACCGTGAACAACCTGGCCGGCGACACGGCCACCAACAATTGGGTCTTGCAATTGGCTGCCAGCTATGGCCTGAGCACCGACCTGAGCGCCCCAAACCCGGCCGTGGTGGGGACGGCAGACCCCGTCTCCAACAAAGTGTCGAACCTGGAGGCCCGGCTTGCAACGGTCACGCCTCGCAGCGGTGACATGCTGGTGGTGAACGGTGGGATGGCGGACATCATCGCCCTGGCAGAAGCCGTTGCAACAGGCGCCAAGACAAGCGTACAAGCACTTTCAGAGATTGAAACAGCCGGCTCGGATTTGCAAGCAATCTTGTTGCGACAACTCAGCCAATACAAGAACATTTTGGTCGTCAATGCCTATGACCTCAAAAACAGCCCTTACGCCAGCGAACGCAATCTGTCAGCGAATCCGGCCTTGACACGAGCCGCCTTCCAGCAGCTTTTACAAGACATGACGCGCGCTTTTAACACCGCCCTGATTCGCAATGCTGGCACTTTCACCAGCGGCACTGGCATTCGTCTGTTTGATGCGGAAACATTGTTCTTGAACGCCAATCTTTACAACATTGGGATCACCGCCGAGGGACTCAGCACGGGCACCTGTAGCAGTTTTGCAACCCCTGCTGTGACTGACGACAACAGCACGCGGGTCGCCTGCACCACGACAGCAGCGGCTACCCTCAAGCCAAGCTATGACACATACCTTTATGCGGACACCAAGTTTCCCACACCTGCAGCCCATCGACTTTTAGGCACACAGGCTTACGCTTTCCTGCGAAGTGTCAAAGGGTGGTGAGCGTCCTCTCTCGGGGAAACCTTTAGGCGCACCCGTCCTTCACCCACGGCTCATCACCGCCCCACCCAATCCATCAATGCCTCCAAAACAGGCCTCCCCGCAGAGGCCTGCGGGTGATTGACGATGGCCACCAACACCCAGCGTTGGCCATCCTGCCCATCCACATAGCCAGCCACACCGATCACGTCGCGCAAGCTGCCCGTTTTCAAATGGGCGCGGCTTTGGGTCTGACTGCGCCGCAAGGTCCCGTCCTGGCCAGCCACCGGCAAGGAGGCCATCAGGTCGGGCATGGCGGGCGAGCGCCACATCACTTGCAGCAAGCGCGCCAGCGCCGCTGGCGTGATGCGCTCCTCTCGACTGAGTCCTGAACCGTTGTCCAAAAGAGGCGGCGCCATGGCCACACGCTCACGCCACCACCGGTTCACAATGTCTTGCGAGCTGCCTTGCTTGCCCAGGCCTTGTTGCTGCAGGCTGAGGGTCAGGAAAAGCTGCTGCGCCATCACGTTGTTGCTGTATTTGTTGATGTCCCGCACCACTTCCGCCAGCGGTGCCGACTCATGCCAAAAAATGGGCTTGAGTTGAGCCGGAACCACACCGTCGCGCACCACGCCTCGCAATTGACCGCCCAACTGCTGCCACATGCCCAAAATCGCCCGCGGAGCAAATTGCGCAGGGTCCACGTAAGCGACGGGCCAGACCTTTTCGCCACATGACGCAGGATAGGCCCCACTGAAGCGCGGTTTCAAGGGGTCCGAAAAGTCTGCCTTGACTGCAGCGCGGTAGTCGCCACACTCGCCTGAGGTCAAGGGCAATTGGGTAGGAAATTGAACCCCAGCCAAGGGCGGCTCCGTGTGAATCCGAACCTCTTGGGCGAGGCGATCAGGCACCCAATGAATGAGCAATGACTTGAAATTGATCAGCAGCGCATCAGGCGCCGCGTTGTAGGGTCGCAAGGGCTCGCCGTCAAAGCTGCCCGGGTCGCGAAAGGGAACCTCAAAGGCCGAGCGATCCAGCACGATGTCACCCTCAATGCGTTGAATGCCCAGGCCTTGCACGCGCCGCATGAGTTGCCACAATTTCTCTGCGCCTAAGCGTGGATCGCCTTGGCCGCGAACATACAAATTGCCCTGCAAGACCCCCTCGCGAACCGCCCCCTCCACATACACGGGGGTGCGCCATGTGAACGAGGGACCCAACAGTTCCAAGGCCGCACTGGTGGTGACCAACTTCATCAAGGAGGCCGGATTCACGCTCATGTCGGCGCGGTGGTTCAAGCGTGGCGGGGGCGGGTTCTTGCCTCGGCTTGCTTCTTCCACGGGAAGCACCAGCACGCTCAAAGCCTCGCGCGGCAACTTGCTGCGCGCCAGCGCCGCCGAAACCTCCGCTGGCAACTCGCCCGCCGGGGCAGCCCATGCCAAGCCATGCCCGAGCCACACAAGACAAAGCCATAAAAAGGAGTGACGGCAAGCAGCGGACATGCCGGGATTATCCGGATAATCTCGGAATGCGCCAGACGACCTCCTCCGCCATGCCCAGCCTGAACTGGTTGGCCTTTGACACCAGCACCGACGTTTTATCGGTGGCGGTGCAACGGGGTGAGCAAATTTGGCACAGCCATGGACCGGGGGGGGCGCAGGCCTCGGCCACCCTGATCCCTACCGCCCTCGCGTTGCTGGCGCAAGCAGACTTGTCCTGTCAGGCGTTGAATGCCATTGTGTTTGGCCGCGGCCCGGGCTCTTTCACTGGCTTGCGCACAGCGTGTGCGGTCGCCCAGGGCCTGGCGCATGGGGCCCAAGTGCCCGTGTTGGCGCTGGACACCTTGTTGGCTGTCGCGCAAGCCCACCAGCCAGCACCCGGTCAATCGGCGCGCGTGCTGGCCGTTCTGGATGCCCGCATGGGCCAACTCTATGCCGCCGCATACCACTGGCAAGACGGCCAATGGCACATGGATCAAGCGCCAGGCTTGTACGACCCGGACGATGTTCGATTGCCAGACGATTGGCGTGACGACCCCTCCGTGGTGTTGGCGGGCAGTCCCGTGCCTGAACACGCCCAGGCCTTGAGCGCCGCACTTCGGCGCCCTTGGCTGTGCCAAGCAACTTCACCTTCCGCACTCAGCTTGATTGCGCTGGCCCCTGCCGCATGGGCGGCAGGCTTGGCGATGCCAGCGCAACGCGCTTTGCCCTTGTATTTGCGCGACAAGGTGGCCCAAACTACGGCGGAACGCGCTGCGTTGCAACATGCCAAAGCTTGAGTCCATGCCCTTGTCGCCTGCATTGGAAGCACGGTTTGAGGCTTTGACCGAGGACCGGGTCGAGGCCTGGCTGGACATTGAAAAAGGTGCTTACTCACACCCTTGGACACGAACGAACTTCATGGACTCTATAAAGTCTGGCTACAACTGCCAGGGCCTGTGGGGTGGCGATGAGTTGATTGGCTATTTCGTGGCCATGCTGGGGGTAGAGGAAACCCATTTATTGAATTTGACGGTGGCGCCTAGCCACCAAGGCCAAGGCTGGGCCAAGCTGATGTTGGAGGCGCTGGCGCTTTGGTCTCGCGGCAATGGCGCCCACTGGCTTTGGCTGGAAGTGCGGGCCAGCAACGCCCGAGCCTTGTCGGTGTATGCTGCCCATGGTTTCCGCCGCGTCGGCGACCGCAAAAATTATTACCCCTTGGCCACCGGCAAACGCGAAGATGCCATTGTGATGAGCCTGCCCCTATGAGCTTGCTGCTGGACCCCCGTCAACGCGCCATGCTGGCCGAGATGGGCGTGCGCACCGATTTTTTGCCAGCAGCGCCAAGCGACGCCGATGCGGCCAGGGCGCCCGCCGAAGTTGCCCCTGCCTCGGCGCAAAGGGTCGACACCCTGGCTCAGGCGGCAACGCCACCAGCCCCCAGCATCCCGTTGGCCCAGGCGCAGCCCCTGGCCAGCCTGGCCTCAACCGCTGTGAGCGAACTGGGCTGGGAGGCATTGGAACAGTCGGTCCGGGAGTGCCAAGCCTGCGGCCTGTGCAAAACCCGCAAGAACACGGTGTTTGGCGTGGGCGCGCCCGCTGCAGGTCCCGGCTTGGCCCCGCGCGCAGACTGGCTGATTGTGGGCGAGGCCCCTGGCGAAAACGAAGACCTTCAAGGTGAGCCCTTCGTCGGCCAAGCCGGCCGCTTGCTGGACAACATGCTCAAGGCCATGGGCTTGTCGCGGCGGGCCCAGGGCGCTCCGGAGGCCTCGGTCTACATTGTGAATGTGCTCAAGTGCCGCCCCCCCGGCAACCGCAACCCGCAGCCCGAAGAGTTGCTGCAATGCGCCCCGTTTCTAGAGCGACAGGTGGCCTTGTTGCAGCCCAAAATCATTGTGGCGATGGGGCGTTTTGCGGTGCAGTCCCTGCTGAAAGACACCGTGCCGCAGGTAGAAAGTATTCCACTGGGCAAACTGCGCGGCCAAATTTACAGCTACCGGGGCATCCCCGTTGTGGTGACTTACCACCCGGCTTACCTGTTGCGCAGCCTGGCAGAAAAAGCCAAGGCCTGGGCCGACCTATGCCTTGCCCTCAACCGGGCGCGACGGCCACAAGACTGAGGCAATCGCCACCACGATCAGTGCCACGGCGGCCCAGTCCTGCCAGTGCAGCTTTTCTTGCAGCCACCAGGCGCCGCTGAAGACCCCCAAAATCGGGATGAACATCACGCTGAGGGTGGAGGCCACGGGCGGCAAGTGGCGCGCCAAGGAAAGCCAGGCCGCTTGCGAGAACACAAACACGCCAAACGCGTTGTAAAGAATAGCGCCCATCTGCGGGGTGCTGGGCATTTTCCAGCGGCTGGTCTCGAAGGCCAGCGCAAAAAAGGCCATGAACACCAGGGTGAACGTCACCATCCAAAAGGCAATGGTCAGGGTCGGCACCGTCATGCGGGTGCGCCGCATCAGCTGAGTGCCGTGGGCCCAAGCCAAGGCGGCGAGCAAGGCCAGCAAGACACCCAGAGGCTTGCCGCTGAGGTGGGTGAACTCATGCCAGAGCAACAGAAAGACGCCCAGCGCAGCGGCAGCCACCCCCATCCAGGCCCGGCCCGACAGCGCCGACTGAAACAGCCACACCCCCAGCACTGCCGAGAAAATGGGCATGGTGTAACCCAGAATGGCCGCGCGCCCGCTGGACAAGTCTTGCAAGGCAATGATGATGGTCACATGCCAGACCAGCATGTTGTAAAAGGACAGCCAGGCCAACTCACGCCACTGGCCACGGGGCACGTGGAAGGGGATTTTTTTCACATGCAGCAGCAGGGCCAGAAACGGCAACCCCAGGGCCATGCACAGCGTGCGAAAGGTCAGAGGCGGGAAACCGGTCACGCCCAACTTCATGACGGGCCAGTTCAGCCCCCAAATCAGGGTCAGGACAACCAAGAGGAGCCACTGCTGGCGGGTCAAAGACTGCATAGGGCCATGTTAATGCGGTTCGACGTTTCTGGCTGGCACCTGTGCAGCAGTCCTAAAATGGCTACATGAGCTTTCTTGACATGCTGCGCGATGCCGGCGCGACAAACCAATCCATGCTGTGCGTGGGTCTGGACCCGGAACCCTCCCGCTTTCCCGCCGACCTGAAGGGAAACGCCAACAAGATTTACGATTTTTGCGCCCGCATCGTCGACACCACGGCCGACCTGGTCAATGCCTTCAAGCCGCAAATTGCCTACTTTGCCGCGCACCGTGCCGAGTCGCAGCTGGAGCGGCTGATGGAGCACATTCGCCGGGTCGCTCCCCACGTGCCCATCATCTTGGACGCCAAGCGTGGCGACATCGGCTCGACCGCAGAGCAATATGCGATCGAGGCCTTTGAGCGCTACGGTGCCGATGCCGTGACCCTTTCACCTTTCATGGGGTTTGACTCTGTCGCGCCTTACCTGAAATACCAGGGCAAGGGAGCCTTTCTGCTGTGCCGCACCTCCAACCCCGGCGGCGACGATTTGCAAAACCAGCGCCTGTCCTCGGTGGAAGGCTCGCCGCTTTTGTACGAACATGTTGCGCGCCTGGCGCAAGGCCCCTGGAACCTGAATGGTCAACTCGGCCTGGTGGTGGGCGCCACCTACCCTGCGGAGATTGACCGTGTGCGGGCCCTGGCCCCCACCTTGCCCTTGCTGATTCCGGGTGTCGGTGCGCAAGGTGGCGATGCCATTGCGACCGTCAAAGCGGGCTTGCGCGCCAACGGACCCATCATCGTGAACTCGTCACGCGCGATTCTTTATGCCGCCTCGGACGCCCAGTTTGCCGATGCTGCCAGGCGCGAGGCGCTCAAGACCCGCGAAGTGTTGCAGCAGGCAGCAGCACAAGCCGGCATCGCCTAAGTCGAGCGGCGCGCACTAGCGCGCTGTGTCGTGCCTGTTCGCGCTCATTGGCGCGCCAGCACTGTTTTCAAATAACGGCCCGTATGGCTGTGCGGCATCGCGGCAATTTGCTCGGGCGTGCCCACGCCGACCACAGTGCCGCCGCCGTCACCGCCTTCTGGTCCCATGTCGATCAGCCAATCGGCTGTTTTGATCACATCCAGGTTGTGCTCGATGATGACCACCGTGTTGCCCGCGTCCCGCAACTGATGCAAGACCTTCAGCAACATGTCGATGTCGGCAAAGTGCAAACCGGTGGTCGGTTCGTCCAGGATGTACAGCGTGCGTCCCGTGTCGCGCTTGGACAACTCCAGCGCCAGCTTGACGCGCTGGGCTTCGCCGCCTGACAAGGTGGTGGCGGCCTGTCCCAGTTTCAAATAACTGAGGCCCACATCCATCAAGGTTTGCAACTTGCGCGCAATCGCGGGCACCGCGTTGAAAAACTGCAGGGCGGCCTCCACCGTCAAATCCAGCACCTGGGCAATGTTGCGTCCCTTGTACAGAACTTCCAAGGTCTCGCGGTTGTAGCGCTGGCCGTGGCAGACATCGCAAGGCACATACACGTCAGGCAAAAAGTGCATCTCCACTTTCACCACGCCATCGCCCTGGCACGCCTCGCAGCGGCCGCCGGCCACGTTGAATGAGAAGCGCCCGGGGCCATAGCCGCGCTCACGCGCGGTGGGCACTTCGGCCATCAATTCGCGAATCGGCGTGAACAAGCCGGTGTAGGTGGCGGGATTGCTGCGGGGCGTGCGCCCAATGGGCGATTGGTCGACGTTGATGACCTTGTCGATTTCTTCCAAGCCTGTCAGCGCTTCATGCGGTGCGGGCTCCTCGTGCGCGCGGTGGATGTGACGTGCCGCAGCAGCATACAAGGTGTCGTTGATCAAGGTGGACTTGCCCGACCCCGAAACGCCCGTGACACAGGTCATGAGGCCCAGCGGAATGTCCACCGACACCTGACGCAGGTTGTTGCCGCAGGCTTTTTCGATGTGCAAACGCTGGTAGCCTGAGGCATCAAAGGCTTCGGGTGCGGCCGCGTCGCTCGCGCCGCTGCGCGAGAACACAGAGCGCGGAAAAACTTTGGGTGACTTGGCTGTCGCCTCATTCAAAGGCAACCACGGGTGGCGCTGGCTAGGGACCGCAATGCGCAAGGCGCCACTCAGATAACGTCCGGTCAAGGAGCTTGCCGACGCTTCCACCTGCTGCGGCGTGCCCTGCGCCGTCACGCGCCCGCCATGGACGCCGGCACCCGGCCCCATGTCCACACAGTAGTCGGCGGCACGGATCATGTCTTCGTCATGTTCGACCACCAAGACGGTGTTGCCCAGGTCGCGCAAATGCTTCAAGGTGTCGATCAGTCGATCGTTGTCGCGCTGGTGCAGGCCAATGCTGGGCTCATCCAGCACATACATCACACCTGTCAGCCCCGAACCAATTTGAGAGGCCAGGCGGATGCGCTGGGCCTCGCCGCCTGACAAGGTTTCTGCACTGCGCGCCAAGCTCAGGTAATTCAAGCCGACATCGTTGAGAAATTTCAAACGTGCGGACACCTCGCGCACCACTTTATCGGCAATTTCTGCTTTGGCGCCTTGCAACTTCAAAGTTTGAAAGTAGCGCTGGCACTCGCCCAAGGTCAAATGGCTGATGTCGTACAAGCCGCGCGCCTGTTCGCCTTCGCCCAAACGCACATGCCGTGCTTCGCGCCGCAGGCGCGAGCCACCACAGTCTTCGCAGGCCTTGGTGCTGCGGTAACGTGCCAAGTCTTCTCGAACCAGAACCGAATCGGTTTCACGGTAACGCCGCGCCATGTTAGGCAAGATGCCTTCAAACGGATGCTTCTTGGTTTGCTTGCGCGCGCCAGAGGGACCCGAGTCCATCACATAACTGAACCGTATGTCTTGGTCGCCCGAGCCATGCAAGATGGCGTGCTGGATGGCGGGGGACAGGTCTTCAAACGGCGTGTCCAGCTCGAACTTGTAGTGCTTGGCCAAAGCCTCCAGCATGGCAAAGTAATAGGCGTTTCTGCGATCCCACCCTTTGATGGCACCACTGGCCAAGCTCAGCGATGGAAAGGCCACCACGCGCGCAGGATCAAAGTAGTCCTGATGCCCCAGACCGTCGCAGGAGGGGCAGGCGCCCACCGGCGAGTTGAACGAGAACAGGCGCGGCTCCAACTCGCTCAGTGAATAGCTGCACACCGGGCAGGCAAAGCGCGCGTTGAAAAGATGCTCTTTGCCCGAGTCCATTTCCACCGCCAGGGCACGGCCTTCGGCCAAACGCAAAGCGGCCTCAAAACTTTCCGCGAGGCGTTGCTGCATGTCGGGGCGAACCTTCAAACGGTCCACCACCACATCCACATCGTGTTTTTCGTTTTTCTTCAACTCTGGCAGGTCGTTGAAATCAAAGACCTTCTGGCCCACGCGAAAGCGCACATAGCCTTGTGCCTGCAAGTCGGCCAGCAGTTCGCTGAACTCGCCTTTGCGCGAACGGGCAATCGGGGCCAGCACCATCAGCTTGGTGTCTTCGGGCAGAGACAGCACCGTATCCACCATCTGCGCCACGCTTTGGGCTTGCAACGGCAAGCCATGGTCTGGGCAATAGGGCGTGCCTGCACGCGCAAACAGCAAGCGCAGGTAGTCATGGATTTCGGTCACCGTGCCCACGGTGGAGCGGGGGTTGTGGCTGGTGGCTTTTTGCTCAATCGAGATCGCCGGCGACAAGCCTTCGATCAGGTCGACATCGGGTTTGTCCATCAACTGCAAAAACTGGCGGGCGTAGGCGGACAAGCTTTCAACATACCGGCGCTGGCCTTCGGCATACAAGGTGTCAAACGCCAGGCTGGACTTGCCCGAGCCCGACAAGCCGGTGATCACCACCAGTTTGTTGCGCGGCAGATCGAGGTCGATGTTTTTCAGGTTGTGGGTGCGCGCGCCCCGAATGCTGAGCGTGGTCAGCGCTGCGGGGGATGCCATGGCTTGGGCCAGATAAGTGCCGTCAGAGGGTGCGTTCACAATTGAAGCGTCAAAAGAGCAACCTGCCATGATAGCCAAGTCGCGCGGCTTTACCAAACCCTCCCAAGCATCGACGACAATAGGCCATTGCCTCGACTTTTCGTTTCCCTGTGTCCGACACCCCGGTTGAATCCCATCGCATGAACGCCCTGGAGCGTCGCGCCAGCTTTTCCCTGGCGCTGATCTATGCCCTGCGCATGCTGGGTTTGTTCATGGTGCTGCCGGTCTTCACGCTGGAAGCTCGTCACTACGAAGGCGGCAACGACCCCACGGCCGTTGGCTTGGCCCTGGGCTTGTACGGATTGGTGCAGGCGGTGTTGCAAATTCCCTTTGGTCTGGCGGCGGATCGGTTTGGCCGCAAACGGGTCATCGTGGCCGGCTTG
>JACCDY010021521.1_pt1 | contig 12540 bp, 10 predicted proteins | sample 7446391 | NCBI WGS metagenome assembly JACCDY01 (sample SAMN15323451, study PRJNA562643) | freshwater metagenome | isolation source: river surface water | place: USA:Blue River Watershed | collected 2017-08-18 | reverse complement strand
TGCTATTAGATCTTGATCATATTTGAGACTGTCAAGTTTTTTAGCCAAATTTGTATTAGAGAGAAAGTTTCCGAACATCTTCATTATATCAAATATGATTTGTAATGTTATCTTTATCTTCCATAATTTAGCACCGTCCAAAGAAATCCATAATATTGAATTGAGTTCCACAATTGAGAATATCATGAGTGCGCCAATCCATACATAAATCTCATTACTCATATCGATCATCGTTATAAATTTGATAAACTCATGTAATGAGTAATAGTTTTTAGGTATCTCAAAATCTGTAACATAATTAGTAAGTGGCGTATTAGGAGGGGTATCAAGTGGCGTACCAAGAGAAGAATCATAATGAGCTGGCAGGATGTCGATAGATATGTAATCATTGTTAGATATATATGAAGTGTTACCGACTTGATTAATCATGATTGAGATGTTTCGAAGCATATTCTACATATAAAAAAATCAATTTTTTACCAATGAGTAGCAAGTATAGATAGATTCTTTTTTTGTATGAATTGGTGATACTGATATAGTGCCTAACATGGATAGACATTTACAATGGTTATTATCATTAGCCCAAAGGGTTCAATCTCATTTTGTGGATACGAAGACAAAGACAATAATAGAGGAATATCTATTCAAGTTACTCAATGAGAGTAAGCATTCGAAATATTATTTGCTAAAAGATTCTTTGCTGAACCATACTGCAACTATGGTATTATTTTCCGAATCACCGGTAGATGATTTTAAACATTTGATAGAATCCTTAAAAACATTAAATGATGAAGATAAACAAAAGTTGAAACCATTAACTATTATAACTAAATTGGCCAATAGAGAATTCATATTAGATGTTGCTGGTTCTCAAGTAATATATGGTGTAAAAGTTAAATCACCTACCTCTTATGCGATCAGTGCTGCTAATTGTAGATACTTGTATTCAGCACAAGAGTTTTCTAGCAATTCTATTACTAATTATGATACGCGTTCCAAGTCCCAAGATACATTTATAAAAGAACTAAACTCTGTGGTTGCCATCCCAAGTGAGTCTATATTTGGCGGAAAGAAGCGTAACCGCAATCGTGACTATGGTTCATCGAAACCTAAGTTTGCCTCTTCATTTGATATCAAGGTTGCGGTACTCAATAGATTGAATACATATTTGCGAAACAATGAAACCTTGAGCGCTGCAATCATTTATGTCAATGATATGAGTGATGTCGATAACCATGCTTTGGATCTTATGTATACAGAACTAAGAATGAAGGATGCAGTGATCGATTATTTGAAACTACTAATTAGTGAGCAATATAAGGATTATAAATTTGAATACAATGCTCATCCTACATTTTCAGTTCCATTAGACTTTCGTTTAAAAAAATTCTCATGCATGATGCGCAATACAAAGACCAACAAACTTATCTATTTGGTTAATTTGTATAATAGCGCATCATACGAGCCCATACCTGTACATAAAGATATCTCCAAAGATAAATATTCATTGATAGCGCATCCTATTGTTAAGATTCGGTTCGTATTGATTGACTTGCACTTACTACAAGGAGTAGCCAATACTGCTTCAAATAAGAGCGAGTCTTTTAACAAAACACTTGTAAGCATGCTACACAAAAATACAAAAGATCTATTCAATGATGATAAGAAAACATATTGGGTTGGGTTTTATAAAGATGAATCGTATGCAAGGAACCAAGAAAATATGAAGACTCCAATGTTCATTGCTTATGAGCCTTATATCATTTAGAAAAAACAATATGTGTTATGCAGTAAACATTCGATACCAATTGATATCATCCATGGACTTAATGGTTGTTCACTTCACCATGCAAGCTGATTAAAGCTTCCATGACGATTCTCAATTCTCTTTGAAGTTGCTTAGATTGAAAATCAATAGTATCAAGACGACAGAAACGTCTTCTTGCGGTAATGATTCGATCTTTGATGCATCTTAATTCATCCATAATGTTGATGATTTTTTTTTGCAAGTCTTTTAGCTTCAAAAGGATATCGATATCTTGGGTTTTTTGGTTATCAAAGTAATCAATTATCTCATCAATAATCTTACCCGAATTTTCAATTTCATCAACGATATTATCTATGTTATCAACGATACGCAATAGATATGCGAAATATCGCATCTGGAGATTAATCAAAATCTCACCGATCATTAAAAGCAGCTTATGCCAGTTTATAACTATCGATACCATACAGAACAAGAAACAAATGAGGCTCTCAACGCATTCATAGAACATTACTAATAATGATTCATTCAAGCAGTTCTTATCTTGATACATGATGGCGCTATCATTGTACTTCTCAAAGCAGATGAAATTAAGGATGGTTGTTGAAACATTATTCATCGGAGAAATAGGAAACAAAGTGCTTGGCATTGTACAATGATAGTGGTATTTTACTAAAAAAAAATCAATTTTTATAATGATTATATCGTCACCAATTATGATAATACTGATGGGCGCTTACATGTTAATTGAATATAGAATATAATTTTCTAAGAAGCTTGTGTATGGGTTATTAATATTATTAACATTCATATCAACGATGTACTCTATTCGTTTCATGGTAATGTCTGAAGATTCCATCCATTGAATAATATCTTTGTATATCTTGGATGCACATGCGATACACGCATTGTAGTACCCAACTTTAGCATGCAATGGTATCTTGAGTTTCTTGAATGGTTTGAAGTTGTACAAGCATTTATTCATAGCAATGACCATCTTATCAATGATCTCCTTAGAGTTTTTATATGTTTGAGTATTCATCTTCAATGATTTGAGTATCTTCATGATAGCATTGAATAACAGAGTAGTAAACGCTTTTTGTTCTTCTTCACTATCAAGGTAATTATACTTGGCTTGTTTGTAAGGAAAGCTTGTAGCTTCTTCTTTTGAAATAGCTTCAAAGAAGCTCTTTTCAAATACTTTATTATAAGCATCGATAAGTTTAGAAACGGTTTGGCGGATGATATGTTGCGCGATATGAGGCGCAATTGGATCCTCTTTGAAATGAAAATGAATATAGTCTTTGGTCCAAAGCATGTAGTATTGCGTACTATTATCCATCGATTGTGGGTTATTGTATGCATGGAGGGTTATCATATTCTTAGTCCCTTGCGTGCTTGGTTCTCTCTTAAGAATTTCCATATCATCAATCATTTTACTATTCACTCCTTTATAGTCTGCATAAGCTGGCTTGCCTACAATGTTAGATAAATCAAAATAAGATTGATACCGATTAGTGTAGCTAACCATGAAGCATATTGACTGTGAATGTTCTTTTGAAATCATCTTAAGTATTGTGCCTAATTGGGCTTTCCAATTAGTTTGTTCTTGCACTGAGAACCCGAAATAAGTTTGAAAGATTTCAGGAAGCTTTTTGTTATCTACAGTTGGGACTACATTGAATGTTTGTAACTGCTTGATCCCAATATCTTGTTTCTCTTTGATGTCCACGGATAAGGTTTTTTCTTTTAAAGTAATATTCCATTCACGAATAAGAGGAACCCACTCTGGATGAATTTGTTTGTTCTTGGATAGTTGCAAGAATATCTTAGAACCAAAATCAGACAAGATTAAGTTAGCCTCCATTGCACTGAATAGAATCTTGATAGTATCCAAATCAATCTCCAAACTATCTAACTGTTCGGCAATAGACTTACAGATAGATACCAATAGTGTATCCAATGATTGCGAATTAGAAGAGAGCTTCTCTAATCTTTTTTTCATTTTGATTTCCAACTCCAAGATAAATTGTGGGCTCTTATCTATCAACTCAAAGTCATTATCCTTTGTAGCTAACTGGTGTAGGAACTTATCCAGATTGTCTTTGAACTCAAGTGATTGAATCATATGTGAGCATATGTGTGCGAATGTTGTATTGAACTTATTACCAGAATTATTCTTGTAAGAAATCTTAACGTTAACAGGTTCTTGTGGTAGTTGTATAGGCAGGTAGCTATCGTCAGCTTGCTCCTTACATAGCTTCAAAGAATTATCAACCACAGCATCTACTGACTTAAACAGTTCTTCGATCTTATCCATAATGATTGAGTGCTTATATGAAAGTAAAGATACTCGTAATGATGCTCAATTGCTTCAAAAAAAAGATATCAAACGAGCAGTACTACTTACATAGATATGATACGCTTAGAACGTTTAGGAGCACGTTTAGGTTTTGGTGCAACAACTGGAGCAGCTTGAGGGATTGGTTCTAATTCAGGAACATCAGTTGCGTATGTTTCTTCTGGAATAGCCGATAATGTGAATAAAGAATCTTCATAATCATTTGCTACATCATTGTGGGTATCTTCTAACAATGGAATCTCTTCAATGATTTCTACTCGAGGGTGATGTTTGTTAAGAGAACTTAACATATCATCATCAGTGATAGGTTGGTTAATTAGTTCCGATATCATTGCCATGTCCGGCATAACAAAGGATGAAGCATGATTGGTTTCTTCATCTTCCTCCTCTTCATCTTCCTCCTCCTCTTCCTCATCCTCCTCTTCATAATCACTCCCTTCCTCCTCCTCATCGTCGTCGCTTCCTTCATCTTCATCATCTTCCTCATCATCTTCTTCTTCATCGTCGTCGCTTCCTTCATCTTCATTTGCATCTTCTTCATCATCGCTTCCTTCATCGCTACCAATGATATACTTGGACAAATCATGACTATGGTCATTAGCTACATCAGGCGGATCATTATCTGTATTTTGATTTGGGGTTACTATTAGAGACTCATTGTTATTCATTTGTTGCTTGGGGTTGCGATAAGTGGTCCAATACTTCCAAACTACATAGATGATAATGAAAACAAAGATAGAAAACAATATTGGGATAGAGTAGTCGCTCAATGTTGTGAAGAATTTTTGAGTTACAGTCAAAGGAGCATTAGGGATGTTGTCTGGGTTAGTATGTTCTTGGATAACCTTTGCTGGAGTTGAATCTTTCGGTATTTGAAGATTGGTAGTTGGCTTATAAGAAGCTGCGATTGTGTCGTCTATGATTCGAGGAACAACTTCCAAATGCGCATTCATGGATATAATTTTAAAATTATACGTATATTAGGCATGAATGCAACATCAGAAGAGGTGTCAGTTTAGTTCAAAATAAAAACAAAAAAAGTAGCCATGCTACACAACACTGATCACAATGCCTATTTGAAGAAGATCACCAAGAGGGTAATGCTAGCTATGGTAGTTAGTAAGAGGAAACAGATAATACACTTATATGCTGCGGTATGAGTAGTCGAGGCCTCAATAGAGGTAACTTCAATTGGATCAGCGACTACAATTACTTCCGGATGACTATCCTCCATAATCTCAATCTCTTCTGAATTGTTATCCTCGATGATATCAATCTTAATCTCTTCCAACACCGATATGATATTACCATGCTCATCGATAGTTTCTTTGTGATACAACTCATAGATCCATTCGGGTAAGCTTGGAAGATCCTTAATCTTACCAATTGGTTTAGTCCAAGTATACTTGACTCCAGTCGCATAATTAACCGATGGCGATGCTACGAATTGGCAATCTTGAATCCACATATCAATACCAATTGCTCGCTTATTGAGTTTAGGACATTTGATCTTAGCTTTCATATTAGCCATTCGCGTGGGATCGTATTTGAAGATGTAATGATAACCACCATTACCGGTTCTTTGAATTGGGCAAGATTCAGGAAGCTCACCATAGACACTGATCATCTTTTGGAACATTTCTACTCCACTATCTTTTACATCAACATCGATGCAAACGATTCCAGAATTAGGTCCACAGACGATACCGATATTATCAATATCTTTAGTCATTCTAAAGTCGTATGACTTTCCAAGCTTAGTCCAATTAGAAATACTCACTGCTTTACCAGCTAGATCAGTATCTCTTCTTGAAAGAGGAATAACTACAAGACCTTTTGATCTGTAATTCTTCTTAGCAATTTCGTAAACATTATTGTTGGGTTTCAATAGTTCCGTGCGATCAACAATTGTAAAATCAACACCACGAGTTGCATATTTGCGAAGTTGTTGCATATATTCCTTATCACTTAGCATCACATGAGAGATTTTAACCGAAGAAACATCTGGAACCTTTTGATGGATCATACCTTTGTAATAGAAATTACACAAGAAGTCTTTCTTGAGGATAGATGTATGAATCTTTTCGAAGAAATTATCATGATTGTTGAGTGCAATAATATTGATGTTCATCAAGGCCTTTCCACTTATTCTAATCTTCATATTAATGCTATTTTTTTGCAAGATTGGTCTTAGATCCCAACCATTATTAGTAAGTCTGGTAACTTCATTTGAGAACATGAAACTGTACACATCTTTCGAGTTACAAAAGGAGTTATCATAGTATGATAAGAGCATAGGATCGCCTCTTTCAGCTTCCATAGCTGCTTTACTCATATAAACTTTCAATACTTTCATAGCTTGCACACTTGGCACTAAGATATCGATATCGCGAATGCGATAGTTCAGCCCAGATAGATGCTTATGGATAATAGATCCAAAGATAGCACCACCAGCTTCATCGACAGCATTGAATAATGTTTCCAATGATAGCAATGGATGATCACTAGCTTGAGGGAAACCATTGAAACAGGCAATTTGGTTGATAGTTTCACGGTTGCATTGAGTAGAGAACATTGTTAGTCAAAGAGCAGATAGAGAGGATCAAGAGGTCTTCAGGTATTAATTGGTGTCTCTGTCAATTTTACGCTTAGCCTAAAAGGCACCTATTAGACGTTTAGTAACCACTTATTCGAATCATATCAGGCTGCTACCATGGATCGCTACTATGGCTACTACCATGGATCGCTAATATGGCTGCTAGGATTATGGCTACTACCATGGATCGCTAATATGGCTGCTAGGATTGTACAATAATTATGTAGAATAATTGGTTAGGTATTTGAGCCTTAAGGGTATCATAATGCGTTTCGATGCGAAGTATACTGATATGACTTGTTCTAGCGAGTCAATAGGGTATACTCCAGATCCAATAGGCGTTTCCTTCCTAAGAAGACTCAGATTAACATTAATGATAAAGGAATAGTTATCCTTCTTAACAATGATATGCCCATTATCTCTGTTAACCTCATTGATCATTGTAATATCTGCCGATACTGTAGGCGTAGTGAAGCCTGATATATATACAAGATCACCTGTGACTAAATGATGCGGTTCGGTAAATATGAATAAGCCATATTGGTTAGTGAAGTCTATAGAGCTTACAAACATGTGATCCTTGTCGAAGGTAATCTTGGGTAGCATTGCTCCAAATGTTAATGTAAAATTATCAATGTAGTTCATTGGCCTTGAGAATCTGTAAGTGGCGTCAACCGGTTTCAGGTAGATAAGATTATTGTCTATCTTATCTATATCGAATACAAAATGGAACTGCCCGCCTTCATAAGCTTCATACGAATTGGTGACCCATTCATTGATGCTCAGAGTGATCTTATTGTAAAAATTTACAAAGATAGGCTTATATGGGATAGTAAATGGTGAGATGCTAATCTCGACAATATCCCTGATACTGTTTCCTATAATGAGACCTCCACGCTCAGAGCGCGCTTTCGTGTTAGTGATAAGATTGAATATAATCTTGCTCGTATCGGTGTTGGCTGTATTTTGGTATCGAGAATCGATAATAATGTATTCGTCTCTCATTAAAGAAGAGTAGTTCAGGTACTTTATCAGTTCAATCTTCTTAGACGTGTCCAGCTCGAGTATGGCAGCGAAGTCATTGTTGGTTAGTTTTTCTTTACTCGAAAAGGTATCTTTATATACGGGTCCCATATTGATCGGTTCGTCGCCTGGCACGTTGATGATGTTTTTAAGTTTTTTTTGCAAAATTTCATTCTCATCAGCCACGGTCCAAGTATTGTCACTCACATTGGTTCCATATAACTCTACGATTGCATTAATGGACGCATCTATTGTTTTGTATCTCTCAAGGATGGCTTGCTTATTGATGTTTTTAATAAACGTTTTGATGTTGATCATATTGGTTTCGATTCGTGGATCAATGTGGTAAGTATTAGCTATTTGTGAAATGATAGCAATTATGACTTCCTTTGTCTCCAAAGGAGATCGTGTGTACGCACGTTGCGGAATATCAAAATGATCCATGTGATTATATTCTTTATTTGGAATTTAATAACAACCAACAACAATGTTTATTCTTCTAATGTGTTCCTTACTGCTTGCAAATTGGGTAGATGCTCATGGGTTCATGACCAAACCCGAAGCTGTTTATAAAGATCCTTCTACCAAGACCACTTATATATATCGCGTGGATGGTAATAAGATCTTCCCAGGTGTCAAGTGGAACGATAGCCCAAGAACCAACACCAATGAATTAATTAAAAAAATAAACGATGGGAGCTTTCCTCCTTTGAAGATGTTCATGGATAAGTACATCACTGGTTGCCCTTTCAATGACTTATCGAATACAGTTGATGTGTCTAATCTAAATTACTTTCAATGGCAAAATGATGAAGAGAGACAAGGCTTCGTACCTTCACATGAAGGACCTTGTGAGATTTGGTTTGATAACAAACTTATCTTCCAAAACAATAATTGCCGAGAAGCCTACACCGACTACCCAGCAGTCATACCGATAGATTATAGCTCATGTGGAAGCTCTTGTTTATTATCATTCTATTGGATGTCCATGCAAGAACCTTTATGGCAACTGTATAAAGGTTGTGTCATGATAAGCTACCATGGCACGCCTAAGAACAACCCAACAATGATTTCGTCAACACCTACACCGTTGGCTCCGACGCCAAATACCCCACAGCCAATTGCTACTCCAAGTACATCTATGATCCGTATTCCTATATCAGACCAGTCTTACCTAAGCTGTAAGATTGAATATGTTTGAAGATAGTCTCTTCCAATTAACATTTCGTTCATTCATGCGAATCCATGATAGAGATACGTTTGGATTGAAACAGTATAACGATTCCAGATTATCATTCATGAAGAAGCGATCATTGGTCATTATGGTTTCCCATGTGAATGCAGGATTAGATACTAACATAGCCTTATTCCATTGTCTATCCTGGTTACTCAAGATGAAGTCAGCACTTAGATTCTTATTGAATGATAGACCAGAATAGTCCCATGGAATAGCTCCGAACGAATTAATATCAACAATGTGGGTATTTGGGTTACCAGATATTGAATGCCAGTTCCAAGGATGTTTCATGTTATCATTAACAAACTTGCAAGGAAGATTTGGATTGATACTCAAATGAGGATACTCAAATGGGATAAGCCTCTTGTATATGTCTCTCTCCTTGATCCCAGGATTCGCACTGACACATCTAAAGTCCCAAGCCCTATTACGACCTTCGTTAAGGATGTAGTTGCTATTGATATTAGGATTCATGGAAACAAATAAATCTACCCATGGATAGTGTGAGTATCTGTCTATATCTTCTAACTTGATTGCTCTGTTCTGCGATAAGGCATTCCAATTCAAGTAAATCACATTGGTCCCAGTAAGGACAAACTCTTTGAAGAAATCGAAACTCATATTAGGGTTACTACACAAGTCTGGGTATGACCATAAGAGTGAAGGGTTGCTACGAACAATAGCCTCACTCACTGATGCATTACGAGAAACTGCCTTCATGTTCCAAGGCAACTCTGGATGTGATTGGATAAATCCAAAACTAATATTTGGATTCATACTCAAGGCAAGCCAATCATATGGCGCACTTGGGTAAGCTTCAATAATAGATTCCAATTCAGATGGCATGGTTATATCAATGATACTAATTCGATGAGAAACCAATCAAATCTATTTATGTATCTACTGTCATTCTTTGTCCGTCTACTGTCATTCTTTGTCCGCCTACCATCATTCTTTGTCTCCGAGGTCGGTCATTTTTCAATGTTAATCTTTAGATTTGACTCAACAAAAACTTTTATTTTTGTATTCACATGCGAGCTATCAGTGTGACTGTTCATGTAACCCATCAGTGTGACTGTTCATGTAACCCATCAGTGTGACTATTCATGCGAGCTATCAATGTGATTGTTCATGCGAGCTATCAATGTGATTGTTCATGCGAGCTATCAGTGTGACTGTTCATGTAACCCATTAGTGTGACTATTCATGCGAGCTATCAGTGTGACTGTTCATGTAACCCATTAGTGTGACTATTCATGCGAGCTATCAATGTGACTGATCATGCACAAAAAAAGATGCACCAATTGGTACATCTTATGGATACATCGATAGCTAATGAGTTGCTTAAGCCTTAGCCTTACGACCACGACCTTTAGCGGGTGCTACCACTTCAGGTACTTCTTGTGGTTCAGGCATAGCACTTGTATCTTCGGTGGCTTCTGTCTCTTCGGTGGCTTCATCTTCAGCACCTTCAGCGCCCTTGTTAGCCTTGTTGGCCTTGTTGGCTTTGAGCTCATCAAGACGGTTGCTAATAAGGTCAGAGACTACTCGGACATCCTCTTCAGAAGAGTGAGTATGGTCTCGGAGCAAGATACCAGTGGCGATCCAAGCCAACTCAGCAGTGATGGTCTTGCTATTACCAACTTGGATAAGCGAGCGAATCACATTCACATAGCGATCCATCACTTGGAAGATAAGATCATTGAGAATACAAGTGATATCGCGGTTGAGGAGTACTGATTGGTAGGCAGGGTTGCGAGAGCGAATCTCCTTGAAGGTATTACCGATGAATTGAGAGAGCACAGGACGCTTAACCTTTGGCTTGTCTGAAGCAACTTCTTCGCTATCGCCTTCGCCTTCACCTTCTTCACCTTCGGCTTCACCTTCACCTTCGGCTTCTTCTGGTTCCTCTGCTTCAGGCTCTTCAGCTTCAACCTTGGCATCTTCAGTGGAGCATTCATTGTGAAGAATGTCATAGACGATGCGTGTATTCATGTAGAGACCAGCAAACATCTTCGTTTGAAGATCCTTCCATGGGATGAAGCGAGGACGCGATTGCTTACCATTGTTGGCCAACACGTTGTCGCCAAGATATACCAAAATTTCTCGGAGCATCATGTTGAGCATGAAGGTGATGACCTCGAAGGAGGAGTCGCTGAACTTGTAGCGCATGCTAGAGATGATATCTCGAAGCGATTGATTAGGACTATCAGTGTTACCACCAACCTTCTTCCTCAAGGCTTCAGAGCTATCATTATCCAAGTAGTGCTGGGTCTTCTCCTTGCAAACAGCCAAGCAAGCTTCTTCTTCAGCAGTCAATTCAGGTTCAACCTTCTCTGTAAGAGCACGCTCAACCTTGCCAATCACTGAAAGCCAACGTTCATATTCACCATTGATCTTCTTGCTAGCAACGTACTTCTTCACATGGCAAGCACCGATAATACGTCGAGGATCGACTGGGCGTGTCTTGACGAAGCCTTGTCCGTTCTCAGCAAGAATGATAGAAGCAGCAACCTCAGGGTTGATGCGTTCATACTGAACCTTGGGGGCCTTTGGAGTCTTGGGAGCCTTAGGCTCTTTGGGTTCCTTGGGTTCTTTGGGTTCTTTTGGTGCCTTTGGAGTCTTAGGAGTCTTAGGAGCCATTGTAGTAGATTCTATGGAAATGATCTGATTGAACTTATATACTCATCTTTTTTATCTCAAGATAGAAACGAATAAGTAGGCTCGAATACCCCTACCCACCTATCATGGATAATTAATTTTTTGAAAAAAAAGTTCTATATATTTGAATCTATTTTAGGTGAGTCTATCCACATATCCATCCATATCAAAGCTACTATCTCGCTCCCACCATTCCATATCCTCATAATGCTTCAATGTCTCTGTATGAATCTCGCGCATCTGATGATAATTATGGGGAGCACTTCTATTGTATTTGGTTAAGACACGTCTAGCTCGACGCCCCAATGCCTGCTCATGCTCAGAAAATCTATCCATGCGGTCATACTTAGCGAACTTATCAACAGATGAAACTCTTGGTTGCTGCATGCGACGCCCAGGAGCTCGAAGCTGATTCACAAAGAAGGAACGAATTGATTCTTCGTTCGACATCGCGTATATTAATCAACATCATAGTTTCACATAACTTACCAAGCAGTCTTATCCTTGTATGACTCAAGGTAGTAGCACCATCGTAGTAGCCTTGTATGACTCAAGGTCGAAACACAATCATAGTGTCCCTGTATGTACCAAGGTAGTAGCTTCATCATAGTATCCTTGTATGTACCAAGGTAGTAGCTTCATCATAGTATCCTTGTATGACTCAAGGTAGTAGCGCCATCATAGTAGCCTTGTATGAGTCAAGGTTGGGTTACCATCATAGTATCCTTGTATGAGTCAAGGTCAAAACACAATCATAGTATCCTTGTATGAGTCAAGGTAGGGACGCCATCATAGTAGCCTTGTATGTGGCAAGGCTGGTCATCCATCATAGTGTCCCTGTATGCACCAAGGTAGTAGCTTCATCATAGTATCCTTGTATGCACCAAGGTAGTAGC
>JACCDY010443399.1_pt1 | contig 12543 bp, 10 predicted proteins | sample 7446391 | NCBI WGS metagenome assembly JACCDY01 (sample SAMN15323451, study PRJNA562643) | freshwater metagenome | isolation source: river surface water | place: USA:Blue River Watershed | collected 2017-08-18 | reverse complement strand
TTCGATGACGGCGCGACGCGACAGCACAACGTTGTTGCGCTTGCGATCCAGCTTGATGACCTTGAACTCCAGGGTCTTGCCTTCGTACGGGGTGGTGTCCTTGACCGGACGGGTGTCAACCAGCGAACCCGGCAGGAAGGCGCGGATGCCGTTGGTGAGGACGGTCAGGCCGCCCTTGACCTTGCCGGAGACGGTACCGGAGACCAGCTCGCCCGACTCCATCGCCTTTTCCCGCGCGAGCCACGATGCGAGGCGCTTGGCCTTGTCGCGCGACCGGATGGTGTCACCGAAGCCGTTTTCCAGCGACTCGATAGCCACAGTGACGAAATCGCCAATGTTGACTTCCAGCTCGCCGCTGTCGTTCTTGAATTCTTCGATCGGGATGAACGCTTCGGACTTCAGGCCGGCGTTAACGATCACAAAGTTGTGGTCCAGACGGACGACTTCCGCCGAGATGACCTCGCCCGAACGCATGTCCTGGCGCGACAGGGACTCTTCAAACAGCGCAGCAAAGCTCTCGTTGCCAGTGTATGCGGGGATTTGGGTAGCAGTAGACATAGGTAGTGTATTTAAGCCAACCCGGCGTGAACCGAGGCTGGGTCAAGTTGGTCAACACCCCTTGCGGCCTTGCGCCGCCCGGGGCACCGGGTACTACGGGTACAACACAGGGTATGACTTCAGGTACAGCTGTACAGCAGGCCGGATGCTCCGGGCAGCCTTGTCAGGCTGCCTGAAACCACGCCAGCACTTGGGCGACCGCCTGATCAATGGACATGTCCGATGTCTCCAGCAGGTGCGCGCCTTCCGCCGGTTTCAGCGGAGCCACGGCACGCTGGGTATCACGCGCATCGCGCTCCCGCAAATCCTGCAGAAGGTCGATCATATTAGCCGAAAATCCCTTGCCAATCAACTGCTTATACCGCCGATCGGCACGCGCTTCCACGCTTGCGGTCAGGAACACTTTCAGGCTGGCGTCGGGGAAAATCACGGTACCCATGTCGCGCCCGTCGGCCACGAGGCCTGGCGCCTTGCGGAAACTGTGCTGCAGGTCGACCAAGGCGCGGCGCACGGCCGGCAGTGTGGCAATCTTCGACGCGGCCACGCCGACCTGTTCGGCTCGAATAGCGTCGGAAACCTCACGCCCCGAGAGGAGTATGCGCTCACCTTGAAACGCCACGTCGAGCCCGGCGGCCAGCCTGGCGACGGACAGTTCGTCGGCCAGATCCAGCCCGCCCTCGAGCGCCGACAGGGCCGTCAGCCGGTACAGCGCGCCCGAATCGAGGAAGGCAAAACCCAGGGTCTCCGCGACCCGGCTGGCGACGGTGCCCTTGCCGGACGCGGTCGGACCGTCGATGGTGATCACGGGGATGGTCATGCAGTACTCCGGTCAGGCTGTCAGGCGCGCTGCACGATCTGCGCAAACGCGTCGAAATAGTCGGGGAAAGTCTTGGCGACGCACTTCGGGTCGTTGATGCGCACGGTGGTGCCGTCGCGTGCCGCTCCGTTTAGCGACGCCAGCGAGAAGCACATCGCCATCCGGTGGTCGTCATAGGTATCGATGGCGGCCGGGTCGAGCACGATGGGCGGCGTCACGCGCAGGTAGTCCGCCCCCTCCTCGACCAGCGCGCCCAGCTTGCGCAGCTCGGTTGCCATCGCCGTCAGGCGGTCGGTCTCTTTCACACGCCAGCTGCCGATGTTGCGCAGCATGCTGGTGCCGTCGGCGTATAACGCTGCCACCGCGATCGTCATCGCTGCGTCGGGAATATGGTTGAAGTCGGCATCGATGGCCTTCAGCACGCCATTCGATTTCGCCTCGATCCAGTTGTCACCCATCGTAATCTCGGCACCCATCTGCTGCAGTGCCTCGACAAAGCGCACATCGCCTTGGATACTCGACTGGCCAACGCCTTCGACACGCACCGGGCCGCCGGCGATCGCGCCCGCGGCGAGGAAATATGACGCCGATGACGCATCGCCTTCGACGTGGATGGTGCCCGGACTCTGGTAATGCAGGCCGGGAGCAATCGTGAACGAAGACCAGCCATGACGCTGCACCTCGACGCCGAAGCGCCGCATCAGGTTCAGCGTGATCTCGATGTAGGGCTTGGAAATCAGCTCGCCGACCACCTCGATGGTCAGCGCATGGTCGCGTGCCATCAGCGGCCCGGCCATCAGCAGCGCCGTCAGGAACTGGCTCGACACATTGCCGCGCACTTGCAGCTTCGCCGGGCGCAGGTGGCCACGACGGATATGCAGCGGCGGGTAGCCCGGGTTGCCCGTGTATTCGATGTCGGCACCGGCCGCATTCAGCGCATCGACCAGGTCACCGATCGGGCGCTCATGCATGCGCGCGACGCCATGCACCGTGAAGTCGCCGCCGATCGCAGCCAGCGCAGCCGTTAGCGGACGAATCGCCGTACCGGCATTGCCCATGAACAGGTCGGCGCTGTGGTTCGGCCAGGTGCCGCCGGCACCGTCGACCGCATAGTCCTGCGACTCGCCATGCTGCTGCCAGTGCACGCCCAGCTTTTGCAGCGCCATCAGCATCACATGCGTATCGTCGGAGGCCAGCAGGTCCTTGATTTCGGTCGTGCCCTGCGCCAGCGCCGACAGCAGCAGCATGCGGTTCGAAATGCTTTTCGAGCCCGGCAGCCGTACCGTACCGCGCACGGATGCCGCAGGCTTCAAATCCAAATGGTGCGGGTAATGCTTCATCAATCTCCACCCTGCTCATAGGAACGCGCCTGTTCGGCAGCTTCAATCGCGGCGATCCACGCCTGTCGCGCTGCCTGCGCACGTCCGAACATGTTTTCCATGGCCTTGCCATCGCCGGCGGCCAGCAGTGCGCGCAATTGCGTGACTTGCGCGATGTACGAATCCAGCTCGGCCAGCAAGGCCTCGCGATTGGCCAGCGCGATGTCGCGCCACATCTCCGGCGACGAGCCGGCAATGCGCGTGAAATCTCGGAAGCCGCTGGCCGCATACTGGAACAGCAGCGCCTGATTGTCGCGCGATGCAATGTCATCCACCAGCGCATAAGCCAGCAAATGCGGCAAATGACTGACGGCAGCGAACACCGCATCATGCGCTTCGGCGCTCAGCCGGTGAATGACGGCGCCGCATTGCTGCCATGCGCGCTCCACGGCTTGCACATCGGCCGCATCATTTTCCGGCAAGGCCGTGATGACGACCTTCTTGCCGACGTACAGGTCAGCCAGTGCCGCCTCAGGGCCATTCTGTTCGCGACCCGCAATCGGATGACCCGGCACGAAGCGCGCAATCTTGTCGCCCAATGCCTTGCGCGCCGCAGCCACCACATCGGATTTGGTGCTGCCCGCATCGGTGACTACGGTACCCGGCTGCAGCCAGGGCCCCATGTCGCGCAACAGGGTTTCTGTCTGCGCCACCGGCGCGGCCAGCAGCACGAGGTCGGCTCCCTGCACCGACGATGCATCGCCGATGCTGTCGATGATGCCCAACGCTTGCGCACGTTCCAGCGTCTCGCGGCGGCGCCCGACACCGACCACTTCACGCACCGCTCCGGCGCGCTTCAGGGCGAGCGCGAACGAGCCGCCGATCAGGCCAGCGCCAAAGATGACGACTTTATTGAAGGTGCTCATGCAACGTGTCGTCGAGGCTCAGGCCAACACGGCCTTCAGCGCGTCGAGGAAGGCGGCGTTTTCTGCGGGCAGGCCGATCGACACGCGCAGCCATTGCGGCAAACCGTAGTTGCCGACCGGGCGCACGATGATGCCGCGCTTGAGCAGCGCGAGGTTCACGCGGCTGCCTGCGCCATCATCATTCCCGGCGCGGAACAGCACGAAGTTGCCGGACGAACGCACATATTCGATACCCATCGCATCGAAGGCGGCGGTCAGCTCGCGATAGCCATCGGCATTGAGCTTCGCGCTTTTCTGCAGGTATTCGTCATCACCCAGCGCAGCCACGGCCGCCGCCTGCGCCAGCGAGTTCACATTGAAAGGCTGGCGGATGCGGTTCAGCAAATCGGTCAGCGCAGGCTGCCCAATGCCAAAACCCACGCGCAGGCCGGCGAGACCATAGGCTTTCGAGAAGGTGCGCGAGATGATCAGGTTCGGATATTCGCGAGCCCAGGCCAGCGAGTCATAGCGCTGCGACGGCGCCAGATACTCGGTATAGGCTTCGTCGAGCACGACCACGACCGACGACGGGATTTTCTTCAGGAAGGCCGCGATCGTCGCGCCATCGACGAAGGTGCCGGTCGGGTTGTTCGGGTTGGCGACGAACACCAGTTTGGTGTCGGCAGCGACGGCAGCGGCCATCGCATCGAGGTCATGTCCGAAATTTTTTGAAGGCACCACGATCGCGCGCGCACCCACAGCTTGCGTTGCCAGCGGATACACAGCAAACGAATACTCGGAATACACCACTGACTGGCCCGGCGACACCAGCGCACGCGCCGCCAGTTCGAGGATGTCGTTGCTGCCATTGCCGAGCGTGATCCAGTCGGTCGGCACGTCGAATTTCTTGCTGATCGCGCCCTTCAGGTCAAAACCATTGGAGTCCGGATAGCGCGCCAGTTCATCGAACACCTGCTGCATCGCCACCTTCGACGAGGCCGGCAGGCCGAGCGGATTCTCGTTCGATGCCAGCTTCACGATGGTGGATTCGTCGAGTCCGAATTCGCGCGCCACTTCGGAAATGGGCTTGCCGCCCTGGTAAGGCGCAATCGCGCGTACGTAATCAGGACCAAATACGGAAGTCGAAATCGTCATCAAAGTCTCTTGCGGTAGCGTGCGCAGCAGGCGCAGAAATAATCAAGCCAGCGCTGATTCCCCGTCGCACCGGCGCATGCCGGTGCCCAGTGACTTGCCTTGGGTTCCGGCATGCGCCGGAATGATGTCCGCGGAAATCGATCAGCGTGCCATGAACGAAAAATTCAAAATCACTTCAGGACTGCAATCAGGCCGAATGCGGATAGGAACCCAGCACCTTGAAGAACGCCGCCTGTGCCTGCAACTCGACCAGCGCTTGCGCAACCTTCGCATCCTGCGCGTGGCCTTCGATGTCGACATAGAAGTAGTAGTCCCAGCGGCCGGTGCGCGCCGGGCGCGACTCGAAGCGGGTCATTGATACACCATGTTTCGAGAGCGGTGCCAGCAGTTCATACACGGCGCCGGGCTTGTTCGGCACCGACAGCACCAGCGAGGTCTGATCGCGGCCGGACGGGCCCGGCTGCAGGGTGCCGATCACCACAAAGCGGGTGCGGTTGTGCGGGTCGTCCTGGATGTGTGCATGCGCGACAGCGACGCCATAGCGCTTGGCCGCGGCCTCGGCAGCGATGGCCGCGACGGCCGGGTCTTCGCTGGCGATGCGCGCCGCTTCGCCATTGGAAGCCACCGCCTGGCGCGGGATCTTCGGGTAATGCTGGTTCAACCAGGCCTGGCATTGGGCCAGCGCCTGCGAATGGGCGCAGATACGCTGCACGCCTTCCATCGAACCGCTCTTGGTCATCAGGCTGTGGTGCACCGGCAGCGCGACTTCACCGCTGATCGTCAGCGTGGTCTGCAGCAGCAGGTCAAGCGTGCGGTTGATCGTGCCTTCGGTGGAGTTCTCGACGGGCACGACGCCGAAATCGGCGGTGCCGGCTTCGACCGCGCGGAACACTTCGTCGATGGACACGCAGGGCTCGCCGCTGACAGCCTGGCCGAATTGCTGCCACACCGCCTGTTCGCTGTAGGTGCCGGCCGGGCCGAGGAAAGCCACGTTGACGCGTTTTTCCAGCGCGCGGCAGGCCGACATCACTTCGCGAAAGATGGCCTGCAGGTCAGTCGATACCAGCGGGCCCGGGTTGTTGGCGGCGATGCGCGCCAGCACCTGCGCCTCGCGCTCGGGGCGGAACACCGGCGCATTGGTCTCGGCCTTCACATGGCCGACTTCCTGGGCTACGCGGGCGCGCTGGTTCAGCAGGGACAGCAGCTGCGCGTCGATCGCATCGATCTGGTCGCGCAAGGGCTTGAGTTTGTCGTCGCTCATTCGGCGGTGATCGTCTCAGTCGTTATCGTAATCGTCTTCGCAGCCCGGGGTCGCTGGATCAGGCCTCGCCGCCCGCGTCCGCACTTTGCACGCCATCGTCATCGGCGCCGTTCTCTTCTTCGGCATCCGCCTCGACAATGCGCTGCAAGCCCGACAGCTTGGTGCCTTCTTCCACCGCGATCAGGGTCACCCCCTGGGTCGCGCGACCCATTTCACGGATCTCGGACACGCGGGTACGGATCAGCACGCCGCCCGTGGTGATCATCATAATTTGGTCGGTGGTCTCGACCAGAGTCGCGGCCACCACCTTGCCATTACGCTCGGATGTCTGGATCGCGATCATGCCCTTGGTGCCGCGACCATGGCGGGTGTACTCGGTGATCGGGGTACGCTTGCCGTAGCCATGCTCGGTCGCGGTCAGCACCGATTGCTGTTCATTGCCGGCCACCAGCAGTGCGATCACTTGCTGGCCATCTTCGAGGTTCATGCCGCGCACGCCGCGCGCGGTACGGCCCATCGGACGCACGTCGTTTTCGTCGAAGCGCACCGCCTTGCCGGCATCGGAGAACAGCATCACGTCGCAGCTGCCATTGGTCAGCGCAGCGCCGATCAGGAAATCGCCATCGTCAAGGTCAACGGCAATGATGCCGGCCTTGCGCGGATTACTGAACTCGGACAGCGCGGTCTTCTTGACCGTACCGAGCGAGGTCGACATGAACACATAGCGGTCATCCGGGAACGCGCTGTCAGTGCCGAACAACGGCAGCACGACGGTGATCTTTTCGCCATCCTGCAGCGGGAACATGTTGACGATAGGCTTGCCGCGCGAGTTGCGCGAACCCTGCGGTACTTCCCACACCTTCAGCCAGTACATGCGGCCGCGGTTGGAGAAGCACAGCATGTAGTCGTGGGTGTTGGCGATGAAGAGCTGGTCGATCCAGTCGTCTTCCTTGGTCGCCGCCGCCTGCTTGCCGCGGCCGCCGCGCTTCTGCGCACGGTACTCGGACAGCGGCTGCGACTTCATGTAGCCGGAATGGGACAGCGTGACGACCATGTCCTGCGGTGCGATCAGGTCTTCCGTGCCGAGGTCTTGGGCGTTGATTTCGATCTGCGAGCGGCGCACATCCTTGCTGCCTTCGCCGTATTCGTTGCGGGCCGCGACCAGTTCGTCACCGATGATTTGCGTGACGCGTTCCGGACGGGCGAGGATGTCGAGCAGGTCAGCGATCTGCGTCATCACATCCTTGTACTCGTTGACGATCTTGTCTTGCTCGAGGCCAGTCAGGCGCTGCAGGCGCATCTGCAGAATTTCCTGCGCCTGATCGTCGGACAGCTTGTAGAGGCCGTCGGCCTGCAAGCCGTAATGGCGCGGCAGGTTCTCCGGACGGAAGGCATCGATGCCGCCGGCGTTCTCGGCGCCGGTGCGGGCCAGCATTTCGCGCACCACGGACGAATCCCAGGCACGCGCCATCAACTCGGCCTTCGCGACCGGCGGAGTCGGTGCGGCCTTGATGATCGCGATGAAGTCGTCGATGTTGGCCAGCGCAACGGCCAGGCCTTCCAGCACATGACCGCGCTCGCGCGCCTTGCGCAGCTCGTACACGGTACGGCGGGTGACGACTTCGCGGCGATGCGACAGGAAGCACTCCAGCATCTGCTTCAGGTTCAGCAGCTTCGGCTGGCCATCGACCAGCGCGACCATGTTCATGCCGAAGGTATCCTGCAGCTGGGTTTGCTTGTACAGGTTGTTGAGCACGACTTCGGCGACTTCTCCGCGCTTGAGCTCGAATACCACGCGCATACCCGACTTGTCGGACTCGTCGCGAATGTCGGAAATGCCGTCCAGCTTCTTGTCGCGCACCAGCTCGGCGATACGCTCGAGCAGGGACTTCTTGTTCACCTGATACGGCAGCTCATCGACGATGATCGCCGAACGGCCGTCGCGGATTTCTTCGAAATGGGTCTTCGCGCGCATCACCACGCGACCACGACCGGTGCGGTAGCCATCGCGCACGCCTGCCACACCATAGATGATGCCGGCGGTCGGGAAGTCCGGTGCCGGGATGATCTCGATCAGCTCGTCCACCGTGCACGCCGGCGTCTTCAGCACATGCAATGCACCGTTGATCACTTCCGTGATGTTGTGCGGCGGGATATTGGTCGCCATGCCAACCGCAATGCCGGATGAGCCGTTGATCAGCAGGTTGGGAATGCGGGTCGGCAGCACCGACGGCTCTTTTTCCTTGCCGTCGTAGTTGGGCACGAAGTCGACCGTGTCCTTGTCGATATCGGCCAGCAGTTCCTGGGAAATTTTGTCGAGTCGGCACTCGGTGTAACGCATCGCCGCCGCGTTGTCGCCATCGATCGAGCCGAAGTTGCCCTGACCATCGACCAGCGTGTAGCGCAGCGAAAAATCCTGCGCCATACGCACCAGCGTGTCATAGATCGCCTGGTCGCCGTGCGGGTGATACTTACCCATCACCTCGCCGACTACGCGGGCGCATTTCACATACGGACGGTTCCAGACGTTGCTGGTCTCGTGCATCGCGAACAGTACACGTCGGTGCACCGGCTTGAGCCCATCCCTGACGTCAGGCAGTGCACGGCCGACGATCACGCTCATGGCGTAATCGAGGTAGCTCTTGCGCATCTCCTCTTCGAGGGAAATCGGGATGGTTTCTTTTGCGAACTGATCCATTGATGGGCTGCTGAGTATAGGGGCGAAGAAGCTGGCCAGACCGGGGCTTGACAGGCCGAAAAAACCAGCTTCGGGCACCCGATTTGTAAACACGAAATTTTACCATGCGGCCCTACCCCGACCGCCGGTTCCGCCCAGCCTTGCCGCCACCTGTGCCAGACCGGTGCGGTACGCAAGCCGGATGGCCAGCGCGTTTGATTTTTCTAAAGGCTGGCCGAGCGTCCTATGACAAACTGGGCTGACCCCTTCCATCTTCTGTCGGAGTGCAGCGCATGCGCCATCCTTCGCGCCTTCTGCGGGGCCTGCTGGCCTTCGCCGTCGTTCCTGTGGGTACCGCGCTCGCCAATGGCGGCGGGGCAGCGACAGGCATCCCCGGCTACCTGATCGATTCCGGCGGCACGGTCGTGCGCAGCAGCGCCGGCGATTGCTGGCACACCAGCGAATGGACACCGGCACTAGCGACGGTGGTCGGCTGCGACGGCGTGATGGCCAAGGCAGTACCCGTGCCGGCCCCGGCGATTTCACGCGCCGCACCGTCTCCGAAAGCGGCGCCGGAGGCGGCTCCCGCGCCAACTGCGGAAACACCCCCGGCTATTGCCGCTGTTCCCGCGCCGGCCCCTGCCCCGGAAACCCGCGTTGCACCGGAAAGCGCCCAGCCCGCGCCTCCGGCCGTGGTGCCCGTGCCGTCGGTGCCCTCTGCTTCCTCTACCGGCCTGGCACCCGACGAGTCGAATGAGGCGCAGAAAGACGTGCGGTCGGAGAAAGTCACACTCGACACCGACACGTACTTCGATTTCGACAAGGCGACGCTGAAGCCCGAAGGCCGGTCCAGACTGGACGAACTCGCGAACCGGCTGTCGAGCATGCGGCTGGAAGTGGTGGTCGCCACCGGTCATACCGACTCGGTCGGCACGAAAAAATACAATCAGGGTCTGTCTCTGCGACGAGCACAGGCCGTGAAGACCTTCCTCGAGGAGAAAGGCCTGCCCGTCGAAAAGATCTTCACCACCGGCAAAGGCGAGGCCCAGCCCATAGCGACCAACAAGTCCCGAGCCGGCCGGGCAAAGAACCGGCGCGTCGAGGTCGAAGTCGTCGGCCTACGGGAAACACCGTGACATTTGCCGACTTGGCATGGCCCCGAGGCAATGGCGAGCACCCGATCGCGATGGACTACCCCCTTTGCAAAAATTTCCTATGAGAATTTATTGCGCATATCGTACAAATGAGCGAGCTTTTTGATCTGGCTCTATTGCTTGGGCATCAAGAAATCAAGGTAAAATAGTGACGTAATGGCATCACGCACTGTGGTGTGGTGCTCATCAACATCGGACAAGATTTGCCGGTGTCACTATCTACCTCGGGAAAACAAGATGAAGATTACTCTGCGTACCACTGTCGCCCTGGTCGCGCTGACGCTGGCCAGCAACGCGGCATTTGCCCATGGCTACCTTCGCGACAGCGACGATGGCGTCGTCCGTAGCGGCTTCGGCCTCTGCTGGAAGACCGGCTTCTGGACCCCGGCCGATGCCACCCCGGAGTGCGATGGCGACATCGCCAAGCCGGCAGCACCGGCAGCCAAGGCTGAAGAGCCGGCACCAGCTGCGGCCCCTGCCCCGGCTCCGGCTCCGGCCGCCATGACAGAAGCGCCGGCGCCGGCACCTGCGCCTGCGGCCGCTCCTGCCCCGGCACCGGCCGCTGCTGCCGCGCCGACTTCCGAAAAAGTCACGTTCTCCGCTGACGCCTTCTTCGATTTCGACAAGTCCGTGCTGAAGCCGGAAGGCAAGGCCAAGCTCGAAGACCTGGTGTCGAAGCTGCAAGGCACTGACATCGAAGTCATCGTCGCCACCGGCCACACCGACTGGACCGGCACCGATGCCTACAACATGAAGCTGTCGATGCGGCGTGCCAAGGCCGTCAAGGCGTTCCTCGTGTCCAAGGGCGTCGCGGCTGACCGCGTGTTCACTGAAGGCAAAGGCGAAAGCCAGCCGATTGCAGATAACCATACCCGCGAAGGCCGTGCGAAAAACCGCCGCGTCGAAGTCGAAGTGGTGGGCAAGCGCAACAAATAAGGCGTCACGCAAGTTCTTCCGCAGAGCCCCCGCACCGCACGGTGCGGGGGTCTTTTGTTGCCCGCAGATTGGTCCGTGCCGATGTGCTTGCGACTATGCTCGTGCCGGATTCGGCTATCATCACAGCCATGAATGCCGATCCCCTCGAACTACAGAAATTCAGCGAACTGGCCCATCGTTGGTGGGACCCCACCTCCGAATTCCGTCCGCTGCACGAGATCAATCCGCTCCGCCTCGAATGGATCAATGCGCGTGTGCCGCTGGCCGGCAAGTGCGTGGTCGACGTCGGCTGCGGCGGCGGCATCCTCGCCGAATCGATCGCCAAAAAAGGCGCAACTGTCACCGGCATCGACCTGTCGGAGAAAGCGCTGAAAGTGGCCGACCTGCACAGCCTGGAATCGGGCGTGCCGGTGCGCTATGAATACATCTCGGCAGAAGACCTCGCCGCGCGCGAAGGAGGCCAGTACGACGTCGTGACCTGCATGGAAATGCTGGAGCACGTGCCGGATCCGGCAGCCATCGTGAAGGCGTGCGCAACGCTGGTGAAGCCGGGCGGTCAAGTGTTTTTCTCTACCCTCAATCGCAACCCCAAGTCCTACCTGTTCGCGATCATCGGTGCAGAATACCTGCTGCGCATGCTGCCCAAGGGCACGCATGACTACGCCAAATTCATCAAGCCGGCCGAGCTGTCGCAGTACTGCCGCAACGCCGGCCTCGAGGTCAATGCGCTCAAGGGCATGACCTACAATCCGCTGACCAAGATCTACGGGCTCAACCAAGACACCGACGTGAATTACCTGGTCGCGTGCACCCGTCCCGCGTAAGCGATCGTATGAAAGCTTCTTTGCCTGCACCGCGCGCCGTGCTGTTCGACCTCGATGGCACGCTGGCCGACACCGCGCCCGACCTCGCGGCCGCCGTCAACAAGATGCGCACCGATCGCGGACTGGCCGAAACGCCATTCGCGTTGCTGCGCCCGGTGGCATCGGCCGGTGCGCGCGGCCTGATCGGCGTTGCCTTCGGCATCACGCCCGCCGATGAGCGCTTTGCCGAAATGCGCACCGAATTCCTCGACAACTATGCGGCGCGCATCGCAGAGCGTACCCGCTTGTTTGACGGCATGCAGGAATTGCTGTCGGCGATCGAGGCACGCGGCCTTGCCTGGGGCATCGTCACCAACAAGCCTGAGCGTTTCACCAATGCGCTGGTACCATTAATTGGACTCGCCCATGCGGCCTGCATCGTCTCTGGCGACACCACCCCGCATCCCAAACCGCACCCCGAACCTTTGCTGGAGGCAGCTCGGCGCATACAGCTCGACGCCGAAACCTGCTGGTACGTGGGCGACGATCTGCGCGACATCCAGGCGGGCAAAGCCGCCGGCATGCCGACGGTTGCCGCCGGCTGGGGCTATTGTGGCAACACTGAGCCCCGTAACTGGGATGCCGACCTGGTCGCTGAGGTCCCCGGCGCGCTGATTGCTCTGCTCGATGCGGCCTGAGCCTCGCAAGACCGGACTTTAGGCGATGCTTGTGCAACTTCGCCTTTCCCCTTGAAATCCGTGCACGAACCCCCAGCTAGTGGGCTAGAATGGCAATCTGCTTGGGGGCGACCTGGTTTCGACAGGGGTTACGAAGCAGCGCAGGGCATGCCGAGGGCTGGTCACCTCGTAAATCCAACCGGAAAACCAATAACTGCAAACGACTCTTCGTACGCAGTAGCAGCCTAAGGGCCGCTATCCTTACACCGCTTCGTCCCTGG
>JACCDY011272181.1_pt1 | contig 12544 bp, 21 predicted proteins | sample 7446391 | NCBI WGS metagenome assembly JACCDY01 (sample SAMN15323451, study PRJNA562643) | freshwater metagenome | isolation source: river surface water | place: USA:Blue River Watershed | collected 2017-08-18 | reverse complement strand
GGGGGTACATTTAATACAACTACTGGAGATTTGACTGGTGCAATTACTTGTTGTAATGCTGGTAGATTATCTACTATTAGTGGTGGTTTTAGAAATTGTGCTACTGGTTGTTTTTCAACAATTGCTGGTGGTTTTTGTAATTTTGCTACTTGTATTGGTTCATCAGTTGGTGGTGGTTGCATAAATAATAACCAGCAATGTTTTTCAACAATAGCTGGTGGTCTATCAAACAAAATTATTGGAGGTTCTAATTCTGGTGGTGCTAATGGAATAGTAAGTGGATTTGCTAATTACATCAATCTTGGAGATACTCATTTCATAGGAGGAGGTAGTAACAATACAATAAACGCAGGTGCGTATGCAAGTCAAAGTTCTATTGTTGGTGGTGGATTTAATTGTATTACAAGTAATAATTCATTTATTGGTGGTGGAGGTAATAATCTTGTTAGTCAAACAATGTCATTTATTGGTGCTGGTCAATGTAATATTGTAAGCGGTACATTATCATTTGTTGGTGCTGGTTGTTGTAACAGAGCACAAGGAGGTGGTTCATTCGTTGGTGCTGGTTTTTGTAATTTATCTGGTACAAATTACGCTTTTGTAGGAAATGGAGTGTATAATTGTGCACAAGGCGTTTCATCATTTGTAGGAAATGGTCGTTTTCATAATGCAAGTGGTAGTTATTCAACAATTGTTAATGGTTGTTGCAACATTGCAAATTATCCTCATACATTTATTGGTGGCGGTGCTTATAATAGTGCAAGTAGTAATTATGCAAGTATAGTTTGAGGTTGTTGTAATACTGCATCTGGGCAAAATTCATTTGTTGGTGCAGGTAGAGGTAATTGTGCAACTGGATTAGGAAGCGTAGTAGCTGGTGGTTCAAATTATACAACTTTTAATAATGTTGCATCTGGTTCTTTTTCATCAGTTTTAGGGGGATATTATGTTAGTGCTACTAATTATGGTTCTACTGCGGTTGGTGGAGTTAATAATGTTTCAAGTGGTGACCGTTCTTTTGTTGGTGGCGGTCAAAACAATACTGCAAATTCACAATTTTCTGTTGTTGCTGGTGGAACTGGTAATACTGCAAGTGGTAGTGATTCTTCTATTTTGGGCGGTAGAGGAAATAACATAAATGGTTATACAAATGCACATATTATTGGCTCTTATTTAGGTGCAACCGCAACTAATACTACATTTGTAGAAAATATAGTAATATCTGGAAACCTTACAAAAGGTAGTGGTTCATTTAGTATTTCGCACCCAGACCCAACTAAAACAAAAACACATAAATTAATACATAACTTTGTAGAAAGTCCTACTGCTGGAGATAATATTTATAGATATGAAGTTGAAGTTAAAGAAGGAGTTGCTAAAATTAAATTACCAGACTACTATAAATTCCTTAACGAAAATAGTCAAGTTTGGGTAACTGCTAAAAATGGTTTTGGTATGGGATATGGAATAATTAACGATAGTATGACAGAATTAACTATATACGCAGACAAGGATTTAACATACAATATTTTGATAATAGGAACTCGTAAAGATGAAACTGCTAAAAAATATTGGAAAGGAGTAGAAGTTGAGAAAAATAAAGCAGAAAAATTAAATAATAATTAACACAATAATAATATGGAAAATTTCACAATACATATTTTTGGATATGGAGAAACACAAATTAACTCAAAGGAGTTTTCAGTAAAAGTAAAAACAACAACTTTGCAAACTGTAACGCCTTTAGTTAATGCGGTTTGGAATAAAAGACCAGAAGGTAGTACAGCAGAAGAAAACTATCATGTAGTTAATTTTTTTAATTATAAAGATATAAGATGGGTTTCTAAAGATGGTTTTCAATTAAAAGACGAACAAGATTTAGTAACTTTTATTGATGATTTAATAGCCGAATTAAAAAAGGCTTATGATTTATTACAAGATAAAAAATAAAGACTAGAAAATGGCGAGGTTTTATACAAATCTCGCTTTTTTATTTATATTTGTATTTTAAACCAAGAAATAATGAAAAAAATTTTTTACAACTCATCTTTACCTCGCTCTGGTTCAACTTTGATTTCTAATTTAATTGCTCAAAATCCAGATTTTTATTCTACACCTACAAGTGGTTTGGTAGATTTAATCATGGCTTCAAAAAACAATTATAACCATTCTCAAGCGTTTATATCTCAAGACCCAAAACAAATGGAAAATGCGTTTGTAGAGTTTTGTAGAAGCGGTATGCAAGGTTTTTTTAAAGGCTTGACCGATAAGCCTTTCGTTGTTGATAAAAGTCGAGAGTGGGGAGTTAATCATGGTTTATTGAATATGATATTTCCTAATCCAAAAATAATTTGCATGGTTAGGGATATACGTTGTATTTATGCTTCAATGGAAAAAAACTTCCGTAAAAATCCACATAAAGAAAACCATATCCAAAACGTACCACAATTAGTAGGAACTACATTAGATAAAAGAATTGATATTTGGGCAAGTGGAGTTCCAGTAGGAGTTGCAATAGACCGATTAAGGGATATAATGCAACAAGGAATAGACAAAAACATTTTATTTGTTCGTTATGAAGATTTAATGGATAACCCAGAAAACGAAATGAAGCGTATTTACGAGCATTTTGAAGTGCCTTACTACGACAAGCACGATTTTGAAAATGTAACGCAATACACTCAAGAAAACGATACAATTCATGGAATTTATGGCGACCATACGTTAAGACCAAAATTTGAACGCAAGCCAGACGATTATTTAGATGTTCTAGGATATGAACTATCTATGAACATAAGAAACCATTACAAGTGGTTTTATGATTATTTCGGATATTTATAAATAGATGTAAACAAATTCGTTTACATAAAAAAAGGCTACTAATTATGTAGCCTTTTGTAATTTATATTGTCTTTAATTTCCTCAAGCACCCAAAATGGGTTTATTCCTTTTTGACACTCAAATTGCTTATCGTAACCATCCCAAATCGGACACCAATTCCAATTACCTTTGTCGAATTTGAAATTTTTGTTATTCCAGCAACCATTACATACGTTTTCATTTGTGAATCTAGTGCAATTTTTTTGAAATTCATGGTCGGCTTTTGTAAAGTTAGCAATCATATAAACGTGCTTATTTAAAGACCAAGCTAACCATGATAAACCGCTTGACAAACCAATAAAGAATTTAGCAAAATGTATTATTTGCATAGTGCTTTCTAGCGATAAGTTTTCTGGGCAATAAACATTTTTAAGTTTGTATCTTGAATTTAAAGATACATTTACGACTTGATAACCCTCGTCAACCAACATATCTACTAAAATTTCCCAATTTACAGCATCCCACTCCTTACAACCAGCCGTTGAATCTGGAGCAATACAAACATATTTTTGCTCAATACTAGCGACCACGTTTTTAGGTTGAAAGTTTAACTTCGGTTTTATTTCACTAAAACTTAACCCTAAAATATTTGTAGCCGTTTGTTGTAGCGGTATTGTGTTTGGTAATACTGGCTCTTTGTTGCTATCATAAAACCAACCCAAGTCATATTTAGCATACAAATTAGTAACCACTTCTGCTGGCTCAATAAAGTTTATGTTAGGGTATTGACCCTCGAATAAAAAGTTTTTAAAAGTAGAAACGAATAAAACGCAATCGTGTTTCTTTTGGAACTCATCACAATAAGGCATCCAAGCCAATGTATCGCCTAATGAACTACTTTCAAAGCTAATCATTACCCTTTTGTTTTTTAGCTTAAATTTTTCAAGAAAAACAAGTTTATGTTTAGTTTTTAAAATTTCCCAAACATAAATAGTGTATTCAGTAAGATACTTTCTATTAAGTTTTACCCATGAATTACAATCTATTATATTTTCATAGACTACCTTTCCTTCTTCATGAAAAGCCACTTTAAACTTATTTTGAGAATTACCTAAAATTTCTAAAAACGCACCATCTACAAAATGATGATTTATAGTAAAATTTCTTTTTCTGGGTTGTTTTATCGGTTTTTCATCTATAAGAGATTCATAAAAATCTAAATGGTCTTTTTTGAAATGAAAAGAAGTGTCCGAGTAATTTTGATTCAATTTCTTTTTTAAATAACTATCTATTGGATGTATTATACCATTATACATACCGCAATATTGAGATAAATTATTAGCGTAAATAGTTAAGTCATGACTAATAGCTTCACGCAATACAATAGGGTTACACTCATTTTTACTTGGAAAGAAAAAAATATCCGAAGCACTCATAAAATCTGAAATATCTTCCCTTTCTCCCCAAACTTTTACATTACTAGGGATGTTTTCCATTAATGGTTTCCAATAACTTTCAAAGTTTTCAGCTTGGTTTCCTACTATATGAAAATCATAGTCTGGATAATTTTTAGCTACCTCTAAAACTTTAGCTTGATTTTTATTTTCGCACCATAATCCTACCGATAAAACATTTGTTTTTTCTTCATTAAAACCTAACTTTTTTTGAAACAAATTTTTAGAAGCTAATGTTGAGTTTAATATTTCAATAGGGTACATTATAAGTTCTTTTTTAGCTTTTATATGCTCAAAAGTGTCCAAATGAAAAGGAGAACAAAAAGCAAAAGCATCTGGATAAAAAACTTTGTGTTGTGGGTTAAAATACACATTGTGGCACGTTTCAACTATTTTGTATTTTCTATTGTCAGCGTACAATAATTTCATCAAATCATAGTCAAAACCTTCTGCTTCATGTTCCAAATGCACAATATCAATTTTATTGTCTTTAATAACTTTGATAAGGTTTTTGCCGATAGTTGTAAAGAAGTTTTTTTCGTCTACTAAATTGATTATTTTGTTTCGTTGAACTACATATTTGTCGGAAACGCACTCGTTTTCTACAACAAATATTTCGTAGCTATCTTTTAAATTTTCAATTCTTTTAAGTAGAAATTGGGGCATCCCACCAGTACTTAAATGGGGGGCGTAAAATAGGATTTTTGTTTTCATAAAAATTTTCTTGGTTTGTAATACAAATATAGTTATTTTTGTTTGAAATAAAACCAAGAAACATGATAATAATATTAACTGGTCAACCGCATAGCGGAAAAACCACTATTGCGAATTATCTAAAAACCGCTTTACAAACTTCTTTTATTGATGGCAAAGTATATAACATTGATGGAGATGATTTAAGAGAAATTTTAGATAATAAAGACTATTCGGAGCAAGGCAGAAGAAAAAACATTGAAACTGCTCACGCTATTGCAAAATACTTGCAAAAACAAAATCCTTTAAACCACATTATTATTTCTTTAGTAAGTCCGTTTAGGGATTTAAGGGAAAAATTAAAATCAGAATTAGACTGCAAAGAGTTTTATATTCACACTACTGAAATTAGAGGTCGTGAAAATTTCCATGTAGCTAATTACGAACCGCCTTTAGAAAACTTTGTAAGTGTTGACACTACAAACGATTCTGAACTAGAAACTTTAAACGAAATTCTTAACAACCTAAAATTTTAAAAATGGAAAACTGGGAAAAAATTGTTCACGTTAAATCTTCTTTAGAGCCAAAACCAAATCAATATGCAATGTTTGTAGGAAGATTTCAACCTTTGCATCAAAGTCATAAAGCATTATTTCAAAAAGCTCTTGACGATGGTAAAAATCTTTTAATTTGCATAAGAGAGGGCGAAATTAATGACAAAAATCCATATACCGCTGAACAAGTTAAAGAGGTAATAGAAATGGAGTATGCACTACTTGTTAACTGTGATGTAATAAAAGTAATGGTTATTCCAGACATTTGCTCGATAGAATTTGGTAGAGGTGTAGGATATGATATAATTGAGCATATACCACCAAAAGAAATAGCAGATGTTTCGGCAACAAAAATTAGAGAAGAATTAAGAAAAGAAGGAAAATTATAATGGACATAAAAATAAGATACAATCATAGTTGCACCGATGACAAAATGTTTTGGCGATTAATAATTGATGGTACTGAATTTTTGGCTTCTGATATACAAATTAACGTGCCTACATTTACCACAAGGGATGATGTTTTCGACCCACAAAAAAATGAAATGGTAAATAAGCACCATATTAGCTGTGAAGCCGATTCTGTTAGTTGGACTGATACTGGAGTAGCTATAATACGTTAGTCATGATAAGTTATAAAAGACACATTGCAAAAGCAATTAGTTATCGAATTTTAGGAACGCTTCAAACTTGCGTTATATCATACTTCTTTACTGGGAGTTTTGTTATTGCTGGTAGTGTAGGAGCAACTGAAATACTATTAAAGCCTTTTATGTATTTTTTACACGAAAGAGCATGGTATAAATTTTCCAATTTTGGAGTAAAACAAATTAAAAAAGATTAGTATGAATGTAATATTTTCGGTGGATGGAGGACTTGGAAAGTCCGTTATGGCTACCGCTGTATTAAAAGCAATTAAAAGACAATACAGTAAAGCAAATATAGTTGTTTCAACTGCATATCCAGATGTATTTATTAACAACCCAAACGTTAATAAAATAATAACGCAAGCCAATAGTTCTGGTATTTATAAAAACCTTATTCAAAACAAAGATGCAAAGGTATTTATAAGCGACCCTTACTCTACTTCAGACTACATAACCGAAAGCAAGCACTTAATTCAAATTTGGTGCGAAATGTTTGGTATTAAGTATAATGGAGAAATGCCAGAAATGTTTTTGTCGAAAGCTGAAAAACAATATTTTGAGCCTTTTTATAGACTTGACAAACCAATTATGGCTATTCAACCGCATGGGGGAGCAATAAACCAACCGCTAAAATATTCTTGGACAAGGGATATTCCAGTACCAATAATGGAGCAAATCATTGAAAGATATAAAAATGATTATGCTATTGTTCACATTAAGCGAGATGACCAAATTATGTATGAAAATACTATCGGTGCATTAGATAGTTTTAGAAGTATAGCTGTTATGTTAACAATGTCAGAAAAAAGACTTTTAATTGATAGTTCGGCTATGCACATTGCTACTTCTTTAAATTTACCTTCAGTTGTTGCATGGATAGGAACAAGTGAAAAGGTTTTTGGCTATGATATGCACACTAACATAAACTCTAATCCATACACAAAAGAATTGGATTTAAGCCACAATTACTATCAAAGACTACCTTTATTTGAGGACATTTCAAAAATACCTTACAATGACTTAAACGAGGTTTTTAATGTAGCCGAAATAATTGAAAAATTAAAATAATATTATAATTAATAATTTTTTCGTAATATTGTGCTATATTATTAATATTTTTCACTAATGGATTTAAAAGAAGTAGAACAAAAAGAAAACGCTGTTTTTTTTGAGCAAAATGGTTCAAATTTTTATCAGCAAGTTGAGTATCTTGAAAGCTTAATGATTAATAGTGGCTCTCCAGATGTAGTAATAGGTAATTCGGAAGCTTTGCCTTTAACTCACACTTTTTGTGATGGAATTTATTTAAGAGAAATATTTTTAAAACAAGGCGTAGTTGCGATTGGTAAAATACATAAACACGACCACGCTTTTTTCTTATTAAAAGGAAAATTGATGTTATGTACTGAAAACGGAGTAGAAGAAATGATTGCTCCTTTTTATGGAAAATCCCCAGCAGGAACAAAAAGAGTTGTAATTGCTATGGAAGATTCTATTTTCGTTAACGTTCATCCTAATCCAGATAATGAGGAAGATATAGAGCAATTAGAGGAAAAATTTGTTGTTTCTTCATTTGAAGATTACAATAAGTACAAACAATTAAAATAATTTTTTATGAGTTATGTAGCGGTGGCATCGGTAGGCGGTTCTATAATAACAAGTGTTATAGGCGGTCAAAGAGCTAAAAAAGAAGCAAAAAAACAAAGAGAATTGCAAAAAGCAATGTTTTTGTCTAATTTGACTTCTCAAGAAAAATTAAAATACGAGGAATTAAAGCTTTTAGGAGAAACCGAGAGAACAAAAATTCTTGCTGGTACTTTGTTAGGTTATAGAGTTGCTTTGCAAGAGGAAAGCACTAAAAGACTTAAAGACACTTGGATTTATGTAGTGGGTAGTGGTTTAGGAATTTCATTAATTTATGGAGTTGCTTTAGTAGGTGGAAGTTATAAAAAAGGATAATTATGCCAGTTCCAACAAATGTAAAACCTAGCGGTGGTAGTGCTTTAGGCGGATGGACAGAAGCGGTTTCGGTTGCTACTGGTCTTATTGTTAATTATGCTTTTGCTTCGTCAATAAAATCAGACCAAAAAAGGTTTGAAAAAGAAATAGCTAAATTAGATGCTAAAAAGCAAGAAGAACTTTTAGCAAAAGTACAACAAGCTGAAACCGAACTAGAAAGACAAAAAATAGTTTATCAATATGTTGACAAACAAAAAATTGATGAATTAAAAAAAGAAGGTAAAAAACAAAGAACTATTTTGTACGTTGGTTTAGGAGCAGGGGTTTTAATCTATGCTCTATTGTTATTAAAATTAAAAAAACATGAATAAAGAAGTAAAAGTATTATTGGTAACTTTAGGTGTTGCACTTGGTTTGGTTTGGATATTTAAACCAAAAAAAGACAATGGAACAAAGTCGTCAGACGATAAATATTCTGCACCAAAAGAAGCTACTGAAGATGTAAAAAAGGAAAAGGAAAATGCGGTTATAGGACTTCAAGCTATGCGTGAAGCAATAAACTCTGGAGAGAAAAAATCTGAATTAGACAAGTTAAGTGCAATGATTCTAAAAGAGCAAGGCATTAAGGTAGTAATATCTAAAAAAACTGGTTTATTACGAGCAATGAATAAAAAAGGTAGCGTAATTGCCGAAGAAGAAATGCAAAGTAAATAATTATGGGTACAGTAGTCGCAACAACAACAACTTTCACTAATGGAGCAATTTCGGTAATTAGTACCGATGGTACTTCTTATGAATCCATTTTAAATTCAATGGGTAGTTTTGTTTATGGTGTGGATGAAGTTTATTTAAAGGCAAATTCTAATTTACAAATATTGAATGGCTTTATAGTTGAGCAATATGATGTTAATGGTTATATCAAGTCTTTTGAGCAAAAACCAACTATTGACCCCTATCAATATCAAAAATCGGTGTTTTTTAAAATGGCAAAAGAAAACGTAGTGTTAAATGGTCAAACCACTTTTGATTTGAATATGCTACCAAATGAAGTTGTTTTCATGAGTATTTATGTTACCGAATTGACTATGCGAGATTATCTTTCTGGTAATTCTGCTTTTGATAATGATTTTTTCAAAAACTTTAGCGATGCCATATAGTTTAAGTGATTTAAACGAAATTAAAATACAAAATAGAGAGCATACTATATCTAAACTTGAAACTGGGGATTTAATAAAGTTAAAAGTAGATATTTTGCCAATTTTATACCATTATGCAATAGTTGAAAAACAAGGCGATAAGCTTTATATTTACCACTTGCAAACGGATAAAATAAACTCAAATGGAGGTAACTTAATTTGTGAGCCACTTGATACATACATTAAAGGGAAAGATATTATTTCAGTTACCAAAAGTAATTTAGGAAGTAAAGATTTAACTCAAATGTATGAAGCTTTAAAAGGTTATAAATATGACTTTATAAACTTTAATTGTGAGCATTATGTTAATTTTGTTACCGATAAAAAATTAGTTAGTAATCAAGTGTTTAAGTGGGGTTCTATTATTGCTATTGGTGTTCTAGTAACCTACTTAATTAGAAAAAATAAGATATGAAAAGTATAAATTTAAAAGTAACAAATAATACTGGTGCTGAATTACCTATTTCTATTTTAGGGGTTATTCAAAATCCAGATGCTTTCAACGAAATAAATAAAATGTATGTATTTGACATGAGTGGAGAAACGCTTTCTAACTTTTTGTTTATTTTTGCTTATTCAACAATTTCTCAACCATTAGTAAATATATCAGTTCCTTTTAATAATCCAACTCCAACCATACAAGGTTATGTAGATGCTTTAAATACTTTAAATGTAGGCTACTTTACTTATACTGGAACTACAATCTATATGTTTACAAATAACTTTATTGGTAAAGAAATAAAAATATAAGAAAAAACCCGAAACGCTTGGCGAATCGGGTTTTAACTTTTTAGTTTAATTTGATATAAAAGCATCTAAAGGTGTTTCAGTCTTTCAGAAGTCGGAAACTTTAGTGTGAACACAAATCTACAAAAAATATTTAACTATCCAATAGTTCAGCTTCATTTTTTACGTTTAAAGCATTGTAAAGGCTATTTTTTCTTGTGCCTATCATGTTACCTTGCACTAGCCTAACGTTATCGTTATCGTCAATTACTAAATAACTACCGCCTTCTACATTGTCATCGGTAGAAATAGCTTTTTTCAATCGGTCATCTTGCTTCGGTAAGGTTTTAGCTAATTGCTTTAAAACAACTTTTTTAATCATCCAATTCTCTGGGTCTTTTTTGTCATTAAAGTACAATTCATTTGAAACTTTTAGCGTATTGATAATACCTCTTACTTCTTTTGTTGACATAACCTTAAAAGTAACTTCGTTATCTTCTAGCTTTGCACACGCATAGACAAACTTAATTTTGCTATTGATTCTATCGGCATCATGGTTAGGTATATGCACTAATTTTGGCTCTAAACCCATTTCGTAAATGAAGTCGTCATCTTCATAAACCACTTCAGTCCAAATCTTCTTAATTTTATCCGACCTCAATAGAAGCGTTATAAGACCTTTATATCCCAAAACTGGTGTTATGGTATCTTTGAACGGAATAAAGAAAAACTCGCCTACCATTTGGCTCGGAGATAAGTCTAATTCAGCACAATGTAATATGCTGGCAAACAAACTCGCTGGGTTTTGCAAAAAAGCTTGTTGCAATTTTACATTTTTCTTAATTTCAGTAATTACGACTTGCTTAAACTTTGCTGGAGTAAAACTTGAATTTTCAAGCAATTCCGCAAGGTTTTTTTGCTCGTAAGTACTCATGGTTTGAGTGAATTTATCAATTAAAGATAGTTCACGTTTTTGTGGGGTTTGATTATTCTCTTGAGTTGTTTCCATAATAAATGTTATCTAAAAGTTTTAAAAGTTCTTGTTCTTGGTTTTTGAGTTTTTGAATATGCAATGTTATTGTTTCTATTTCAGAAAAAATCTTAACCATTTTTGCTTTGGTTATTTCAGCTCTATTATCTACTGCAAACTTTTTTAATTGTGATTTGTAGCGAATATAGTATTGAGTATCTGCTTGAGTTAAGTTAACTAAATAATCTATTTCTTTTTCGTTTATCATATTGTGTAGTAAACCTGCTCTATTGTAGGAATAGTTAGTTTGTGTTTGCAATCGGTTAACGGACAACTTTTACATAGTTTTAAGCTTGGATAAGGCTTGAAGTTATGATTATTCAAAACCACTTCCTCGTAAATTTTATCAACTGCTTGTAAGTGGCTTTCAAAAACATCTGGGTCAATATTTACTTTTATGATTTTGGCATCCTCTGGGTCTTTTGAATTGAACACAAAAAAGTAGAAGTCAATATCTTCGTAGTTCACTTCGCAAACTTCGGCTAAAAGAATAGTGTAGTGTACCGCTTGAACCATTAAATTATCTTTGTATGGTAATGATTCAGTTTCCCAACCCATTTCGTTCCATTTGTCATCTAAAAGTCCACTATATTTTAAGTCAATAACGCATATTCTATTATTAAACTTGGCTACAATATCTAAAATACCAGTTCGGTTATCTTTAGTAATTATTTTTCCAGTTTCTAAAATTTCAATGTTAAGCTCTTTGGTAACTTTCTTGAAAAACTCGGCACTTGCATTTGCTCTTTCGTAGTCCGTAGATAATCTTTCTTTTGCCGTACCTTTGTAAGCCATTTCTGGAACTGGAATTTCGCCAGTTCTAGGTAGGCAACCAGTAGCCATAAACTCAAAGTAATTTCCAACTTGCATAACATCGCTTGAAGGAAATTTAATTCCATCTATGTACTTTGCTTTGACTTGTAAGCCACATGACTTTTTTTGTTTGTACTTGCTGTACTCTTTTACGAATGATTGAGATATTTTCATTTAATATGTTTCTAAAATCCATTGAACATTTTTTTTCCAACTCATAATCCAAACTTTAATATAGTATTTATCGTTTTCAACTTTACCTGCACAAACTCCTTTAAGTTCGGTCATAATTCTACCATATTGCTTTTGAGTAACCTCAATAGGCTTGTTATATTCTATTTTCATGTTATTTTATTTTTTGTTCAAGTTATTAATTCTATCGTATTCTTCTTTTTCTAGCCAACCATCGCTGGTGTATTCTTTTCCGACCCATACAAACTCTTTGCCTTTTCGCTTTCGTGTAGAGATACCAACAATAGGCGTTTCAACCCTAACATCAACAAGCTTATTAAAATCTATTGAAGTCTGGGATTTGTATTGTAACTCAACTAGCATTTGGTCTGCATCGTTTTTGTTTTCCGCTTCCATGATTATTGGCTTATCAACTCCTAAAAAAAAATATTTGTAGAATCGTGTTTTCAAAGTAAACTATT
>JACCDY010830314.1_pt1 | contig 12546 bp, 8 predicted proteins | sample 7446391 | NCBI WGS metagenome assembly JACCDY01 (sample SAMN15323451, study PRJNA562643) | freshwater metagenome | isolation source: river surface water | place: USA:Blue River Watershed | collected 2017-08-18 | reverse complement strand
TCCTGCCCCGGTTGTTGAAGCACCAATCGCACAGGCGCCGGTAGTTTCTGCCCCGGTCGTCGAGACTCCGGTTGTCGAGACGCCTGCACCGGCAGCGGCTCCTGTCTACGTGCCTCCAACAGCTCCTATTGCCCCAGTTGCGGCTCCCGTTGCTCACAGCACCTCAACCGATCCTGGCTATGTCACTCCCCTAGTTCGCAAGCTTGCCAGCGAGACGGGTGTAGACCTTGCTGGTCTCAACGGAACTGGAGTGGGCGGAAGAATTCGCAAGGATGACGTTATTGCAGCCGCAAGCGCACCAGCCGCTGTTGCAGCGCCTTTGACGTCTACTACTGCTGCAGCACCTGCAGTTCAGGTCGAAGCGTCGGCACTGCGCGGTACAACCGAGTCGATGTCTCGTCTTCGTAAAGTTTTGGCAGAGCGAGCCGTTGCTTCGATGCAGCAAAGCGCACAGCTCACCACCGTTGTTGAAGTGGATGTCACGAAGATTGCCGCTCTGCGCGCCAAAGTTCAGCCTGCATTCGTTGCAGCTACTGGCACAAAGCTCAACTTCATGCCTTTCTTCACCTTGGCCGCAGCCGAGGCCCTGAAGGCCCACCCAAAGTTGAACGCGAGCATCGACGGCGAAACCATTACGTACCACGCAACTGAGAACATCTCATTTGCGGTAGATACCGAACGTGGACTGCTAACCCCTGTGATTCGTGATGCAAGCACCTTGAACATCGCTCAGATTGCGTCTCAGATCGCAGACTTGGCATCTAGAACTCGCGAAAACAAGTTGAAGCCAGACGAGCTTGGTGGAGGCACTTTCACCTTGACCAACACTGGTTCTCGTGGAGCACTGTTCGACACTCCAGTCGTCTTCTTGCCTCAGGTTGCCATTCTCGGCACTGGCGTGGTCAGCAAGCGAGCTGTTGTCGTAAGCACACCTGAAGGTGACAGCATTGCCGTTCGCAGCATGGTGTACCTAGCTCTGTCATACGACCACCGTTTGGTTGATGGCGCAGACGCTAGCCGCTACTTGGTCGATGTGAAGACACGACTTGAAGAGGCCAACTTCGAACCGAATCTAGGTATCTAGTAACTCTAGGAATCGGGCCTGATCTCTGGATCAGGCCCTTTTCTTTTTAACCGACAAGACTCGCCCATCAGCGTTGGCTGTCTGCGTGACGATGAAGTCTTGCCCGCCGCACTCAATCGCACCCGTCTCCACGATGATTCCTCCAAAGCTTGCCTTGCTTCTTGAATTGGTTTGGGTTTCAGAAAGTGAGAATAGACAAGGCTCCGTCTTAGTTGATGCCGGCGATTCAGAACTGGGCAGTTGCGCGTTCGACTGCGAAAAAGAGCAAAACACCAAGTAGCACGACGCGCATACAACCAAGGCCAGAGCAGAAGCAGAGGCAACCACTCCAAATCTCTTCGCAAACAATCTGCTCGTTGGAATGTTCGCATTTTCAAGTGCGGCTGATCTTTCGCCCACCGAATTCGTTGCGATGTTTTGGGTAAACACTTTGTACGTAATCTTTACGTCAGCCACAGCCCTTCGTCGTGGTTTAGGCCTCGACTTGATTGACTCGGTTAACACTCGAGTATCTTCTGCCAAAAAGGTTCCAAGAGAGAATCGCGCCTGAAAAATGTGGAGAGTTTCAAGACTTACAATTACGTAGTGCCAGAGTTCACAATCGCCGGTTTAGACCCCCACTTCGTTGACTACAACGACGCGTGGAAACTGCAGCGCAGCATCCACGCTGAGGTGGCAGCGCACACCCGGCCAGACACCGTAATTCTGCTCGAACACTCGAGTGTTTTCACAGCCGGTAAGCGCACAGAAGATTCAGAACGCCCAACCGATGGCACTCCAGTCGTCGATGTTGACCGAGGTGGCAAGATTACTTGGCACGGCCCCGGCCAGCTAGTTGGCTACCCGATCATGAGGCTTCCTGACCCGATTGACGTGGTCGGCTATGTTCGCTGGCTCGAGCAGGTGTTGATCGACACAATCGCCGAGTTTGGACTAGAAACCGAACGCGTTGCTGGACGCTCGGGTGTCTGGGTGTCGACCGAATCGGGCTTTGAGAAAGTCGCCGCTATCGGTATTCGAGTCGCAGAGCACACCACCATGCACGGTTTTGCGTTGAACTGCAATAACTCCCTAGACCCATACGACACCATCGTCGCTTGCGGTATCAGAGACGCAAAAACAACCACCCTCACAAAACTCCTCGGCAGAACGGTTACCCCCGCGATGGCCGCAGAGGTCATCCAAAAGAAATTGACCACGATTGGCAAGGTAGCCGCATGACCGAGAATCAAAAACCAGAGCGAAAGATGCTTCGCATAGAGGCAAGAAACGCGGCCGTGCCAATTGAGCGCAAGCCCGACTGGATTAAGACTCGAGCCAAGATGGGCCCTGAGTACCAGGCAATGCACGCCCTGGTGAAAACCGAAAATCTGCACACCGTGTGCCAAGAAGCTGGTTGCCCGAACATTTACGAATGCTGGGAAGACCGTGAGGCAACGTTCTTGATTGGTGGAGCTCAGTGCACCCGCCGTTGCGACTTTTGCCAAATTGATACGGGTAAGCCAAGCCCGCTCGATGTCGACGAACCTAGACGCGTTGGCGATTCTGTAACCAGGATGCAGTTGCGCTACGCCACCGTAACTGGAGTTGCTCGTGATGACCTTGAAGATGAAGGTTCGTGGCTTTATGCCGAGACCATTCGACAGATTCACTTGCAGTCACCTGGAACAGGTGTAGAAATTCTGGTTCCTGATTTCTCAGGAAACCCAGAGCACCTCAAGCGCGTATTCGATGCTGCGCCAGAAGTATTTGCTCACAACGTTGAAACCGTTCCGCGCATCTTCAAGCAAATTCGCCCCGCCTTCACCTACGAGCGATCACTGAATGTCATCGAACAAGCTCGCGATTACGGGCTGGTAACCAAGTCAAACTTGATTCTTGGTATGGGTGAAACCCGAGATGAAATCAGCGACGCCCTTCGACACCTCTACGAGGCCGGCACCGACATCATCACCATCACTCAGTACTTGCGACCGACACTTCGCCACCACCCGGTAGACCGCTGGGTGAAGCCTCAAGAGTTCGTCGAATTGAAAGAAGAAGCTGAAGCACTTGGCTTCTTGGGTGTGCTCAGTGGTCCGCTGGTTCGTTCTTCTTACCGCGCGGGTCGCCTATGGGCTTCGTCAATGGTGAAGAAGGGGCGTGCCATTCCGGCTGAACTTCAGCACCTTGCCGATGCCGCTGTCAAAGACGGGTTTAGCCAGGCTGTCGGCTAGGCTTTCAACCATGGCTAAAGAGAACAAAACACCAAAAGAACCAGGCCGCTGGGGTCAAATCTTCAGACTTTTCCGCGAAACCATCAAGGTAGATAAAACAGCGCTACTGCTAGTTGTACTAGCTGTTGTTTTGAGCCTTGGTGTTGGTGTGCTGCTTATTCTCACTTCGCTCAACAACCTGATTTTGGCCATCATCTACGGTGTTCTTTCGGTCACCGCGGCCATGATGATCGGTCTACTCATTCTCTCGAGACGCGCCGAGCGCGTGGCATACTCGCGTATCGAAGGGCAACCCGGCGCTGTTGGCGCAGTGGTTACATCTGCAGTTCGACGCGGATGGCGCACCAGCGAAGTTCCAGTTGCCGTCAACCCTCGAACCAGAGACGCGATTTACCGCTGTGTTGGCGCTGCCGGTGTGGTGCTAATTGCCGAAGGTTCACGAAATGGCAGCAAGACGATCCTTGATGAAGAGGTGCGCAAGCTAAAGCGAGCTGTACCGGGTGTGAGCATCCACGTTTTCTATGTGACTGGTGATGAAACCGGAACTCCCCTAGCCAAACTTGGACGCGAAATCACCGGACTGAAGCGCACCCTGAACCGCAACGAAGTGAGCCTAGTAAACGCTCGACTTCAGGCAATGGGTACGAAGCTTCCGATTCCTAAGGGCATCGACCCGAAGCGCATCCGCCCGGTTCGTCGCTAACAAAAGTTTTACATTCACGAAACATTTCGTGACGGGCTAGGCATAGGCGCAAAGGTAGACTTTAGGCAGACGGCTTCGATGGTGCGCCGTTTTCTCCCACTCACCTTTTTGAAGGGATTTCCCTATGTTCAAGACCGCCTCAGAGGTAGTCAAGTTCATCAAAGAGAACGACGTAAAGTTCCTTGATGTTCGCTTCACCGACCTACCTGGTGTGCAGCAGCACTTCAACCTTCCAGCCGCAATGATCGACGAGGATTTCTTCCGCGATGGTCAGCTATTTGATGGTTCGTCGATTCGCGGTTTCGCATCGATTCACGAATCAGACATGCAGTTGATTCCAGACGTTACCACTGCTTACCTCGACGCTTTCCGCGCCGAGAAGACTCTGGTCATGCTCTTCGACATTTACAACCCACGTAACGGTGAGGTTTACGGTCGCGACCCACGCCAGACCGCTAAGAAGGCAGAAGCCTACCTAGCCAGCACCGGCATCGCAGACACCGCTTTCTTCGCCCCTGAGGCTGAGTTCTTCATCTTCGATGACGTTCGCTACCACTACGGCCAGAACAGTTCAGGTCACTTCATTGACTCAGACGAAGCTGCCTGGAACTCAGGCCGCGACGAGCGCGTCAACGGCCTAGGCGGAAACCTTGCCAACAAGACTCCTTACAAGGGCGGTTACTTTCCGGTCACTCCAGTTGACCAGCACGCAGACATGCGCGACAACATCGTTCTTGAACTTGAGGCCGTAGGCCTTCAGGTGGAGCGCAGCCACCACGAGGTAGGCACCGCAGGTCAGGGCGAAATCAACTACCGCTTTGACACCTTGGTGAAGGCAGCCGACGACGTGCTGAAGTTCAAGTACGTGGTCAAGAACGTTGCACACCAGTGGAACAAGACTGCAACCTTCATGCCTAAGCCACTTTTCGGCGACAACGGCTCGGGTATGCACGTGCACCAGTCACTCTGGAAAGATGGCAAGCCATTGTTCTATGACGAAGCTGGCTACGGTGGCCTAAGCGACCTAGCTCGCTGGTACATCGGTGGAATCCTCAAGCACGCACCATCGCTACTCGCTTGGACCAACCCATCGGTTAACTCTTACCACCGCCTAGTTCCAGGCTTCGAAGCTCCGGTGAACTTGGTTTACTCGGCTGGTAACCGTTCGGCTGCGATCCGCATCCCAATGACCGGCACCAACCCGAAGGCTAAGCGCATCGAGTTCCGCGCTCCTGACGCATCGAGCAACCCTTACTTCGCTTTCGCAGCGATGTTGATGGCTGGTCTCGACGGCATCAAGAACCGCATCGAGCCTCACGAGCCAGTTGACAAAGACCTCTACGAGCTCCCAGCCGAAGAAGCTAAGTTGATTCCTCAGGTTCCAGGCAACCTCGAAGACGTTCTAAAGGCTCTTGAAGCCGACCACGACTACCTGCTTGCAGGCGACGTGTTCACCAAGGACCTAATCGAAACCTGGATCGACTACAAGCGTGAGAAGGAAATCAAGCCATTGGCCCTTCGTCCTCACCCTTACGAGTTCGAACTGTACTTCGGCGTCTAAACGCAGTTTCAAACGAGAAGTCCCCGTGCACATTGCGCGGGGACTTTCTCTTTGTCTCGGAATCTCTTGAGCCGCTAGTCAGCGAAGAACAGGCGCTCAAATACCGAACGTGCTCGGCGCGTAAAGGCAAGATAGTCCTGCTCTAGAGCCGACGCGGAACCCTTCGGATATTCGAGGATGCGCGCCAAACCTTCGAGTTGACGGCGATCGTTCGGTAGAACATCCGTGCGCTTATTTGCCCACAAGACAGAAGCCGACCGAACGCGGGAGGCCAGCAACCAGGCTTCTTCGAGCACCCTTGCGTCATGTGCCTCGATCAACCCCGCCGAAGCGCAAGCACTCAAAGCATCGAGTGTTTTTGGAGTTTGAATCTCGGGATGCTTGGAACCATACCTCAGCTGCATTAGCTGAACGAGCCATTCAACGTCGCTAATCGACCCACGACCGAGTTTGAGGTGGCGTTTTGGATCGGCACCTTGAGGTAGACGCTCGGTTTCAACTCGCGCCTTGATGCGCCGAATTTCGGTAACGGCAGCGGCATCGAGTGATTCTGGGTAGCGGTAGCGGTCGATTAGCTCGACAAAATCGGCGACCAACTTGGCATCGCCGGCAATCGGCTGCGCGCGCAACAGAGCTTGCGACTCCCAGGTGCTAGCCCAGCGCTTGTAATACTGCTCGTACGCGTCAAACGAGCGCACGATCGGGCCATTCTTGCCCTCTGGGCGAAGGTCTAGGTCAAGTTCGAACTCTAGAACCGGGTCGGCACTTAATCTGCGGAGTTCAGAGACGATGCGCTCAGCAACCTTGTGCGCTTCTTGACCGTCTTCTTGAACCGAACGATAGACGAACATAACGTCGGCATCGCTGCCAAAGCCCAACTCCCCGCCGCCAAAACGACCCATCGCGATGATCGAGAACTCGAGGATGTCGCTGACTTTAGATTTACCCAGATCGAGATGTTTTTCGTTCGTGATTAACCCGAGGTAACCCTCGATGTAAACCCTGGCAATGTCGGTTAGTGCGGTTTCGATTTGTCGAAGAGTTAGCTCACCTAGAACAGCGCCCATCGCTATTCGCAATGTTTCTCGGCGGCGAAGCTGCTTGAGAGCGGCAGAAGCCTTTTCGATGTCTTCGTGGCGAGAAGTAATCGCTTGTGTTTCGGTCTCTAGCTGCTCAAAGGTTTTTGGCGCAAGTTCCTCAACGCGTTCGAGCCAAGCAGCGCCCTCTGGCAGCCGTTCAAAAAGCTCAGTTGCCAGGCGTGACAGTGACAATACATTGGTCAGGCGCTCGGCTGCGCCCGAAGAATCGCGAAGCATTCTCAAATACCAAGGAGACTCCCCCAAGTCTTCTGACAGGCGCCTGAAGGCCAAAAGAGCTGCATCTGGTTCGCCGCCGTCACCAAACCACTGCAACAAGACGGGCAATAGTTGCTTCTGAATCGCTGCACGCCTAGTTAGACCGCCGGTTAGTGCCCGAATCTGGGCAAGAGCATTCTTTGGGTCAAGGAACCCGATTGCGCGTAGGCGATCTTCGGCCTGCTCTGAAGAAATCTCAAGGTCACCGCTATCGAGCTTCGCAACTGCCGAGAGCAGAGGTCTGTAGAACACCTTTTGGTGCAACGAGCGCACTTCAAGCTTGATCGACTCCCAACGGTCGATGAGTTCTTGCGTGGTGCGCAGTCCCATTGCGCGAGCGAGAACTCGGCGAGTGTCTTCAGACGATGGCATCAGGTGCGTTCGTCGCATCTGAGAAAGCTGGATGCGGTGCTCTAGTAAGCGCAAGAATCGGTAGTGCGCCGAAAACACGCTGGCGTCGGTGCGGCTCAGGTAGCCAGCATCCATGAGTGCCGCGATAGCACCAAGGGTGTCGCGCCTTCTAATTGTTTCATCGTTTCGACCGTGAACTAGTTGCAGCAGCTGCACGGTGAATTCGACATCACGCAAGCCACCGGGGCCAAGTTTGATTTGTGATTCGAGCTCGGCGGTGGGAATGTGAGCCATGACCCGCTCACGCATGCGCTGAGCCGATTCAACGAAGCCGTCTCGCTGCGCGCTAGCCCAAACCATTGGCTCTAACGCCTCGACATAGCGAGCGCCCAAAGCTAGATCTCCAGCTACCGGACGCGCCTTTAGCAGCGCTTGAAACTCCCAGTTCTCTGCCCATCGCTGGTAATACGCAATGTGCGAATCGAGGGTGCGAACCAAAGCGCCAGACTTGCCCTCTGGGCGCAGATTCGGGTCGACCTGCCACAGTGCTGGCTCGGATGCGTTGCCATCCATTGCCCGCATCATTCTCGTCGCAAGCCTGGTTGCAATTTCGAGCGCTCTAGAAGTTTCGGTGCGCTCATTGGTCGACTCCGCGACATAAATCACGTCTACGTCACTGATGTAGTTGAGTTCTCTCGCTCCGCACTTACCCATGGCAATAACGGCAAGAGAGGTGTCGGCCAACTCAGCTTCGCTGAATACCCCGTGCTCTTGCCCCTCGGCTAATTCGCGACGAGCGACCACCAGTCCAGCATCCAGGGCTGCACCAGCCAAGTCGCTCAGGTGAGCGGCTACTTGAGTAAAAGCCTCTTGTTGGTGCGCGTGGCTTACATCAAATGCCGCCAACCTCAGCAGCTCCCGGCGATAAACCAAGCGAATTGCAGGCCATGCCTGTTCAGGTGCAACCGGCACAGGGCAGACAGCAATCGCGGACCGAAAGCGCTTGGTCAGCTCTTCTGTGCTCGGTAACTTCGACTCGCTCTTGTCGAACACCGAGAGCATTGCAGGTTGCCGCCTAATCAGGTCAACCATGGCCGAAGACGCGCCAAAGGTAAGGCAAACTCGTTTGGCTGACTCTGGGTTCTTAAGCAGTGACTTGATCGAAGACTTGTCTAGCTCCGCGAACTCGATTAGAGCATTGAGTGCTTGATCAGGGTTGGCTGCCTGTGAAAGAGGCGCTAGCGCAGCTCGGCCGGGGTCGCCAACCAGTGAGACAAGCTTGTCTAGCTTGCCAACTGTGCCGGCAAGATCTGAGAACCCTAGGCGTGCAAGCTCTGTAAGCCCTAGCCCAGTTGCACTTGCCACCAATGATTCCTAGAGGGTTTCTAGGTTTTTCTTCAGCTCGAAAGGGGTGACCTGCGAACGGTATTCGCTCCACTCGCGACGCTTATTAGCAAGAACGTATGAGAACACTTCTTCACCCAAAACCTCTGCCGCTAGTTCACTCTCTTCGAGTTTGCGAATGGCGTGGTCGAGGCTTTGTGGAAGCGGCTGAATTCCCATCGCGCGGCGCTCTGAGTCGGTGAGGTTCCAAACGTTGTCTTCGGTCTCTGACGGAAGCTCGTAGCCCTCTTCGATGCCTTTTAGCCCGGCCGAAAGAATCAGCGCGTAGGCAAGGTAAGGGTTGGCTGCCGAGTCAATGGCGCGGTACTCGATGCGAGAAGACTGGCCCTTGTTTGGCTTGTAAAGCGGAACGCGAATTAGTGCTGAACGGTTGTTGTGACCCCAGCAGACGAACGATGGCGCTTCTCCGCCACCCCACAGACGCTTGTATGAGTTCACGTATTGGTTGGTAACCGCGGTGATTTCGGGAGCATGACGAAGCAAACCGGCGATGAACTGCTTCGCGGTCTTCGAAAGGTGGTACTGAGAACTCGGGTCGAAGAATGCGTTGGTGTCACCCTCGAATAGAGACATGTGGGTGTGCATTCCAGAACCTGGATGCTCGGTGAAAGGCTTTGGCATGAAGGTCGCGTAAACGCCCTGCTCGATCGCGACTTCTTTGATCACGGTTCTAAAAGTCATGATGTTGTCGGCCATGGTCAATGCATCGGCGTAACGAAGGTCAATCTCATTTTGCCCAGGACCACCCTCGTGGTGGCTGAATTCAACCGAGATGCCGAGCTGCTCGAGCATAGATACGGCGCGGCGTCTAAAGTCGTGCGCTGTTCCGCCTGGAACGTTGTCGAAGTAGCCTGCGTTGTCTACCGGAATCGGACCTTCTGGGCCGATTTGCGATGACTTCAGCAGATAAAACTCAATCTCAGGGTGAATGTAGAAAGAGAAACCCATCGAGGATGCTTTAGCCAAAGCTCTGCGCAAAACATTGCGCGGGTCGGCGGCAGCTGGGGCGCCGTCTGGGGTGGTGATGTCGCAGAACATGCGTGCGGTCGGGTCAATCTCGCCGCGCCAAGGAAGAATTTGGAAGGTGCTCGGGTCTGGTTGGGCCAGCATGTCGGCCTCGTAGGTACGGGCAAGTCCTTCGATAGCGCTGCCGTCGAAGCCGATACCCTCGGCGAATGCGCCCTCAACCTCTGCGGGAGCGATGGCAACCGACTTCAAAGTTCCAGCTACGTCGGTGAACCATAGTCTGACGAACTTGACCGAACGTTCTTCGATCGTGCGAAGCACGAAATCTCTCTGCTTATCCATTGCTGGATCCTCTCTTGAAGCCTGCTACTAGGCTAGTGGGTATGCCTAAAGTTCGCTTAGCCCTAGCGCAAACCAACCCAACCGTTGGTGCCGTTGAAGCCAACGTTGAGGGCATTGTCGCTACGGTTGCGACTGCCGTTTCGGGTGGCGCTGACATCGTAGTTTTCGGCGAAATGGTGATCACCGGTTACCCCATCGAAGACCTCGCAACACGTGAATCATTCGTTGCAAAGAGCGAGACGGCTGTTGCAGAACTAGCCAAGACCCTCGTTCACAAAGGTTTTGGCGAGATTTCGGTGATCGTGGGTCACCCTTCTCAGGCTCGCAAGCGCGGTTGGGCTATTGCTCACAACTCGATATCGGTGCTTCGGGGTGGCGAGATTGTCGGCCAGTATCACAAGCACCATCTGCCTAACTACTCGGTTTTCGACGAGTACCGCAATTTCGTAGCAGGCGATGAACTGTTCACGTTCGAACACGGTGGCATTCGGTTCGCCACAGTTATCTGCGAAGACATTTGGCAGTCGGGTGGGCCGGTTGCTGAGATCGCGCGCAGTGGCGCTAACGTGACCCTTGTTATCAACGGTTCTCCGTTTGAAATCGACAAGGATGACCGCAGACTCCAACTCGTTCAAGAACTTGCTCGCACACACAAAACTCCAACCGCCTATGTGAACCTCGTTGGCGGTCAAGATGACCTAGTCTTCGACGGCGACAGCCTGATGGTGGATGCAAACGGTGAGGTCATCGGTCGATGCGCCCAATTCGACGAAGATCTGCTCTTCATCGACTTCGATGGCGAGACGGTGAGCCAGGTGGGCGCGCATCCGGTTGTAAAAAAGGATGATCTTTGGCAAACCTGGAACGCCCTGACGCTAGGACTTCGCGACTATTGCGCAAAGAATGGCTTCAAGTCTGTCGTGCTTGGGTTGTCGGGCGGAATTGACTCGGCAGTCTGTGCTGCTTTGGCTGCCGATGCTCTCGGTGGCGACAATGTTTTTGGCGTGAGTATGCCAAGCGTTTATTCGAGCGACCACTCAATGTCAGATGCTGAAGACCTGGCTACGCGAATCGGAGCGAACTACCGAACGCAACCCATCGCTGACATGGTGCAAGCCTTCGAAGACAACCTAGAACTCGGCGGAGTTGCAAGCGAGAACCTGCAGGCACGAGTTCGAGGGGTTATTCTCATGGGCATTAGCAACGCTGAAGGACACCTGACCCTGACCACTGGGAACAAAACAGAACTGTCAGTTGGATACAGCACGATTTATGGCGACTCTGTCGGTGGTTTTGCCCCAATCAAAGATGTTGAGAAGACCTTGGTCTGGCGCTTGGCTACTTGGAGAAACGAGCAAGCAGTTCGAGATGGTTTCACTCCCCCAATTCCTGAGAATTCAATCACCAAACCTCCTTCGGCTGAGTTGCGACCAGGCCAAGTAGATCAAGATTCACTTCCTCCGTATGAGCTGCTAGACGCCATCCTTGAGGGTTATGTCGCACAGCGCCTTTCGGTCGCCGAGCTGGTGGCATCTGGATTCGACGAGGAAATAGTTAGGCGCATCACCGGCTTAGTCGATAGAGCAGAATGGAAGCGCCGCCAAGGCGCAATTGGACCCAAAATCACCGGCATGGCATTCGGTCGAGACCGACGCCTTCCGATCACAAATAAGCACAAGGAGTAGCTATGGCCGCCGACAAACTCATTTCATCTGGTGGACCCTGGGAAGCCGTCATCGGTTACTCACGCGCGGTCGTGTGCGGAGAGTACGTTCACGTATCAGGAAGCACCGCTACGGTCGATGGGCAACTACAGCACGAAGGCGATGCTTACGGCCAGACCCTTGTTGCCTTCGAAGTAATCGCCACCGCGCTGGCACAGGCTGGCTACGAGCTGAAAGACGTTGTTAGAACCCGCGTTTACCTTGCCAACGCCGACGACATGGATGCCGTTGGCAAAGCACATGGTGAGCTGTTTGGTGAGATTCGACCAGCTGCAACTATGCTCGCGGGAATCGCGTTCATCAACCCGAAAATGCTGGTTGAAATTGAAGTCGACGCTTGGAAGCGTGCCAATTGAACGAATTAACCCCAAAGGTTGTGCGCACTAGCACCCTCGCGAATTTCAAGGCAGAAGGCCGCAAGTTTTCTTGCTTGACCAGCTACGACTCAATCACCGCGGGCATTTTTGACGAAGCAGGAATTGACGTTCTGCTGGTAGGCGACTCGGCGGCAGACAACGCCCTCGGCTACAGCACCACGCTACCCATCACCGTTGACGAAATGATTCCTTTTGGTCGAGCAGTGGCTTCTGCTGCCAAGCGAGCGCTCGTTGTCGTCGATTTGCCGTTCGGGTCGTATGAGACGGCACCAGCGGATGCACTGGCCACGGCCATCCGCGCAATGAAAACTACCGGAGCTCAGGCCGTCAAACTCGAGGGCGGAGTGCGCAGTGCTGAAGCGATCAAGACCATCGTGAGCGCCGGCATACCGGTTATGGGTCACATCGGCTTCACTCCCCAGAGTGTTCACTCACTTGGAGGATTCAAGGTTCAGGGTCGCGG
>JACCDY010122366.1_pt1 | contig 12546 bp, 4 predicted proteins | sample 7446391 | NCBI WGS metagenome assembly JACCDY01 (sample SAMN15323451, study PRJNA562643) | freshwater metagenome | isolation source: river surface water | place: USA:Blue River Watershed | collected 2017-08-18 | reverse complement strand
TTGTTAATAATTATATAATTCAAAAATTATATATTCTAAGTAATAAAACAGATTCAAATATAAAAGATAAACGATTAATATATAAAGGTACAATTTGTAAATCTGTACAAAAAGAAGCTCTAGATGATGTATTAAAATATTTTAAATTAAATGATGATATAAATTTATCTTCAAGAACAGATAAGTGTATGGTATTAGAAAATTTATTTTTAAATAATGATAAAAAAAATGAGTATAAATATTTCTTAAATTTATATGAACATGGAAATTTAAAATAATATAAACGTATAAATTTAATTTTTTATATTTATATTTACTATACTTTGCATAAAACTATCTGCAATATCATCTATTTTTTTTAAACTAAAATCTTTGATTAAATTATGTTTTTTAAATATATATAAATAATATAACAAATTATATTTACTATGTTCTTTATTACTTTTATAATTTGAATTATATTTTTGTATAAATATTCTATGTTTTAAATTATTGTGAAAATATAACTTATTTTTTAAAGCTGGGTATATTATTTGTATTTTATACTTATTTGTATAGTCATTTATAGTTGTATAGTCATTTATAGTTGTATAATGGTATATTAATTGATTCATAACAGCCAATGAACAGTTGTTAATATTCATCTGGTATTCTATATGTAGATTAATAATATCATTTATTTGTTCTTTTTTTATTATATTTTCTAAATTATTTAATTCTTCTTTTAACTTTATAGTTCTAGTTATTATATTTGTATCTTTTAATTTATCGTTATCTATTATATTGATTAGTTTAAAAAATTTAATGTCTATTATATTATCAATTATTAATATAATATTTTTTATTATATTAATATTATATTTTTCAAAAATATTATGGATATCACCTTTTATATCATTTATATTTTCATATTTACTATTTAATAAATTATTTATTTTATTAATATAATTTATATCATATTTATAAAAAGATACGCCCATATTTTTAGTTGCACAATCAAACGATAAATACCAACCCATTTTATTTAATAATATAATATATTATATTAAAATTAAACTAATTTAAAAATAATAAATTATTATTAAAACAAGTTAAATCCAATCACTATTTGGTTTTTTTATAAAACTCGGTGAATGGTTATAATTTCCAGTAATTTCTTCAGAAATATTAATATTTTTTAAAGCTATTAAATGGTATCCATCAATTGATTTATCATAAAATAACATACTATTTGGTTTATATGAATGGTTTACATATCTAGCTAATTCTGAAATTTCATGAGTATTATTATCTATACAATTATACAAAATAATATCATTTATTTTATAATATTTTAATGAAAATAAACCTAACCCATGTATATTTGACTTACTAATATATAAATTGTCCATTTATATAATGTTTATATATTATTTAAATTAATTAAATTTTTTATATAAAAATTATTAATTTAATATAATAATAAAATTATGCCTAGATTTGATTTGGATAAATATAATAAAAAAAAAGGTGGTGATGATAGTGGTGATATAGATAATATGTATGATTTTGATAATACATCTGCAAATAATATTACATCTGCAGATGATGCAAATAATATATTATCAGAATTAGTCCAAAAAAAAGTTGATCAATTATCAACATCGGAACAAGTACCACAAACACAAGAACATGTAACACCAATACAAGAACAAGTAATGTCAACTACAAATATAACACCAACACAAGGCAATTTAAAACGTCGTGATGCTAAACATGATTTATTAAACAGTGATTTTAGTAATACTAAAGAAACTAAAGTACAAGCACAATCACAAGCACAATCACAAGCACAATCACAAAAATCTACAAAACCAAAGTCATTTTTTCCAAATGTAAATATTAATTCATTATTAAAAAAAGAAAATTATGAAGTTAATTCTGAAAAATTAAAAGAAAAATTTTTTACATTAAAACATAATCTTGATGAAAAAATGGATATTTTATATCACGGAGCATTTAAAGATATACCACAAAATGAAACATTTAATAAAACTGTTATTGGTAGTAAATTAATGGTTATGTTTATATTAACTATTTTCTCTTTTTTAAATTTAGATTCTAGCTTTGTACAAAAACAACCAGCTGATTTCTTAAAAGAATGTTTAATTGTAGGAGTTACAACAGCAATTCCTACAATAGTAATGTGTATATTTAGAGGTGTGCCAAAACGTGAAATTTTTCATATGTGTTTCATAATGTTTTTATTATTTTTCTTATTTAATGTGCTAATGGAATTTAGTGGAATAAATAATAGTTTACACCCAGAAACTGCTGATAAATCAAAACAAGAATGGGTAAACACTAATGTTTACAATTCATGGGTTTATGCTAGTATTTCTATTGGCGTTATTTTCAGCTGCATATTATCATATAATGTTGGTGCAATATCTAACTTTTTTAAACATAAATATAAATATACTGCAGAATTATTTGCATTTGGATTAAGTGGTGCAATACCAGCATATTATTTAAAATATGATAGAAGTAAATCTATTATTAATTCTAAAAAAGATTTTGTAAAAGCATTTGCAATGTTTGGATTTGGATATTTAGTGTTACAAAATGGTGGATTTTTTGATAGTAACTTAGGTATGATAAGTTATTTTGACGAATATTTAAATGGAACTGCAAACTCAAAATTATATTATAAAGAATTAGAAAAATTACATGATAATATAATATTATAAAACTATATAAATTTTTATAAAACTAATACAATTTTATAATATTATAAAATTTTTTAAATTCATCTTTAAATTGTTTTAATTGTTTTGTATTTAAATACAAAACATAATGCTGTTCAACATTTATTGTATGTGATGAAAATATTATTTCATTATTATCAAATTTTATTATTTCTTTATTAATATTATTATTCAATAATATTAATTCTTCATCATTATTTATAAATCTATTTATAATTATATTTTGTGGAAAATTATAATTTTCAATATTTATAATTTTTTTAAAAATTATGTTTTCTGAATTAAAAATTTTAATTTCTATAAATTTAATTTCTAAATAATTACAATTATTGTTATTACCGTTATTACTATCATTATAATTATCTTGGTTATAATAATCAAAATCATAAATACTAAATAATTCTGATTCATAAATATTATTGTAATATTTAACAATTTTAATGTATAAATTTGAAAAATTCATGATTAATTTTTTTTTTAAAAATTATGAATTATTTTTTTTTGTATAAAAATAAATATTAATTTAATAATTTATAAATAAATTATTTAAAATTATATTTATTTTATAAATTAAATACTTCTAAATAATATTTATTATAATTAATATAGAAATTTAAACTATGCCTGTAAATCAAATAGTGAAACTTTCAATTGGTAATGTAAGTTATTCTGGTACAGCAACACAATTAAATTATAATACTGCTGCAATACCAGGTACAGCTACTGCATCTAAAACAGTTGTTTTAGATTCGAATTTGAATTATAGTGGTATTAATAATTTAACTGTAAGTAATATTTATGGTAATATTTTAACAGCTTCACAACCAAATATCACTAGTTTGGGTACATTATCATCTTTAACTGTTTCTGGTGCAATTAATATGACTAGTGTTGGTGGATTTTATATAGATAATTATAAATTATTATCTAATGCTATACAACTTAACTATTTATCTAATGTATTAACACCAGGTACAGCTGTTGCAAGCTCAGCATTAGTTACAGATAGTACTATATCAATAAGTGGTTTAAATACTGTAAACACATCATTATTAATCTCATCTATTGTTAATATTGGTAGCAATACAAATGCCAATAATTACAATTTATATATACGTAATGATTCTAATAATTTCATTGGAATGAGATTAAAAAATAATAATACAACATTATCATCAGCTGGTACTGAAATAGATTTTAGTGGTTATAATATTTCAGATACTACAAATTTTTCATTAGCTAAAATTCGCTGTGTAAATGCTGCAGGTTCACCAAGTTCAAATAGTAATGCTGGTATTTTAACATTTTATACAAATGATGGTTTACCATCTTATTATAGTACTGGTTATGAAAGAATGCGTATAACTAACACAGGTTTAATTGGTATTAATAATGCAAATCCAACATATCGTTTAGATATAATGGATAATAATGGACAAATCTTAAAAATTTCTACAAGTAGTTATTTTACAAAATTTCACGTAAATACTATAGATGGTTCATTAAATATTTTAACTAGTGGTAATTATGTAAATGTTCAAGGTTTGTCTATAGCTGGTGCATTAATTAATGCTACACCTGCAGAACTTAACTATAATAATGGTTTAACACCTGGTACAGTATCACAAACTCGATCCGTGGTTGTTGATTCATCTAAAAACATTACAGGATTTAATAATTTAACTTCTACTAATATTTTTGCAACAAATTTATATTTAAATGGTCAACCCATTTCAGCAACATCTGCACAAATAAACACTTTAATTACAACACCTGGTTCAGCAACAGCATCAACAGCTTTAATTTTAGATGTAAATAAATCTATAACTGGGTTAATCAATGTTTTAAATGTTAGTACTTTGCGTTTAAATAGTAGTAATATTACTGTAACAGCTTCACAAATTAATACATTAAATGTTACACCAGGTTATGCATCTGCAAGTTCAGCTTTAGTAACAGATGCTTCTAATAATTTAGTTGGCATTGCAAATTTAAGTGTAACATCTTTAACATTAAATGGGAGTATTATTTATTCAACAGCATTACAATTGAATTATTTAAGTGGAGTTATTACACCTGGTACTGCATCAGCTAGTTCTGCTTTAGTTGTTGATAGTAGTAGAAGTATTTCTAATATTAATGTATTTTCAGCATCTACTATTTCAGGTTTAATTATAACTGGTTCACAACCAAATATTACATCTATAGGTACTTTAACAGGTTTAAAAACAACAGGTTTTATTATGGTAAATTCTAATGCTACACCAAATACAATTTTAGAAATTAATCAGAATGCATCTATATCAAATAAAGGATTACGTATTAATTTTGATAATACACAAACTTTAGGTTCTCAAAAATATACAGATTTATATATGGATTCAACTAATGTATTTAACATTTCAGCTACAACAACATTTGCTAATGGTATTAATGCTACTATTTTAACTGCTGCACAACCTAATATTACATCTATTGGTACTTTAACTAATTTAAATGTAACTGGTAATATTTCTGGTACTATTTTAACTGCTGCACAACCTAATATCACATCTGTTGGTACATTATCATCTCTAACAGTATCAGGTGCTATTAATGGTACTCTTACAACAAATAATCAACCAAATATTACTACACTTGGTACATTATTATCTTTAACTGTATCTGGTGCATTAAATGCTACTATATCTACACCTGCACAACCTAATATTACTTCTGTTGGCACACTATCATCTTTAACTGTATCAGGTAGTATTATTGGTACTTTATCAACAGCAGCTCAAACTAATATTACATCTTTAGGTCAATTAGTTGGTTTAAAAACTAGTGGTAATGTTATTATTAATTCTAATTTAAATACAACAGTAAATTTAGAAATTAACCAAGCAAGTTTTACAAATAATGTTGGTTTAAAAATTACATATGATAATACCGTTTCATTAAGTTCTCAAAAATATTCATTAATGTATGTAGATTCTGCAGGTACTTTAATAATTTCATCACCAATTAATTGTGCAGGTGTTTATGGTACAATAATGACACAAGCACAACCTAATATAACATCTATTGGTACATTAGCCAGTTTAACAGTAACTGGTAATATTTCAGGTACTTTAACTACACAATCACAACCTAATATTACTTCTATTGGTACATTATCATCTTTAACTGTAACTGGTAATATTTCTGGTACTTTAATTACAAGTTCTCAACCAAATATTACAACTGTTGGTACTTTATCTAATTTAGTTGTATCTGGTGCTATTTCTGGTACAATTGCAACTGCCGCACAACCAAATATTACATCTATTGGTACATTATCAAGTTTAAATGTTGCTGGTAATATTTCTGGTACAATTTTAACTGCAGCACAGCCAAATATTACATCATTAGGCACTTTAGTTAGTTTAACCGTATCTGGAAATTTAAATGCCACTTTAACAACTGCTTCACAACCTAATATTACAAGTCTAGGAACTTTAAGTACATTATCTGTATCTGGTTCAATAAATGGTACTTTAGCAACAGCTGCTCAAACTAATATTACAAGTATTGGTACATTAATTGGTTTAAAAGTATCTGGTAATACAATTATTGGATCTAATTTAAATCCTAATGCAAATTTAGAAGTTAACCAAGGTGGTACAATTTCTAACTCTGGTATTCGTATTAATTATGATAATTCACAATTATTATCAAGTCAAGTATATTCACAAATATATGTAGATAATACTGGTTTATTAAATATTTCATCATCATTATCAGTAAATGGAAATATTATCGGTACATTAGCTACACCATCTCAAACAAATATTACAACTATTGGTAATTTAACATCATTAAAAGTTGTTGGTAATACCATGATAAATTCTACAAATACACCAAATGCAAATCTTGAAATTAATCAGGCATCAGCAACATCTAATTATGGTTTAAGATTAACATATGATAACTCTATTTCATTATCAAGTCAAAAATATGTAAATTTATATTCCGATGCATCAGGTAATTTAAATATATCTAGTTCTATAATTGTTTCTGGTAATATTAGTGGTACTATTATTACAGGTAATCAACAATATATTACAAATGTTGGCACTTTAGCTAGTTTAACAGTTTCTGGTAATATATCTGGTACATTAACAACAGCATCGCAAACTAATATTACAACATTAGGATCTTTAACTGGATTAACTGTAGCTGGTAATATGAATATAAGTGGTACATTATCATCTACAAATGATGTATATACAACTAATAATATTGGTATTGGAACAACAACACCAAGTACTAAACTACATGTTGTGCAATCTCCAACATCTACTAATTCATGTATTTTAATAACTTATACACCAGTTGCAACTACATATACAGCTAGTATTTATTTAGATAATACTGGCACATTAAATTTTACTGCACCATTAAATTTCCCAAATAATTCTTCAGCTAGTAATGCATCATTTTCTAATCCATTTTTAACTGGTACTATTACAATTAATGGAACTGCTTTATCTGCAACAGCTGCTCAATTAAATTCTATATCAAATACAACTGCTGGTACTGTTACAGTAAGTTCTTTAGTACAAGTTGATTCATCTAAAAATATTTCTGGGTTTAATACAATCACTGCAACATCATTTTTTGGTGATATTACAAAAGCTAGTCAAACAGCAATTACAACTATTGGTACTTTAACTTCTTTAACAGTGTCTGGCGATGCTAATTTAATTGTAAAAACAGCATCTCAACCTTATATTACAGCTGTTGGTGTGTTAGCTGGTTTAAAAACAAGTGGTAATATTTTAGTAAATTCAACTTCAGCATATTCTGCAACTGCAAATATCGAAATAAACCAAGCTGGTGCAATTTCTGGTGCAGGTTTAAAATTAACATATGATAATACAGCTGGTTTGGTAAAATCTGTAACTATAAATACAGATAGTTCTGGTGCTTTAAACATTAATTCTTCAGCTGTAAATATTCAAGGTAATGTAAGTTGTACATTAGCTGCCGGACCACAGAATAATATTACAAGTTTAGGTACATTATCATCATTATCTATAACAGGTGCATTTAATTTAGGAGGTTCTCCAGTAAATGCAACAGCTGCACAATTAAATTATAATTATAATGTAACACCAGGTACAGTAAGTTCAGGTTCTACTGTTGTTGTTGATTCTAGTAAAAACATTACAGGATTTAACAACCTTTCAATATCTGGTAATTTATCTATAGGTGGTACAACATTAAATGCAACTTTAGTAGAATTAAATTATAATTCTGGTATGACTTTAGGTATAGCATCAGCAAGTAAAACATTATCTGTAGATTCTGGACGTAATATTTCTAATATTAATAGTTTATCGGCAGTTAGTTTAACTGGTGCAATTCAAACAGCATCTCAGACAAATATTACAGCTATTGGTACATTAGGATCGTTAAAAGTTTCTGGAAATGTAATGATAAATTCATCATTATCACCAACAACAGTTTTAGAAGTTAATCAATCTGCAAATATTTCAAATGGTATTAAATTAACATATGACAATACAATTGCAACTCCAAAATCATCTTTAATGTATGTTGATAGTAATGGTAATTTATATATTTCATCTTCATTAACTGTAAGTGGTACATCGATTTCTGGTACATTAGCAAATGGTCCTCAAACTGGTATTACACAAGTTGGTACTTTATCTTCATTAACTGTTACAGGTAATATTAGTGGTACAATATCTACACCATCACAAACAGCTATTACATCAGTTGGTACATTAACATCATTAAATGTAAGTGGTAATGTTGGTGTTGGCACAACTTCACCAACTTCTATTTTATCTGTTGTTCAACCGAGTAATACATCTGGATTAAGTATTAAAAATGGTGCTAATACAACAAATATTTATGTTGATGCAACTGGTCTTTTGAATGTTAGTTCTGCGGTATCATTTTCAGGTAATATTAGTGGTACTTTAGCAAATGGACCTCAAACAGGAATTACACAAGTTGGAACTTTACCAAATTTAACTGTTACAGGTAATATTAGTGGTACTTTAACAACTGCAGCTCAAACTAATATTACTTCTCTTGGTGTATTATCTGGTTTAAAAACTAGTGGAAATGTATTAATTAATTCATCTTCTGGATTTTCACCAACTGCAAATTTAGAAATCAATCAAAATATTAATACAACAAATGCAGGTTTGAAAATCACATATGATAATACAGTAAGTGTTGGTTCACAAAAATCATCTACGTTATATGTTGATAGTAGTGGTGTTTTAAATATTTTAAGCCCTGTAAATGTTACAGGGTCTATTACTGGTATATTAAATACGGCTTCACAAACAAATATAACTGCTGTTGGTTCATTAACTGGTTTAATTACAACTGGTAATGTATTACTTAATACTGCAACTGTATTTACAACAACAGGTGCAAATTTAGAAATTAATCAAAAAAATACTTCAACCAATGCAGGTTTAAAAATTACATATGATAATAGTGCAGGAACTCCTAAATCTTGTAGTTTATATATGGATTCAACTGGTAGTTTAAATTTATCTGCAGCAACTATTATAAATAGTACATTAAATGTTACTGGTAATATTTATGGTAGAATTGCATCAGTAAGTCAAACAGCTATTACTGCAGTCGGTTCATTAGATAATTTAACTGTTATTGGTGGAATTACTGCTGGTAGTTTAAATACTGGTTCTGGTAATATCATTACATCATCTGGTAATATTTCAACATCATCTGGTACAATCACAGCCGGTGGTGTTATTAATGCAACAGCTGGTATAGTATCTTCTGGTGTAATTGCAGCTGGAAGTAATAATATTTATACAACCAGTGGTAATATATATACAACATCTGGTAATATTGGTATTGGTACATCATCACCATCAACACAATTAACAATAGCACAAACAGCTTCTAATTCATGTATTACATTATCATATTTAACAAATACAGCATCTATTTATTTAGGCTCTGATGGTAAATTTAACTTTTCAGCAGGTATTGTTTCACCGGGTGGAGCATCGCAATCATTTAGCAGTCCAACATTTACAGGTGTAATTACATTTGGTTCTACAGCATTAACTGTATCAGGTGAACAATTAAACTATTTATCTAGTGTTGTATCACCTGGAACAGCTTATTTAAATAGTGCTGTAGTTTTAGATGCAAATAAAAATATTATTGGTATAGGTACATTAACCGCAACAAATTTAACAGCAACAAATTTAACAGGTACAATTACAACTGTATCTCAACCTAATATTACTTCTATTGGTACATTATCATCATTAACAGTAAATGGTAATGTAAATATATCAAATTCTAATGGTGGTTCATTATTAGCATTTTTATGGACTGATCCTAATATTTCAACATATACATCTGGTAATATTTTATACTCAAATTTAAATTATACGACACAAAATTTAACATCATTAAACTCTGTAACTATTGCTGGTAATCAAGCTATTATGATTATTGGTAATATAACAACATCAGCTGTTCAAAATACATTACTAAAATATACAAATTTATCAACTTCAACAGGTGTTTTCTACCGTATTTGGGTAAATGGTATTTTAATATCAAATAGTGGAAGTTTTAACTATGATACTACTACAACAAATAGTACTTTTACATTAAACAGCACTAATTTTCCAACTAGTTCATATGTACCAATATGTATTCAGGTATATAATATAAATAGTACATCTGTAAATGTAAAAATAGATTATAGTGGAACTTCAATTTCAACAAATAGTATGTCATATTCTAGTGATGCAATAACACCAACAACAGCTTTAAACTCATATACATTTAATGCTAAATTAAATAGTTTATATTATTCTGTAGCTGGTACTGCATCGGCTAATAGTTTATTATATTTAGATTCTAGTAGAAATATTACAAATATTAATAATCTATCTACTACTGGTAATATTTTAATACCTCAAGCATCTAAATTTATTTTATCATCAAATGTAACAACTGGTGCAATTAACAGTTTTATTTCAACATCTGGATCAAATAATTTATCATTAAGTAGTACGAATACTGGTGGTAATATAACTTTAAATACAAATGCAACAGTTGCAAATTCTGTTGCATTATCCATGGTAAATTCTGGATCATCAACTAATAGTTTTACAATATTATCTAATGGTAATTTTGGTATAAATATGAATTCTCCAGTATATACTTTAGATGTTGCTGGATCTATTAATGCAACTAATTTATATATTGCAGGATCTAAAATTAATTCAACACCAACTGAAATTAATTATTTAAATGGAGTAACAGGTGGTACTGTAACAGCTTCAAAAGCTATTGTTGTAGATACTTCTAAAAATATTATTGGATTTAATAATATTGCAACAACATCATTATGTTTAGGTACAAATACATCAAATACGACAAATAGATTTATAACTGCATATGATACAACATATACGTCTAATTCATCTCGTTATATTTCTTTTGGTCAATCTAATAGTGATAGAAATTGTGCAGATATAGGATTTTTATATAATACAACAGGATCAGATACTAGTGCGTTAACGTTTGGTTTTAATGCAGTTGGTGTTAGAATGACTATTTTAGCTGGTGGTAATGTAGGTATCGGTGTAAGTTCACCAGCATATAAATTAGATGTTGGTGGTACATTAAATATATCTTCTAATTTATATTTTAATGGAACTCAAGTATTATCAACAGCAGCTGAATTAAATTTATTAAATGCTATATCAGCTGGTTCAGCTTCAGCTAGTAAAGCAGTTATTTTAGATAATAGTAAAAATATAATTGGATTAGCTAATGTTGGTTTAGCTACTTTAAATATAACATCTACAACATCAGCAAGTAGTACAATTGCAGGTGCTGTAACATCATTAGGTGGTATTGCTATTAGTTGTAGTACAGATGCAACTAGTATATCAAATGGTGGTTCTATAACTACAGCCGGTGGTTTAGCAGTTGCAAAAACAACATATTTAGGAGCTGGTTTAAATGTTTCTGGTAGTGTTGTATTTGGTGGAACTAATATGACATCTGCAGCTTGGGGTACTACTGGAATACAAAGATGTGGTTTAGCTACAACATACACTGATAGTAGCACATTAGCATCTGGTACTGCAGCTATTTCAACATTTACATCATTTTTACAACCAACTTTAGTTGCAACTAATACTGGTGTAACAACAACTAATGCTGCAACTGTATATATTGGAAACAGTCCAGCTGCAGGGGCAAATATGACAATTGCTAATTCTTATGCTTTATGGATTCCAAGTGGTAATACATTATTTGGTGCTGGTTTTAGTTCTACAAATAAATCTGGTGCATTGGTTACATTAAATACAACTTCAACATATACTGGTATTGAAAGTTCAACACATGCATTATTAATTAGTGCTGGTAATGCTGTATCTAATCCATGTTTATATATGGGTTCGGATGCAACTAATAATGTTACATATATTCAAGCTAGTAAAACAACTGGTAAATTACCTATATTGATTAATCCAAATGGTGGATTTGTTGGTATTAACAAAGCAGTTCCAGCATATCAATTAGATGTTGCTGGTTCTGTAAATACAACAAACTTATATTTAAATGGATCACAAGTAGTATCTACTGCAGCTGAATTAGCATATTTAAATACTGTAGTTGCTGGAACTGCAACCGCATCAAAAGCACTTGTACTAGATTCTAGTAGTAATATTACAGGTATTTCTACATTAACTGCAACTAATTTAGCTGGTTTATTAACAACACC
>JACCDY010682005.1_pt1 | contig 12547 bp, 11 predicted proteins | sample 7446391 | NCBI WGS metagenome assembly JACCDY01 (sample SAMN15323451, study PRJNA562643) | freshwater metagenome | isolation source: river surface water | place: USA:Blue River Watershed | collected 2017-08-18 | reverse complement strand
GAACGCCGACCAGCGCCAAGAAAGAAGTCGCCACCGAGGTGGCCTGGCGCATCGGGGTCACGGAGCCTGCGCGTGGCAAACCGCTCACCTGGTACTTCGCACGCCACTTGCATGACCACAGAGTAGCGCAGCGGCTGGTGGAAACTATCAGGCAGGACCAGGCGCACAAGTCTGCAAAGGTCCTCACCAGCAGCGCTTTGCCACTGCCCGAGGGCTCGCCTCTGATGGGATTTGATGTGGTCCATCTAAGTGATGTCGCGCGAATTTCGCAAAGCAAGTTTGAGTTCTTCAATGACCGTATGACCATGCCCGTTGCTGCTCCGGTTGAAGACAGCCAGTTTCAAACTACCCTGCGCCTGGTACGCACGGATGGCAAGGCGCGCGTGGATGGCGTTGACTATGCGCTGGAGCCACGGCAGAAGGATTTATTGCTGGCGCTGATGGACGACTTTGATCGTGAGATGGACCGTGATGCATTGCGTACAGCATGCCGATCACAAGCCGATCCGTTTTCGCCAAGCAAGGTGTTTGAACGAATTCCGGTGGTCTACAAGCGGTTCATCAAGTACCAGCCCAGTGACGGTGTTTACGCCTTGCAAATACCGGAGGAAGACCGTGACTGGCTGACCTGAGTCACTGCAACCCTCTTAAACCTAAGCTTTAACCTGCACCAGCCCGCAGGTCCATCCAAAACCCGGCGCTCGCCAGTACGAGCCCGGGTTTTTTGCATTTTGTCCGCACGAATCGCATTTGAGGAATGCTGTTGAGGAGTCTGAGGAATGGCTAGAGGAATCCCGATTGTTGAAATTCATCTCACTGGTTAGCGAGGCAAACGAGCTTCAAAAAACCGGGGTTTTTTCAACACCAAGGAGATTCAATTGCAATCCGCAGAAAAGGTCAAGCACCTCAACCAAACCCAGTTAGCAGAGCGCTGGGACGTCGCTGAAGCGACGCTAGAAAGATGGCGCAGCGACGGCATCGGTCCGGTCTTCATGAAGATCCAGGGCCGCGTGCTGTACCGCGTCGAAGACATCGAAGCTTTCGAGTCCGACAGCTTGCGCCAAAGCACCTCCAGTGCAGTGGGAGGTGCAGCATGAGCACGCTACCGCTTGATCATCCCGATCAGATTTTGTCTATTCCCGTGGGCACATTGGCTGAGCAGTCCGGCGAGTCGCTGTTCGAGCTCAAAAACAATGCGGCCGACTTTCTGGTGATGGCCAAGACCATCGTCGAGCACATCGACCGCGCGCTGGATTTGAAGTACTCAGCGCAGGCCCACCAACTGCGCCTGGCTGCAGGCAAAGACACCGGCGTGGTTCATTTCGATGACGGCCGCGTGCACATCACTGCTGATCTTCCCAAAAAGATCGAGTGGGACCAGGCCCGCCTCGCTGACATCACGCAGCGCATTGCCGCCAACGGCGACAACCCGGCCGAGTACGTCGAGATCAGCTACCGCGTCTCGGAAACCAAGTTCAACGCGTGGCCCGAATCGCTCAAGAGCTCGTTCTCTGCGGCCCGCACCCTCAGAACCGGCAAGCCGGGCTTTCGTCTCGCACTTCAAGGAGAAAACAAATGAGCCTTCCCATCATCACCGCTGACCAGCGGTTGGCCGAACGCCGTGGCGTCAAAGGCGTTCTCGTCGGCAAAAGCGGCATCGGCAAAACCTCGCAGCTGTGGACCCTCAAACCCAGCGCCACTTTGTTCTTTGATCTGGAAGCTGGCGACCTCGCAGTAGAAGGCTGGGCCGGTGACACGGTGCGCCCACGCACCTGGCAGGAGTGCCGCGACGTTGCCGTCTTCATTGGCGGCCCCAACCCGGCGCTGCGCGATGACCAGCCCTACAGCCAGGGGCACTTTGATGCGGTGTGCCAGCGCTTTGGCCAGGCCTCGGCCATGGACAAGTACGACACCGTGTTCGTGGACTCGATCACCGTGGCAGGTCGTCTGTGCCTGCAGTGGTGCAAAGGACAGCCCCAGGCATTTTCAGAAAAAACCGGTAAGCCCGATAGCCGGGGTGCTTACGGCTTGATGGGCCAGGAAATGATCGGTTGGCTTACGCACTTGCAGCACACCCGGCGCAAGAACGTGTGGTTCGTCGGCATCTTGAACGAAGCGCTGGACGACTTCAACCGCCGCGTTTTCTCACTGCAGGTCGATGGCTCCAAAACCGGACTGGAATTGCCCGGCATCGTCGATGAGGTGGTCACGCTGACCGAACTCAAAAGTGATGACGGCAACAGCTACCGCGCCTTTGTCTGCCACACGCTCAACAACTGGGGCTATCCGGCCAAAGACCGTTCGGGTCGCCTTGACGCCATTGAGGAGCCCGACCTGGATCGCCTCATGGAAAAGATTGCTGGTCCGGCCAAACCCGCACCAGAACGGCTCGACTTTGCGCGGCCCGCCAGCAGCGTTGCGCCTTTGCCAGAAGCCAGCACCTCAAGTGAAGACATCACAGACACCAGCTTCGACCCCACTTCCTTCAACCCCACTCAGGAGTCCTGAACATGACTTACTTCGATTTCAATTCCGCTTCCGAGCAAACCTCTTTTGACCTGATCCCCAAAGGCACGCTGCTGCGTGTGCGCATGACCATCAAACCCGGCGGCTTCGATGACGCGTCGCAAGGCTGGACTGGCGGCTACGCCACCCGAAGCAGCAGCACCGGCTCGGTGTACCTCAACTGCGAATTCGTGGTGACCGATGGTGAGTTTGCACGCCGCAAGATGTGGTCACTCATTGGTTTGCACAGTCCCAAGGGACCTGAGTGGGCCAACATGGGCCGCACCATGGTGAAGGCCATCCTAAACTCGGCGCGCAACGTCCAGCCGGGTGACAACAGCCAAGCCGCCCAGAACGCCCGTCGTATCAGCGGCTTTGCGGATCTGGATGGCATTGAGTTCCTGGGCAAGGTGGACTGGGACAAAGACCAGAACGGCCAGGACAAGGCGGTCATCAAGGCGGCAGTGACACCGGACCACAAGGACTACGCCGCTGCCATGGGTGCGCCGCGTACACCAGCGCCAGCTTCTTCCTCTGCCGGTGCTTCGCCCGCAGCCAATGCCTATGCCCAAGCCACAGGCCGTGCGCCGGTTCCCGGTCGACCGAGCTGGGCGCAGTAAGCGGGGATCACAGCCATGATGCTTCGACCCCGCCAATCCCTGCTGGTCCAACGTACCCTGGACGCGCTCGCTCTGCATGGCAACACGCTGGCTGTCGCGCCCACCGGGTCTGGCAAGACCATCATGTTGTCGGCGGTGGTCGGCAAGATGTTGTCTGAGCCAGATGCCAAGGCCTGTGTGCTGGCACACCGCACCGAACTGACCGGTCAGAACCGGGCCAAGTTCTCCCGCGTTAATCCGGGCTTGAGCACCTCGGTGTTTGATGCCCAGGAAAAGTCCTGGGCGGGTGACGCCACCTTTGCAATGGTGCAAACCCTCTCGCGGCCCATGAACCTTGCGCAGATGCCCACGCTTGATTTGCTGGTCATCGATGAGGCGCACCACGCGTCCTCACCCAGCTACCGGGTGGTCATCGACCAAGTGTTGGCCAAGAATCCTAAGGCTGCTATCTGCGGCCTGACCGCCACTCCCAACCGGGGTGACGGCAAAGGCCTGCGCGAGGTGTTCTCCAACGTGGCCGACCAGATCAGTCTGGGCGAAATGATCGCAAGCGGCCATCTGGTCTCACCGCGAACTTTTGTGCTTGATGTCGGCGCTCAGGAGGCACTGCAGAACGTGCGCCGCACAGCGATCGACTTCGACATGGAGCAGGTGGCCACGATTCTCAATAAATCGCTGATCACTGAAGCGGTGATTGCGCACTGGAAGCAAAAAGCAGCTGACCGCAAGACGATTGTTTTTTGTTCCACCGTGGCACACGCGAAAAGTGTCTGCGAGGCGTTTGTGGCTGCCGGTGTGCAATCTGTGCTGATCCATGGCGAGTTGTCGCCGGTTGAACGCCAAACAAGGCTGCAAGCATTTGAGACCGGCAGCGCCCAGGTGGTGGTCAATGTGGCGGTGCTCACTGAGGGCTACGACTACACGCCTACATCTTGTGTGGTGTTGTTGCGCCCGAGTTCCTACAAGTCCACCTTCATTCAGATGGTTGGGCGTGGTCTTCGCACGGTGGACCCCCAGGAGTTTCCCAGCGTCATCAAGTCCGATTGCGTGGTGCTGGATTTCGGCACCGCCAGTCTGATGCATGGTGCGCTCGAACTTGAGGTCAACCTCGATGGCCATGCGCATGAGGGTGAAGCACCCACCAAAGAGTGTCCGGAGTGCGAGGCCGTAGTGCCGCTGTCATGCATGGAGTGCCCGTTGTGCGGCCACATCTGGGAGCGCCAGCCAGAGGACACCGGCTCACTCTCGGATTTCATCATGAGTGAAATCGATCTGCTCAAACGCTCGAATTTCCGGTGGTGCGATCTGTTTGGTTGTGACGACGCCTTGATGGCCACGGGCTTTACCGCCTGGGGCGGCGTGTTTTTTCTGAACGGCCGCTGGCATACCATAGGTGGTGCCAAGTCGCTGCGCCCCACCTTGCTGGCTGTGGGCGAGCGCACCGTGTGCATGGCGCGCGCGGATGACTGGCTGAACGACCACGAGTCGGCCGACTCGGCGCACAAGACCCGGCGCTGGCTTAACGAGCCGCCCACGGTCAAGCAACTGGTCTACCTGCCAGAGGCGATGCGGACCGATTTCGGCATGACGCGCTACCAGGCCTCCGCTTTGTTGTCGTTTCAGTTCAACCGCAAAGAGATTCAGCGTTTGGTCACCGCTGCCAATAACACGCATCACAGCAGCCAAACCAACCATTTGCATGTTTTGGAGGCGGCTTGAAGTGCGCAGTCTGTGGCCGCCAGGCAAAAGGCTACGGCTGGTTTAACCCCAGCCTCAAACGCAGCGACCCCGGTCGCTACTCAGACCAATGGGTGTTTTGCTCGCGCCGCTGCCAAAACGCCTTCTCAACACTCATGAATAAAACGGAGGGACAAATGATTGATCCAAGTGAAATGGAAACCACGGCCATGGGCGCGTGCCTGCACCCATTGGGCGAGTTCGTGGGCTCAATCGGCATGGATCGCCCGCTGGCCAGTTACAGCCGCATGGAGGTACTGACACTGATTGATGTCGTAGTCACGGCCTACCAAGGCCAGATGACGGCTGAGCACGAACGCATGGCGGCGCGCGACCGGTCGTTTTTGCAAGAGCGCCTGAACTTGCAGAAGGGTCGTGTGTGATGCTGGACTTCAACGCCCGCCCCAAAATTCAGGAGCAAATCAGCCAGCTCATTGATGCAGCGTTAACACGTGAGCGTGCAGGCCAGACGCCGCGCGACTACCTGGGCGCATCTCGCTTGGGCGTTTCATGCGAGCGCGCGCTGCAATATGAGTACACGCACACACCAGTGGACGAGGGCCGTGATTTCTCAGGCCGCTTGCTGCGCATTTTTGAGGTGGGCCACACGCTGGAAGACCTGGCCATCCGGTGGCTGCGCATGGCCGGGTTTGACATGTACACGCGCAAAGTCCAGGGTGGCCAGTTCGGCTTTTCCGTGGCAGGTGGACGTATCCGTGGTCACGTCGACGGGATCTTGAATACCGGTCCGGCCGATCTGGGCGTGAGCTACCCGGCGCTCTGGGAGTTCAAGACCATGAACGACAAGTCCTGGCGCGACACCGTCAAGCAAGGGGTGGCCAAGTCCAAGCCGGTCTATGCCGCACAGGTTGCGGTGTATCAGGCCTACATGGAAGCCAGCATTCCGGGCATATCTGCCAACCCGGCGCTTTTTACGGCCATCAACAAAGACACCCAGGAAATCTGGTTTGAGTTGTTGCCCTTTGACGGCGGGCTGGCGCAGCGCATGTCGGACCGCGCCGTGCGCGTGATCACCGCCACCAGCGCAAGCGAGGTCTTGCCGCGCTTTGCCACCACACCTACCCACATGGAGTGCAAGTTCTGCGCTTGGCAGGACCGCTGCTGGGGGACTCAATGACGGCTGGCAATATCGTCTGGCTGGACTACAACAACGCCCCCGATCAAAGGCTGGAAACACCGGCTGACACGCAGGCGCTGCGTGATGGTCTGCTGGACCGGCTCGAGTCGGTGCTGCTGTACCTGTTTCCCAGTGGTCGCATTCGCGGCAACAAGTTTTATGTCGGCGACATTGATGGCGCACCGGGCAAGAGCCTGGTTGTCGAGCTGGATGGTCCCCGGCGCGGGCTGTGGAAGGATTTCGCCGATGACGATGGCGGCGATCTGATAGCAGCCTGGGCCAAGTCACGGGGGCTGTCGACGCAGCAGGACTTTCCGCGCATCGCCGATGAAATCCGGCAGTGGCTTGGCTTTGCGCCGCCCGTGGACCATGGGGCCAGACGCGACATGCGAACAGTCCCGATGGATGAACTCGGTCCCTACACAGCCAAGTGGGATTACGTCGGGCTTGATGGTGAGCTGATCGCCTGCGTCTACCGCTACGACCCCCCGACCGGCAAAGAGTTCAGGCCGTGGGATGTGCGCGCGCGGATGTGGCGTGCCCCCGATCCGCGCCCGCTTTACAACCTGCCAGCGTTGATGACGGCGCGCACCGTGATTCTGGTCGAGGGTGAAAAGTGTGCCGATGCCCTGATTGGCGCAGGCATCGTTGCCACCACCGCAATGAACGGTGCCAAAGCACCGTTGGACAAAACCGACTGGTCTGCGCTCAAGAACAAAGAGGTGCTGATCTGGCCGGACCGCGACGCGCCGGGCTGGGACTATGCCGAGAGCGCCGCGCGCGCCTGCGCAGCCGTGGGCTGCCAGTCGGTGTCCATCCTCGTGCCGCCTGCCGACAAGCCACTCAAGTGGGATGCGGCCGACGCAGCGCAGGAGGGCTTTGATTGCGCCGCCTTCATCGCGGAGGCTGAGCGCCGGGTGATCAAAGCTGCCGCGCCCATGGTTCCAACCTTCACGCTCGGCACATTGCTTGATGATGACTCGCCACTGCCCGAAGATTTGATTGAGCCGCGCGTGCTGACACCGGGTGGTTTGCTGGTCTTTGGCGGTGCGCCCAAGGTGGGCAAAAGCGACTTCCTGCTGGCCTGGCTCACTCACATGGCCGCCGGTGCCTCGTTTTTGGGGATGAGGCCGCCCCGGCCACTGCGGGTGTTTTATTTGCAAGCCGAGGTCCAGTACCACTACCTGCGCGAGCGGGTGAAAGGCATTCGCCTCTCGCCAGAACACTTGCATCTGGCGCGCACCAATTTCATGGCAACGCCGCAACTTCGCCTGATCCTGGACGACGACGGGCTGGCGCAGGTCATCCCGGCCATGGTGGCTGCCTTCAATGGCCTCACCCCCGACATCATCGTGATCGATCCGATCCGCAATGTCTTTGACGGGGGCGACGCAGGCGGCGAGAACGACAACGGCGCGATGCTGTACTTCTTGTCGCAGCGCGTGGAGCGCATTCGCCAGGCCGTGAATCCCGATGCCGGCGTGATCCTGGCGCACCACACCAAAAAGCTGGGCAAGCGCCAGTTTGAGGAAGACCCGTTTCAGGCCTTGGCGGGTGCGGGCAGCCTGCGCGGTTACTACTCGTCCGGGATGCTGCTGTTTCGCCCCGATGAGGCGCAATCCACCCGACACCTGATCTACGAGCTGCGCAACGGCCCGGCCATTGAGACCAAGTTCGTCGACAAGATGGACGGCCAGTGGCACGAGGTCGACGTGAACGACAGGCTGGTGCTCAAGGAGTACGGCGAGCGGCTCGATGCCGAGCGCAGGCGAAAGCGCGATGCGATTCTGCAGATCCTCTTTGAGGAGGCTGCGCAGGGGCGCTGCTACACCGCCAACCAACTGGCCGAGTCCTTCGAGGGCAAGGCAGGTCTGGGCGGCGAGCGCACGATCCGCGAGCGGATTTCAGCCCTGTCCACGCAGGGCTACATCAAGTTTTTCCGCAACAGCACGGACTACGGACTGCCCTCGATTGGGCGCTCCAAGTTTGGCTACCTGTGCGTCGAGGGCATGGTCCTGAACACGCACACAGGCGAGCCCGATCCAGACACCGGCGAGCTGCCACTGCGCCCGCTCGGGGTGCTTCCAACCCACTACAAATGCCCGCAATCCGGGGCCGCGATGCCCGTCGAAAACCCGGATGTGTGGGTGTACCAAGAAATTAGCAACGACCCGCAGGAGCAAGAATGAACACGATTTGCCAAGATAGAACCCGCACAAGTGCAGCGTTGTCATACGCACGCATTGACCCGCACCAACCTGCAAACACCCTCAATGGCTACCCAAGATCGACCGCTGTAAAGCCGTGCAAAGGCATATAGGCAGTCGCCGTTTCTTTGGCTTGCACGCAAGCAAACTGCTGCATTGGAGCTTTGCTGCGGTTCGATTTGAATGTTGCTTTGCGGCGCATCCAATCAGCGCACTCTTTGGCAATGGCTCGCTGGGTCAGCTTGTTGCGAAGTTGAATTTCGAACTCGCTGCCGTATAGGCTGCGTTCCCGGTCAGATTTTGGAATGTGGAACTCACGTCGTTCTTTTTGTACCTTGTCAGTGACCTCGTTTGCAACAAACGTGGGGGATGTAAAAATGAAGCTGAGCTCTTCAATCTTTTCCAGCTCGGACTTGAGCGCTTCAAAGGCATACATGGAAAAGCAAGAAGCGGCGATTTTCAGTCGAGCCTGGGGCTTGAGCGTCTTTTTTAGGTCATCCCCGAGTAATCGATTGATGTTGTCGATAAGTTCCATTAAACGGTGCCTCTTTGAATTGCAGAGTAGCCCGGTGCCAAGGCGGCGCTTTCAACACCGTAAAGGGTTTGCGGGTTGTTCAGCCATAAATGGTGTTCTTGGGGGTCAAGGCTGTGCTCGGGTGAGCAATCCACTGACCATCGTCTTAGGGCATACCCAACCAGTGGTGCCCGCATGTCAAGCTCAAGCACGCCGTTGATCATCATGAAGTCAGCTTCAATCGCTTTGGGGTGTTCAATGCCAGGGTGGGGGACCAGTTCTATGTGAACGAGCCGTGCCCACTGCACGTCTGATTCAATTTGCTCTTCGACTGGGATGGGCAGGTCAAGAGCCTTGGCTTTGACGATGCGTGTCAAAGCAAAGTCGGCAAAGCGGCCCCGTTCTCGGTCATAGGCGCGCAAATGCCAGCGCAGTCCGGTATCGGCAAGAGCAAGGGGGCACAGGGTCTTGGTTGAGGCTCCGGAGGTCAATGACAGGTAATTGACTTTGACTTGGCGTCTGCCAGCGATGGCTCGGGTAAGTGTTGCCAGGGTTTCGATATCGGGCTTGACCAGGTCGCTGGCGCTTTCACAGGGGACGGTGCGCTTGAGTTTTTGGTCCATGTTGTCACCAAAGCCCGAGCGGAACCAGGTCAGCACGCGCTCGGCTGAGTGTTCAAACAGTGGGGCGAAGCGATCCGTGGTGGCGTACTTGCGCTGACCGGCGTCGTAGAAGAGGTTCTGTGGGGCCAGACGGCGATAGGTGCTTAGGTCGCGCGCAGAGGCGGCAGGTTTGACCCCAAATCGGCGCTCGATGTCCGCGCGCGTCAGGTCACCACAGAAGAATGCTTTGACTTCAATGTAGAAAAGTCGCTCTCTTTGCGTCTGCGTCAGGTCGTCTAGTGCAGCAGCGACTGTTCTGTTGACCACGTATCTGTCCCCATTGTGTTGGCGTGGTTTCGACTCTAGCATATTCAGCGACTTCACTTAATCATTTTGATGCAGTAAAGGGCCGTTGGTGCTAGAATTTTTCAAAACGATCAGGTTGGCACCGGTCGCTTGGTCCGAAATCATCACTTTTAGGAGATGATCATGTCTTTTTGGCAAATTTTGGGGCGATTCGCTGCATTTGATGCAGACTAGGCCCTACAGAAGATCCTCGCAAGTTGACGCTCGTTCCCATTTCTGAGATGGTGAACTGAATCTGGGCTCGAATCTTTCGTATTTTGCGGACGATGGATTGGCAAAGGTCATCTGAAAAGGATCAGGAGCTTGCGTGCTGAGGGCGATGCGACAGCCCATCGCTCTATTTGTGTGGCTACTGCAAACAGGGGGGGCGTATGTTGCCCCACTTCGAATGGCCTCTAGAAAGGGCCAACGCAGGGATGCAATAGCCAGTGATTGCAGTTAGACTGAGGGTTGGAGGACGTATGCCCAGAGCAGATCTAGTAGTGAGTCTTGTGCGAGCGGGCAGTCAGGGCGATCAAAGCTTGTTTCGGTCGACCGTAGAAGCAATAGCCGCAGAGGAGCGCGCAAAAAACCACAACCAATTGGCAGATAGGTTGGAGGCCAATATGCGCGCGGCAAACGCACGTCCAAAGGCTGCCGAGGTGGTCCGTAGCTATGACGGCGGGCATGGTGGTTTACTTTATGAAATTGACCCACGCCGTACGCTGGAATCAATGTTGCTGCCTGAAGATGTCCTTAAGGCATGCTCGGAATTGGTAGAGGAGCAGCAGCGGCGAGATCTGCTGCGGTCATATGGTCTAGAGCCAAGGCATCGAGTTCTAATGTCTGGGCCACCAGGGAATGGCAAGACAACTCTTGCCGAAGCAATTGCTCAAGAATTAATGGTGCCGCTGTTCGTTGTACGCTATGAAGCAGTGATTGGTAGCTTTCTTGGTGAGACCAGTGGGCGACTGAAAAGGCTGTTTGATTTCGTTCGAACTCATCAGTGTGTTCTGTTTTTTGACGAATTTGATACTCTTGGTAAGGAGCGGGGCGACACTCATGAAACCGGCGAAATAAAACGGGTGGTCAGTTCACTGCTCTTGCAGATTGATGCATTGCCCAGTCATGTTGTAGTCGTGACCGCCACCAACCATGCTGAACTTTTGGATCGTGCGGTCTGGCGTCGTTTCCAGTTGCGCATGAGCTTGCCGGGACCTACGAACGAGCAAAGGACTGCGTGGTTCGATCGCTTTGAAGCGCGAATTGGGGCTCCGCTCGGGATTTTGCCTAAGACACTTGCCACCCGGTTAAAAGCGAGCAGCTTTTCAGATCTCGAGCAATTCTGCGAGGATGTCCACCGGCGGTATGTGCTTTCATTACCAAATTCAGATTTGCGTAAAGTGATCAGCGATCGTCTGGAGCAATGGAAGAGTCGGGTGTCGTCTGACGCTTAGTCTGACCCAACATTAGGTGTCGGATGAGCGAACAACAAAGACCACTTCTCCTTTTTCCAAAACCAAGCCCGTCAGAGCGCGAGAAGCGATCTCCCGGCTGGCCTCAGATTCATTTGCCTGGCGCACAACGCCAGGGTGAACGACTTGCACCAAAATTTGGCGCACTGCAGTCGGCATTCAACACTCGCCGGGTACAGCTCCAAGCTGCCGCCCCTACCGATGATCCTGAACTGGTTGTGGTATTCGAGACGGTTGGATCTGTTGAAAAATTCATCGGTGCAGTAAAGCTCACACCAGGCCTAGAGTGGCTGCTGGAATCTGATGAGGTTGATCTCGAACCAGATGCCGATTTTTTTGATATCGGTGAACATGAAAAGCCGCTGACTGGGCGTATATTCTTATTGGGGAGCAATCAACAAGCGCTTACCGAGGTTATCAATCTCTGGAATCGGTACCAAGCTGACCCTCAGGTGAAGCTTGAGCATGGCCTCGGCTCGTGGAAGGACGTATTCAAGCATCTGCGCGACGTACGGTTTTGGGGCGTGCAAGACCGCGTCGGGCAAGACATTCGGGAATTTTGGGAAAGCCGACTTTCTCTTGACGACGAACCTATCAGGTTTGAGATTGAAGCATGGTGCTATGTTTCGCCGGATAAGAACGCTAGCACGGCAGCTGAACTCGGACAACTCGTAGCTGATCAAGGGGGCCGCATTCTCAGCCGCGCTCATATTCAGGATATTGCTTACCACGGTTTCCTTGTTGAAATACCCGCCGACGGCGTGCGCCGAATACTGAACGATGAGTCGTCGTCACTTGTACAGTCTGAGAGAGTGATGTTTTTTCGGCCACGTGGGCAAGCTCTGGCGCGACCGGAGGATGGTGACGTTCGGTTACCTGGAGTCGTTGGCACTACTCGAACGGCTTCCGGCCAACCAGTGATTGCCTTACTTGATGGGTTGCCACTTCAGAACCATCCGCTTCTATCCGGGCGAGTGATGGTCGATGACCCGGACGGATGGGAGTCGGGATATTCAGCTAAAGATCGCATCCATGGAACTGCCATGGCATCCTTGATCCTCTACGGCGAGTTGGATGGGGCAAAGGTGCCGCTTGGGACGCCAATTTACACTAGACCAATCATGCGTCCAGATCCGGCAGGTGAATTTGCTGATTTTTACTGGGAAACGGGGAGCGATTTCGCACTAGCTAGCTGTGGCTAGACAGGACCGGGGATCGCTATTCCCAGACTGTTTGCCCTCGGGTAGCACCCCACCACCATATGCAAAACCCCAACTCGTCTGAGTTGGGGTTTTTCCTTGGGCGATCACGCGTGTTGCCCCGTGTTCTTGCGGGTTCATGCGGAAACTTGCGGACTTCGCCCTCTGCACTACCAGGCCGGTTCTGCGCCTGGTTTTCTCTCTT
>JACCDY011500061.1_pt1 | contig 12548 bp, 14 predicted proteins | sample 7446391 | NCBI WGS metagenome assembly JACCDY01 (sample SAMN15323451, study PRJNA562643) | freshwater metagenome | isolation source: river surface water | place: USA:Blue River Watershed | collected 2017-08-18 | reverse complement strand
TATTTATATAAAAATCATATTGTAACTTCTTGTCAATATGAGAATTTAAGTTCATCTCATTTGCAAGGAGTATAGTATCCATGAATCCAGAATAGCAGCGATTGACAACGTATGGAGGATATTGACTCTCGCATTCTGGATCAGAATCCATCAAGTTTTCTTTTAAAATATTGATGGAGTTTAAATAATCTTTAAGTTCTGTCACGAAATCACACAATAATTTTTTTATCTGGAGTAATAATATTACTATACATCTGAGTGTATTGATCTACAATACCTTCATCAGCTTCAGCAATATATACCACAAACTTTCTATCTACAGTGATTTCAGTTTGTGCTTTGCTAATCATCGGAGACCATGGAGCAAATCCAAGTGTTCCCTGTCCAGTAGGAACTCCAACAATTGCATTCTCGACAACAATTATATCAAAGTTTTGTTTGACTACATTAGCAATTAAGTCCTCACCAGAGGACATACGAATAAGTTTTACGTTCATTTGAATTTACAATCACACATCAGTTCAGTAAAGCAAGCCAGAGTATTAATCTCTTGATCTGCAACAAAGGCAGCTTGGTATTGGTATTTAGCAAAAATCAATACAGCCTGTGGTATTGATTGAGGTTCCAATGATTTGTACATTTCATTGTAAATTTTACGAATAATTGCATTCACATCATTATCCAAATTCTCAACAACCCACTTACGAACATTGGCAAAGTTCTTTTCTTTCATAGATTGAACAAGATTTTTTAAATTTATGTCTGATACAGATGCTAGGATACCAGTATCAATAACACCTCCAGAAGAATATTTCTGAAGTTCATTCAATACCCTACGCCAATCTGGCAAGAACTTATGAATTACCTCTGCAACAACCTTTGGATCATATTCGACACCTTGCTCCTCAAGTACAACCCGGACACGCTGGAAGAACTGTGCTGCGATTTTCTGCTTTTCTTTTCCTGAAATGTTGAAATCAAATGCTGCACATCGAGATTGGAGCGGCTCGATGATCTTGTTCCGGTAATTACAGGTGAAGATGAATCGGCAGTTGTTATGAAACGTCTCAATATTAGCCCGTAGAAGGAGTTGAACATCGTTGGTTGTGTTATCTGCCTCATCAATGATGATGACTTTGTGTTTACCAGTTGCTTGAAGTGATAGGGTCGAAGCAAAGTTCTTTGCCTGGTTCCGTACCGTGTCCAGAAATCGTCCTTCATCAGATCCGTTGATGACATAATAATCTACTCCAAGTTCATTACATAATGCTTTAGCAATTGTGGTTTTTCCAATTCCTGGCGGACCACATAAAAGTAGATTGGGGATTTCTCCCCGCTCTACGAAATTTTGAAAAGTATCCTTAATATCTTTTGGAAGAATACAATCACATACTTTCTGTGGTCGGTACTGCTCAACCCACAAGAAATCATTACCAATCATTCAATCAACCTCCAAAAGTGGAATCTGGTTCAAGTGCAATCCAATATTGCAAGTTATACTTAGTACTGATAAATTGAGAAATATTACGTGGTGAAACTAGAACTTTGTATACATCAGGAATAATCTTAATGTTTTCAATCTTAAAGTTAAAAGCAAACTCTTTGTCCGTCTCACCTACTTTAGCTGAATAGCTGTTGGATGTATCATTATCTTTGTTACGAACCACAAGATTGATCTCCCCATCCTCACTAATCAATGACAAGTCCTTGAGCTGATAAACATTTGCTGCTTTCAGGAGTGATGATAGAACTTCTTCACCCAGCTCAAACTCAACATTCTCCCCATCCATAGGAATTTGCTTGTCTGAAGGACTAGTAATCAAGCTAGGATCAGAGAAAAAATATTTTACTTTAGACCGACCACTTTTAATAGTTAGATGGCTAGAATTATCGAATACAAATTCAGCATCTTTGAACAGATACAAACCTCCTAGAAATTCATTCAAATCATATAGAGCAAAGTCTTGTTCAAACACCTCTTTACATACATACTCAGCCAGAATATTTTTGACTGGAGATACTGTACGAATTACACTACCAGCTTTTACTACTAGAGAAGAATTGATAGTGGAGAAGTTCTTAAGAACATTCAAAGTTTCATTAGAGATTTTCATACTCATTTAAATTCCTGAAGACCGTTTTGTGTGCGAGAATAATGACCGTCAAAGTGAAGTAGTAGCATAGCGTAGTGAATCACTTTGAGTAGATCTCGCTTGTTAAGACCATCCTTGTCTCCATACCGGCTGCCATACTTGAGAATGTTTGCCTGGCAGAAGGGAGCAGCAAGACCCTTGGCTGCCATCAGATCAATTGTTTGAATGTCGTTGTAGCCGTCTTCATCACCGCAATAGTGACCATGATAGGTGCTGACTACATACTCTTCAATATCTTTGAGGATCTTTTCCTCGTTGTACTTCCATTGCATAATTAAGTCTCCAAATAAAAAATGGGGAGAGAAACTCCCCTTAGTATACCGCAATCAGGCGGCGGTGTCAAGTACCTCTTCGGTAGTTTCTGGAATAGCTTCTTCAGTAGTATCCAGATCAGAAGCATCAATGTTCTTGTAGAGATCTAGGAAAGAACTCTTGGTGTCATCATCAAAACGATTGATGCATACGTTGATTGCTTTCTTGCGATTCTTGAAGATAGCAAACGACTGAATGATATGAACAAGACGACGAGTAGTGATAATTTCGTCTACGCCACCATCATAGAAAGTCTTACGAATGGTGTCTGCCCAGACAATCAGTTTGTCTACAAACTCCTCGTCAACAACCTCAAAAGAATTCATCAGATTCATGAGAATCTTTTTCTCAGTAGCCATCGAAGGATAAGGCTGCTCAAAGGTGATTGGGAAACGCTCAAGGAAAGCTTCGTTCATGACATTGGTACCAATAAAACGACCATCATCAGAACCCTTACCTTTAGTGTTTGCAGTAGCAATCACGTTGAACCCTGCAGAAGGAGTTACATACTGGTTGATCTTCTTGAGGAAAACACCCTTGCCCTCTAGGACAGACTGCAGACACATGATCTTGTTGCTTGCAAGGTCAATCTCATCGAGAAGGAGAACTGCACCACGCTTGAGAGCATTCACAACAGGACCGTCGTGCCATACGGTTTCTCCATCAACGAGACGGAAGCCACCCAGCAAGTCATCCTCATCGGTTTCAATGGTAATGTTGACACGAATCAGTTCACGCTTGAGATGAGCACAGGCTTGCTCTACGCTGACGGTCTTGCCATTGCCAGACAAACCAGTGATGAAGACAGGATAGAACATACCAGACTTCACGATTCGCTTCACATCGCTGAAGTTACCAAACGAGACATAGTTCTTATCCTTCTGAGGAATAAAGCTAACTACTGGACTTGCAGGGGTAGCAGACATAGAATTAAAGGTTTTTTCAAGTTGTTCGGTTACGGTCAAATTCCAGACTCCACGGCTAGTTTTGTTGGGTTCAAGTGCTTTGCAGATAGATGCAAGAGAAGTATCAGAGCTTGCAGCGTATTCGATTAGTTGTTGGCGAGTGACAGTCTCACCATAAAGAACAGACAGGTTCTGAACAAGCTGATCAATCATTTGAGTCATAATGAAGTTACCTCGTTTGGTATGAATGTAGTATAGGGTAAAAGGCGTGGGCTGTCAAGCGATTTGCTCGATGAACTTTGATAAGATGATCTTATTGAAAGCTTTCTTGCTCATTTCAGTTTTAAATGACAGCAGAGGATTGTCTGTAGTAACGGAAACTGGCTGAGACGAATTGTTTCCAATCTCAATGAAATACAATTCATTATATCCCAGAGAGGTTGATGTAAATGACCTAGTTTTTCCCCACTCCGATGATACATCACTCCAAGATGAAAACTCATTTTTGAGATAACGAGAAACAAAAGATTTGGCACCATAGAAATCAATAAGCCTAAACCCTACAGCATTAGATCCAGTTACTTGTCGATAATAATCTACGAATGCACCAGTAATTCCCATACTACCATTCTTACTAATATTCATCATAGTAATTTTGTTCTTTTTGTCCTGAAGACACAGAACGTCATTATTTTGAAGCCAACCAGCATGAACAATATTCCTTTGAGTTGGATTGTGAACTGATGGACGATTGAATGATACTGAGTTCGATTCACCATCAGTCAAGAAAACTGTATTGACCTTATCGACTTTATACGTTTTTTTGAACTTTTCAAAAACATCAATAGCAGCAAAAATGCATTCATTTAATGGAGTACTTCCTAGATCATAATGATTGTACTCATAAGTTAGATATGTTTGATGATCTAAAGCATATGCAAGTTTCCAAACGTTTTTCATTTGGTTTTCAAGTTGAGTAGTATTCATTTTACTGCTCAAGAAATTTACCAATAGAAAATCATCAGTAATATGAATCTGAGAGCCTTCTAGTTTGGTTCTTTTATTGCGAGACATTTGAGCATAATTTTTTGCTAGATTCCTATCATTGAAGGAATATACTTCAAAAGGAATTTGCACTTTTTTGCAGAATTGAATTAGGTTAAACAGTTGCTTAACAGTGCCTACTAGATTTCCTTGCATAGAACCAGACCAATCAAGATACATGATCAGACCATGTGACTTACCTTTAGGAACAACAGTTACTTTCTTGAAGATATCGTCATTCCACTTGTAGGAATACATTTTATTTGTATCAAGAACACCAGTTCCAGCAGTAGCAGACCGATTATATTCGGTTGCTCGCTTTTTCATCTCAAATTCTTTAATTAGATATGATACTGACTTTTTGCATTCATCTTTATAATTTTTGTAACCATTCTCTGCTTTAGTAAACATATTCTCATAATGAGTTTTATTCCTATATCCAGAAGTACCTGCATCTTTGATGGTTGCTTTGAAAATATTAGGAAGATCATTTGCACAGTCTTTCCAAGGAATGATATGACTATCAATATTAATACTTGGAGGTGTCAGGTAGATATAGTTATTATTATTGATGCTAGCAAGTTGTTGTTGATTCTTAGCCCATGCTTTATCAGTATCAGAAGTGAAGTCAGCTTCTTTTCCAGAATTATTAGAAGTTGAAGGAGTAGCTTCTTTAGGAGTATCTTCTTTTTTGTCAGAATCTGATTGAGTAGAATTTTGATTCTGGCTATCACTAACATTACTATCGAGACTTTGATTCTCACCAGAATCAGATTGTTCTACTTCCCCATCAGTATCATCCCCAGATGATGAAGAAATCTGGAATTGAAGTTCTACTTCATGTTCAGTATGTTCTACAAGTTCTTTGACAATGTTCACTACATCATCAAAGGTTTCTACATTTGCAACTTTATCAACAATTACTTTTTCTTCTGGAGTGAAGTTAATAAACATTGCTTTATTGACATTGCCAAGTTTAAAATACAGATTGATTTTATCAATAAACTTAAGTTGATTGATATCAATAGAATCAATCTCAAAGAAATCTTTGTCATTGAGTTCTGAATATCCACGATAGAATGCACGAGCAAGGCCAGGATACTTTCGCTTCATCAGCTTCTCAATACGAGCATCCTCGACAACGTTCAAATACCCTTGAGGAAGATTCAGCTCACTTCCATACAAATCTGGAGTGTAGATAGCATGACCAACTTCATGCCCCACGAGAAGGTCGTACACATCATTAGAAGTGCCTTCCCAGATGGGTAGAGTTAGAACTCGGTTGTGAGTATCAAAACTAGCAGTAGGAACAGACCGATGCTCTACAGTGAGGTTTTCAGTGGCAAGAAGCTTTGCAAGAATGCTTTTGGACTGTTGGATGTCGGACATAGGTGCCTCAATTCGTTGCACTTATACTACCAAGCCCAACCCATCTTGTCAATGGGTTGAGCCATAAGCATTACTTATATCTCGGTTACCTTACTAAAGTTTTTAACTTTTTCAAACTGAAGAACCTTTTCAAACTTATCATTCAGTACATCTCCTTTATGTGATATCACAAATACATTGGTGTCACTATCTATACCACGAATAATTTTGAGGAAATCTTCAGTTCCAGCTGTATCAAGTGAGCTATCAAATACTTCGTCAAGAATTAATAAATTTGTACTAGCAGAATTTTTAAGTTTAGCAACAGATCTCCAAGTGAACATCAGAGATAAATCAATTCGCATTTTTTCTCCTTCAGAAAAAGAACTGTAACTAAACTCATCACGAAATCTAGATTTAATAGTTTCTTCAAAATTTTCATCTAAGTTAAAGTTAACATAGAAGTCCATTAACTGAAGATATTTGTTAATGAGTTGATTCATCACAGGAAGATATTTTTTTATGATCTTTGATTTGATTCCAGTGTCTTTTAGTAGTGTAGATACGATTTCATAATAAGTCTTATTGGCTTTCATTTTGTCAACTTGCTTCTTTAGAGTAACACCCTCAGAAGCTAGAGTAGTCAACTTTTGTTTTTCTATAGCAATGTCCTTATCAGACTCAGAAATTTTTTCGATTTCATCTTTCAGAGAATCAATAAATTTAGTTAGACTTTTGCAGTTATAATTTTGACTTGCAATTTTAATATTCAAATCATTGATATCATTCAGAATTTTTTGTGACTGATCAATAATTTCCTGTGCTTTCTCAATCTCGGTTTCTACTTCAGAAATAGCAGATTCCAATTTAGTAATTTCTGTATTACACTTTGAAATGTGAGTTTCTTTTACTTCCTCGGTTAAATCTTGATGGCAGGTTGGACAAACATCATTGTCATTGTAGAAACTTATATTACTTTTGTGATCAGTTAGTTTGGTAGAAAATTTAGTTTTATATTTGTCTAGTTCTTTAATATTTACTTTTGGAAGTTGTGCAAGCTCATCATTTTTAGCAACTAGTTGCAGACATAACTCATCGTACTGCTCATTGCATTCTTTGATCTGCTGTTCATAATCTAGTATCTGTTCATTTTTTTCATCAATGCTTTTTTGAGACTGCCCTGCAATATAATCAATATGGTCCTTTTGCATTTTGACTTTTTCTTTTAGAAAATCAATCTCAGTCTCAAACGTCTTAATGTTATCATTATTGGTTTTAATTCTATCTTTCAGGATAACATTCATCGTAGAGAATATACGAATATTCAAAAGATCTTCAATAACTTCTCGACGGTGTGCTGCAGGAAGTTGCATGAATGGAACAAATGTACTGGAGCCCAAGATTACAATCTGAGTAAACGATTTGTAATTTAGTTTTAGAATATTTTGCTCTAGGTACTTTTGTTGGTCTGATGCAGCAGCCACTTGATCTAGGATTTTACCATCAATCCAAATTTCAAAAATATTTGGTTTTAGACCTCGTACAATTTTATATTCTTTTGATCCAATACTAAACTCAATTTCTACTTTACAATCTTTTTCATTGATTGAATTGATGAGCTGATTTTTGTTCACTTTACGAAAAGATTTATTAAATAAAGCAAACACAATAGCTTCAATTATAGTACTCTTACCAGCACCATTGGTTCCAACGATTAGAGTGGTATTAGCATCGTTTAAGTTGATCGTGGTGGGAGTATTCCCTACAGCAAGAAAATTTGAGTACGTTACAGACTTAAATAAAATCATAAGAAACAGTATCAGGAGGAATTACAAAATCGTCAGGGGTTATTACACAGTAATTATATCCAAAATTCTCACAGGCAATGATGGCATCCTCTTCTTCAATTTGCACTAGCTGCATTTCAGGAAAACCATCAGCTTCAAGAAGACCAATATAACGAAGAGCATCATCCTCGTCAACAAACATTTGCAAAACTTTACTTCCATCGGAAGTTTCTACTGCATATGCTCCTTCTTCTTTTTTGTCCTTGAGAGTTAGTATATACATTACTGAATTTCAGAAGCTTCCAAGTAAATAGATTTTATGATAGATTTCAATTGAGATTTATCATGATTATTTTTCATATCTTCTATATATCTCTGCAGAGTGGTTAGGGTATCTTCGTGCTCTAACATTTCATCATCATTTTTATTCAGCAGAATTTGAGTGTCTTCAATAATTTTTAGATCATGTACTCCGAGGGTATAAAATTTTTCAATTACTTTGTCAAAGGTGTATAGATCGGTTTTCTCATCTACGATTACTTTAACGTAGCTATCTGCGTATTCTGATAGATCTACTTTTGTATAATCATGTTTAGTATCATCATAGTAAAATTTAGTAAACATTCGATATGGATTACGAATAAATTTTAACTTTCTAGCATCCAGATCATATAAATGAAAACCTCTCTCTTCATTATAATCACTCCAAGTCATTTCATAAGGATTGCCAAGATAGTAAATATTATCACTTCTAGATTTGTGATGAAAATGACCTGAGAATACTCGTTTAAATTTAGAAAATATATCTCGATCTAATCCACCTTCAAACATATGTCCTGGATGAGCTTCAAATCCATTAATTTCAAGGTGTCCCATCAATACTTCTGAGTTAGTATTTTCTAGGTGATTCATCACTTTGAACTGGTTTTCGGAATTGATCCATGGAACCATTGTAATGGTATTACCTAGAACATCAATATCACAGATCTCATCGTATACGGTGATATTGTCATATGAATGTAATAGTAGTTGGGGAGTATTTACACGATTAGTATTTTTATAATATGCTGTGTGATTACCGACAATCATATGAACCTGAATACCAAGTTCTTGTAGTCGATCATAGTAATGTTTTTTAATACGATCCCATGCAAGAAAGTCAATAGCCTTTCTATTATCAAAGGTATCCCCAAGATCAAACAAAATCTTGATATTGTTTTTTTCTAATGTTGGGAAAAATACATTATCATAGAATTTTAGAAAAAATTCCCAGAACGCCTGAGAACCTTTTCTTCCATCCAAATGTTGATCGGTAATAATTGCACTGTTCATCGGTTGTTGCGATACTCAAGATTTTCTTTAATGCTATTCATATCAGACATATTGAATCCCATAATATTATCATCTGCAGCAAATACCTGATCGTAACCAGATCTTTCAAGTAATTTAGTTTTAACTTCTAGTTGTTTCTTTTCTTTTTGAATTCTGCGAAGGAAAGCAAAGTAAATGATCTGTGTAAAATATGCAAATGGATTAGTAGATTTCTCTGGATCAAAGTTATCAATATATTGAAGACAGTTTTCTATACCATCACAGATCATATCATCCTTAAACATGTAGTTGACAAAATTAGGACGATATGATAGGTGAGTAGCAATCTTTAGAAAACATTCACCAATATAGTTGGGAACTCTTGGCTTTTCTCTACCTTCTTCTCTTGATAGTTTAACTTCTTTTCTGTAAACCATTAAGGCATCTAAAAATTCCTTGTTGTTTACATAGTGTTCTTTTTTCTTCATTGAAGGACTTGTTTCTGATGATACCAGTATAACAGCTTACTGTAGATTTGTCAAGGGGTAGGGGGGGGGTTGACAAGGGTGCTGGATTCTGCTACAATAACCATGTCAGGGTTCAGAAATTAGTTCTTTAGAGTACTTAGAGACCTTAAGAATCAATATTCAATTTAAATGACTTCTCTAGAAGCTTCCTTGCTTCTTCAATCTTATTCTTGAATCCTAGTTCCTTATCTAAAGATACTCTATTATTAGTATCTTCACTATTCAAATATTTCTTTAGAGTGCTACGATACAGAGTTAATATTTTATTATCTGCTTCACCAACAGTAAATACTTTATTTTTATCTATAAAGAATATATCTTCCTTTGAGAATTTAATCCAAGGTCTCATATCTACTTTATACATCTCTCCTGCTGGTGTAGAGATTGGTTCTACAGATATTTCAAATGGATTCTCTACAACAAATCCATCTTCTTCTTCACATACAAGTACACTACCAACTAATTCAGTACCATCAATTAATTTAATTACTCCATAGAATTCATTCATGTTCTTTCCTTGTAAAATTTACTGGAATTATTTCATATTCAAAATTCTCTTCTGAATATGTTTTAATTCTTTCTACTAGATGATTTAAAGTATAATTCTTTTTTTCTCCTTTTGAGAAATCGTCTGCAATGTCAAATAATTTTGCTTTTGATTTGTTTTCTCCTTTTCGTAATACTCTTCCGATGGATTGGAGATTTCTAACTCTTGATTTACTAGGGGAAGCAAAGATAACGTTATGTAGATTTCTAATGTTAATACCAGTAGAAAAAGTACCGTAAGAAGCAATGATGATAGCATTTGACTCTTCTTCTGTGAGTTTCCTTATTAATTCTCTTTCTTCGGTATCAACACCACCATATACAAAGAATACTTTTCGTTTATCACCTACATCACTATTTATTATTTCGTGAAGTATCTTGCCATGCTTTTCTACCATAGCAAATAAAATTAAAGTATTTCCTGTCTGATCTATTGCAAGATTTTTAATATAGTTATTTCGTTTGTCACTTCGACAAATATAATCTAACTCCTCTTGGTAGGATTCAAACGATGTATGTCCATGCTGCAGTAGTAATACATTGATTTTGAGGTTTGACAAGTACCCCTTGTCTATCAAATTTTTGGTCTTAATAACCTTGTTAACAGGACCGAATAACCCCTCTAAAACGAGTTGATTTGTGCTTGACCCATCCAGAGTACCTGTGAACCCAATTCTATGCTTACAATTATGCAGTTTTGTCATGATCGTAATCAGTGACTTGGCTTTGAATTGATGAGCCTCATCTCCAATTACAACATCATACTTTTCAAAGAAATTTTTTGGTAACTTATAAATTGATTGCCAAGTTGTAACAGTTACTTGTTTGTTAGTTTGTTTTGATTTGCCAGCATAAATTTTATGTACATCATCTCCCCAACCATAATCTTGAAAGTCTTTTGATAACTGTTCTACAAGAGAAGTAGTAGGTGTGATGATAAGTACATTTAAATTTCTATCAATATAATATCTCATAATGCAGTAAATCATTAAAGACTTACCAGATGCAGTTGGAGATAATAACAGTTTACGATTATTTCGTAATGCTTCGTAAATTGCTTTGTATTGATAGTCACGAACTTTAAATGGAATATTTAAAGATTTAACATAATCAACTAAACCTTCTGGAGTTATCTGTTGATTAGAATCTTTGGGCATTCCATAAAATTTATTGTCCTTGTCAATATATGTGTATCCTCTAGAACAAAGCCATTCTGTTAGATAATCATACAGACCAACATATATTGTGCCTTCATATGGACTGAATAATTTAATCTTTCCATCCCATAATCTATTTTTATATTGAGGCATGAATTTTGCACCAGGAACCTCAAATGTAAAATACTCAGACAGTTCATATTTTATATGAGGTTCACATTCAACAGTCAGATATACTTCATTCTTTTTTTGGATAATAACGTCAGCCATCAAATACTACCTTGCATGAATTTTTGCCAATCAATACTATTCTTGATTTGAAATCCTCGTGTGTTTATATTTTCAAGAATTTTTTCAAGAACAAACATCATTTCTTTATAATAATTTAGGATGTTTAAAGACTTTTGAATTTCTTCATCAGACTCAATGTATAGTTGAACATCTTGTTTCAAAATTTTTAAATCAAAAGGTTTTTCCTTGTAAACTTCGGAATCTGCCTTTCCAGTGTAATACTCAAATTTTTCTCTAAGTAATTTTTTGTAATCCTGTTCTTTTTTAACTTTTATAAGTCTTACATCAGAAAGATAATTTAAATACTTGCTGTGCAGTTGTGGAATTTTGATTGATTCATGGTCTAATAAATCTTGATCCATTACTGAATCTTTTTTCCATTCATCTTTAACAAAGTCAATATCAATCATAGTTTCTTGTCATTAATATCGTATATATCATATATAGTGTACTTAAAGGTGGCTGGCACAGTAAAATACTGAACATCAGTTGCATTAGTATTAAATGTTAGTGCTCCAATATCTGTAGGAAACACATCTTTAAATACTACTTTAAATTTCTTTTTAAAGTTTGAATCTAGAATAAACAATACTGCATCACTATAAGTTTTATCTTCTAGATCCTCTCCAGGAAGTTCTTGGATATCTTGTAATGAATATGGATGACCTAATTTTCTAATCCAATTATGCACAGTAACATAATTAGACATATTTTCATCTACAATAAATTCTAACGATAAATCTTGAAAATTTATTTCATCACCTGGATGAGGTATTGCATTGTATCGTGTAGACTGATTTGCAACTGAAATACTGATCCCAGGTATCGTTGCAGACTGACAAAAAAATGATACCTTTGGATATTTAATTAACTGAAATTGAAATCCGATACCAGTTAAAAAATTTGAAGGGCAGCCTGAGTTGGCTATAAAATTGGCAGCCATAGTTTTTATTTTTATTTAGATAAAAAAAGAGCCCCTTTTGGGGGCTCCTGAATTATGTGAATCAGTGATCACATTAGGTTGATGACTCTGGTTCTTCTGTAGTAAACGTTGTCGTTTGCCTGTAGAGCACCAGAACGCTGGGTTAGACCACCTGCGAATGGGTTTGCAACCATGCCGTAACGGGTCTTGAAGCCAATCTTTGGC
>JACCDY010281739.1_pt1 | contig 12556 bp, 9 predicted proteins | sample 7446391 | NCBI WGS metagenome assembly JACCDY01 (sample SAMN15323451, study PRJNA562643) | freshwater metagenome | isolation source: river surface water | place: USA:Blue River Watershed | collected 2017-08-18 | reverse complement strand
GTGCAACGGACCAGAGCTCATCAATGACTTCACTTCTAGGTGTTTGATGTGCGAATACTTCGTTGCGATGGATTCCATCTTTGTCGTGAATTTCTACACCGTGCGGCGTGAGTCTCAAATCTGCGGAATCACAACTCACGATGACTGGACCGAAATGTTGAAATCCATCTGGTGTTTCATGGGGCACATTTTTGTAAGAACTCCCTCCATAGTTTCGTTCAGATTTTTTATGTGCCTCGTCTTTCTCATCCACGGATAAAAGGTTCTGACGAGTTTTTTGATGACTTCCTGCTGATTTGAATTTCCCGAGCTCACCAATATTGTTCATGAGCACGTCAGAGTCAAAGAAGCCGTAGCCGTTGTATGTAATATTTGCAACGACACCGTTTTCAAAATCAACCAAAGCCGTGTATGCACCTTCGGTTTTTCGCTGTGAATCCCAGCTTCCTGTTCTTGCATAAACAGATGTTGCTTTTCCACCTGCAAGCAAACGAACGATATCTACTTGGTGTGCCGCCTGACTAAAGATAACTCCCCCCCCTTTAGATGTGTCAAGTTCTTCAGGACGTCGAGGGCGGTAGAGAAAGTCAGTGAAGTTAATGGTGGTTATCAATCTTGCTGCACCATATATGCCACTTTCAATCAGATCACGGGCGTGCAGAATGGGTGTGTTGAAACTATGGCTGTGACCGATGATGAGAGAAGTATTCGCCTGCTCGCAAGCCGCAATCATCGCTTTGCACTCAGCCATGCTAAGTGCCATGGGTTTTTCTACTAAAACATGCTTACCGTGTTTTGCGGCTAAGCACACATGGTCTTTATGTAATTGATGCGGTGTTGCAACATAAATCCATTCAACGTCTGGATTGGCGCACAAATCCTCAGCGCTATTGTGTGAAACCCCGCCGAAATCTTGGGTAAACAGATCGCAGGCACTTTTGCGTGGATCGAAGGCTGCGACAAACTTGATGCGTTTGTCGTTTGCAAAAGTTGGGAGCATCAGCGTGAATGCTCTACCCAGTCCTAAGATGCCAAGTTGAATAGGGGCTTCGTTCATAGGTCAATCGAAATGGGTTCGCCGTTTTGAGATCTGGAAACGCAAACCATGATGTATTCGCTTTGATCTTCAGGCATCAGCACCAAGTCTCGATGGTCTGCTTTGCCTTTGACAATGCGAACTTTGCACGAACCGCATGTGCCACTTTCGCATGAGCTTGGCACATGACATCCGTTCTTCTTCAGTGCATCTAGAAGGGTTTGATTTTTTTCAACATGGATGATTTTTTGACTCTTACTGAGTGTCACATCAAAAGAAAGGTCATCTGCCCGGGGTTTTGTATCTGCACCGAAGCTTTCGAAATGAATGGCGCTCTGTGGCCAGTGCCCTGTCATGTCGCGAACCGAATCCATTAAACGCGTTGGGCCACAGCAATACACATGAGTGCCGTTTGCCGCTTTTTCCAGGATGGGCCACAGATCAAAAGATTTAGTGGAATCACCGTGCGTGTAATGAATTTTCACTTTTCCAGCAAGCTCTTTCGATGCAAGTTCATCAAGAAAAGCAGAGCCTTGGGGTGTTCGACTGAGGTAGTAGAGCTTGAATGGTCGCACGTCTTCGGTTGCTTGAAGGTGTTTAATCATGGACATCATGGGTGTGATGCCTATACCGCCAGCGATGAAGATGAATGACTTAGCCTTGTTACTGAGTTCGAACAGATTTTGTGGCTCATCGACAAGAACTTCATCGCCTGGCGATAGCTGTTCCGTCATGCTCACGGAGCCGCCTCTGCCCTCTGTCTCTTTCTTAACTGCTATCCAATAGCTGTGCTGATCAGCAGGTGCTCCGCAGAGCGAGTAATGGCGCATAACACCGCTGGGTGTTTTGATGGGCAGATGCGCTCCCGCAGTGAACGGAGGTAACTCCTTGCCCTGCGGATGCTTAATTTCGAACAAAAAAATGTTCTTCGCAATTTCTTTCTTCGTCGATACAACTAAGTTGGATAGTGAGTTGGTGTGCATGATTACTCAATCTAAGGGTTTTTACTTTTGACGCAAATCAAAGAATTCGGATAGAGTGCATTATCTTAGGTTTCTAAGAAAAATCATCCATACTAACCCCAACTCGGAGACACAAATGAAACGTAGAACGTTCAACGCACTCAGTCTTGCAATGATTGCTGCACCAAGCCTTAGTGTTGCGCAGTCTTTTCCCAGTAAGCCTGTCAGATTCATTGTTCCCTATGCTGCGGGTGGTCTTCCAGATTCAGTCGCGCGTATCGTCGCCAGCAAACTTACTGAAAAACTTGGGCAATCCGTTGTGATTGATAACAAGCCAGGTGGCAACGGCATTGTTGCGTATCAAGCCTTGATTTCAGGCGTCAACGACAGCCATAGTTTTATCGTTTCTGATGGCTCCATGTTTTCAATAACTCCATTGATTAACAAGTCTGCGAATTATTCAATCGGTAAGGAGTTGCTGCCAGTTTCGATGATTGCTAAGTCACCTTTGTTTTTGGTAGCCAACCCCAAAACGGGCATCAAAACGATGAAAGAATTCATTGAGAAGGTTAGAGCCAATCCTGGTATGTACACCTATGGCTCTTCTGGGATCGGTAGCTCTCACCACTTAACAATGGAGTCCCTCAAAGCGGATCTGAAGCTTGATATCAGGCACGTTCCTTTCCGCGGTTCAGGACAGTCTGTACCCGCACTGATTGGTGGTCAGATTGATTTCTTATTTTCAGCACTCCCCTCGATGTTGGGGTTCCTCAAAGCGGGTCAAGTCACCTTGCTTGGCAGCAACGACCACAAACGCTCGCCGCAGGTCCCTGATGTTCCTTCTATTTCTGAAGTGGTGCCTGGCTTTGACTTTGCCGTCACCATCGGTGCGATTGCGCGTGCAGGAACGCCTGCTGACGTCATTAAAAAACTGACGGACGATATTGCTTGGACCGTCAAACAAAGTGAAGTTGTAGAGAAATTCAATGCTGCCAGCATTGATGCTTCGGGACTCGGTGCAGACGCCTATAAAAAGGAAATCGAACGAGAAAACTTGGCCATGTCCAAAGCAGGAAAGGCTGCAGATTTGAAAGCCGAGTGATCGATGGTAGACATACCCATCGAGACCCTTGGTTTACTGGTCACTGCATGTGTGATGTTCGTGACCGGCGGTGTCGTCAAAGGAACGCTGGGGGTGGGATTGCCCTTGGTGGTTGTCCCTTTGCTCTCCCTGCTTCTTGATTCATCGCAAGCCATGGGTCTGCTGGTGATGCCAGTTCTGGTGTCCAATGCGCTGCAATCCGTTGAAGGTGGGCGGTTGATTTTTGCACTCAAGCGATTTGGCACGCTCATGGGTGCTCAGTTCATTGCGACGCTGTGGGCCAACGATTGGGGGTCAAGGCTGTCACCGCGAGAGATGAATGCGGTGATCGCTTTTACCGTGGTGAGTGCTGTGGCCGTGATGTTGTTCAGCCCACGGGGCGACATACCGAAAAAAACTGAACTGTGGCTAGGTCCTGTTGTCGGCGCAATTGCGGGCGCCATGGGCGGCGCTTCGTCATTGACCGGTCCCATCCTCATCACGTATCTCATGGCCTTGCGGTTAGACAGAGATGACTTTGTGGGAAGTATCAGCATCATCTATCTGCTAGGTTCTATACCTATGTACGCTGCGATGCTGATTTGGGGGCGATTTGGTCTAGATGATGTTGCATGGTCGTGTGCAGGTTTGGCACCCATGTACCTGGGTTTAAGACTCGGTGCGACTCTTCGAAAACGTTTGTCCGAAGAAGGCTTTCGTCGAATTCTTATGGGTTTCTTGATTTTTTTAGCAATTTTGCTGGTGTTGAAATAAGGCGTGTGATGAATGATGTGTTGAACACCAGGGTGCTTGAGTGGAGTGACAAGCTGCTCATGGGGTATGGCCCCATGGATAGCGTGCATCAAGAATTTGTTGAATGCGTTGCTAATTTAGCTTTGGCAACTGAATTCGACATGGCTGAGCGGATGAGTCAATTAATTACGCATGTTAGAAGTCATTTTGATGAAGAAAATTTGTGGATGAATGAGACAAATTTTCCAGCAAAAGAGTGTCATATAGATGAGCATGCTGCAGTTTTGAAATCGATCATGGAGGTCAATGACCTTGTTATTAGTGGCGATAACTCTCAGTGTTTGCGTCTATCTATAGCGCTAATGGATTGGTTTCCCGGACATGCGGATTATTTGGATTCAGCACTTGCACATTGGATGTGTAAACAGCGGCTTGGCGGAAAACCTATCGTCTTGAGACGCTCTATTGCTAGCGGTTCTTAGAACTTGGAATGAAAAGATTTCGAGTCAATCATTGCATCTTCAATCAGTCAGGCTGAGGATGCTGCTGATACTTTTATGCTGTATTCATTGAATTAGTCCAACCAGCTTCGCGAAGTAGGCTGAAGGAATCGTCAAATCGTATGGACGCTTTTGGGCTTAGTTTTATTCCAGATTTAGCGTAATTCTGATGGTCTTAAAAGTATCTAAAAAGCTAAGCGTCCAGAGTAAAAACTGCGTCAAAAACGAGCGACCTCTAAGTTAACTGTGCAATATATGTGTAATTGATATATTGCATTAACGACGCATGTAAGTCGTTGATTTAAAAGGTTTTTTTAAAATAAAAAAGCCAGCTAAATGCTGGCTCTAATGCATTAACAGTCCGGCGCTCTACCGACTGAGCTATTGAGGAATACGAAAATTATAGCGCATTTTTTGCGCGTTTTTCAGAGGTGAAAAACAACGCTTGCACGAAGTGTTCGAGGTGCGCCAGGGTACAAGAAATACTGGCCATATTGGCGGGGCGATTCGCGCCAATACTGTTTATTGGCTAGGTTGTTGATCGCCAATGTCCAGCTCGACGTCAAGTTGTTAATTTTGGTGTCGTAGTGCGTGGTGGCGTCAAACGTGGTCCATGCAGGCAGGTGAATGTCACCATTTTCTGTGACGTTGCGCTTGCCTTCGTGCGAGACGCGCAGGCCAGAGCGCAAGCCGACGATGCTCGAATACCGATACTCCGTCATGCCACGCAAGATGTATTGCGGCACATTGATGGGGCGTTGGCCGTTGAGGTCCGTTTGTATCGTGGCATTTTCGCGTTTGGCATCTAGCCACATGGCGCTGCCGCCCCAATTCCATTGGCTCAATTTACTCAGGGCGGTAAGCTCAAGGCCTTGGTGATGGTTTTGCCCGTCAATTTGAAGTGTGCAGGAGTTGGGATTGTTGGTGCAGCCAAGGCCATTGGTTGTTTGCGGGCGCGTGATGTCAAACCAAGTGGCTTGCCACATGCTGTGTTGGCCCTGCCGTTTGAATCCCACTTCACGTTGCGTGCTGCGCAATGCAGGTAGCGCTTGGCCTGCATTGGTGTAGTTGGAGAGGTTGGGCGCTGCTTGTGCCTCAAGCCCATAGCCATAGCTGGCGTAAACCGTGTCGTTGGCATTGAGTTGGTGGCTCAGTGCAACCCATGGTGTGTTGATGCTTCGTCTGTCTTGTAGGGCTTCGGTACCGTTGGTTTGCACACTTTGACGGTTGAGTTGTGTGTGCCTGATTCCTAACCATGCAGAGGTGTGTGGGCTGATTCGCACACGGTCGTTCAGTGCAATTTCTGTGTTGTAGTCCGAGTTGTTGGTCATGGGGCCACCTCGGCTATTTGGCGTGTTGGTTGGTACTAGGCCACCGTTGATACTGTTGGTGGTACCAAGTAACTCATCCGTGTGTGTGCTGGGCATGCGATTGATTTGGCGCTGTCGCATCACACTGACCTTGAAATTGTGCTCAAGACCCGCAATCACTTGCTGACCGCGCAGGTCGGTTTGAATCACTTCGTTGTTGCGTCGCTCGTTCTCGCTGCGGTAGTCACGGATTTCGAAATCGCCGTTGGCACAAAAGCGGTCAGTGGGTGCGGTGGGGCAACCTGATGCGTACACCAATCGGTCATCTGCGCGCAGATGCTGGACCCCGCCTTGGGCGGTCCAAACCCAGCCGTTGTTGAGCTGGTGTCGCCAACGCAAAGTTCCAGTTTGACCATCAAACACGCCAGGCTGTGAATTGGGCTGACGCGTGATGTTGCGCGTGCCATCTACCGTTGGGTGCAATGCGGTCGTCCCAGATCCAAGTAGGCTGTAGAAATTGACGCCAATTTGCGCGTGATGGCTTTGTTCAAACTCCCACTCAAGGCGATTGCTCGAATCGATTCGCCAGTCCATGGCCAAAGCGACAAGGTTTCGGTGCCCCTTGGTGTCTCGAATATAGGGATCAAGGTCTTCGTGCGCCACATTGAAGCGATAGCCAATGCTGGCGCCTTCACCAAAGCGCCCGCCTAAATCTGCGGCAGTCAGGCGGTTGTTGCCAGGGCCGTAGCTCAGCGTGACATCGCGTACCGTCTTGTCTGCGCTACTCGGTGCGCGTTTGACCACATAGTTCACCAACCCGCCAGGTGCACTGGTGCCAGATTGAATGCCACTGGTGCCTTTGAGCAGTTCAATTCGCTCTTTGTTGTCCATCGGAATGATGGTCTCGGCAGAGATGGGTAAGCCTTCTCGGCGGTAGTTGTAGCGGTTGTCGAGTGCATAGCCACGAACGCTGAGCTTGTCCCAATATGCAGGAAGGTTATAGCTGTCGCTGGCTGAAGCATCTAGGCGTAATACGTCCGTGATGCGTTGTGCGCCTATATCGCGCAAGGTGGCGTTGTCGAAGGTCGTGGCGCTGATCGGCAGTTCTTGCTGCGACGCACCCTCAAAATTAGAGACTCGGATGGCCGGCTCAGCAATGATGGTGATCTCATTGGGCGCTTGTTGTGCAAAAGTAGCCGTTGTCATCGCCATACAAAGTGCGACAGCACCTTGTATGGGAGAAACGTTGAACTTGCTAACTCTTGCGTGCATTTCCCAATTTTATTGGATTTGTCACATTCGAAATTGGACGGTAGCTCTTAGGGTACGCGGTGCGCCTGGGTAGAGGTAGTAGTGGCCAAATTGCTTGGGTGATTCACGCCAATATTGCTTGTCTGTCAAATTGTCGATGGACAGGCTCCAGGTGGAGCTGATATGACTGACTTTAGTGTCGTAGTGGGCTGAGGCACCCCAAATGGTCCATGCGGGCAGTTTGACGTCGCCAAGTTCAGTGACGTTACGTTCACCTTCACGTGAGACGCGTAACCCTGTACGAAGACCAGGTAGGCTTCGATAGCGGTACTCCGCGACACCCCGTAAAACATAGTTTGGCACATTGATAGGATTTTGGCCGTTGATGGCTGGTGTCACAGTGCTGTCTTCGCGTTTGGCATCAAGCCATGTATAGCCTGCGCCAAGCGTCCATTGTGAAATGGCGGATGTTTGACCGCTTAGCTCCACACCTTGGTGGTGAGCTTGGCCATCGATTTGGCGGGTTAACAAACCGCCAGAGGATGCATCGTTGACGGCTGGGCGGCTGATGTCAAAGACGGTAGCTTGCCACGAGTGCTGCATTGCTTGCTCTTTAATACCGATTTCTCTTTGCTTGCTGCGAAGCGTGGGCAGTGCTTGTCCCGCGTTGCTGTAGTTTGACTTGTTGGGTGTGATGGCAGATTCAACTCCCTCGCCGTAGCTGGCATAAGTTGTGACTGTGTTGTTGAGCTTGTGGCTCAAACCAATCCATGGTGTGGTGATGTCACGCGTGTCGTGTGTTTCTTGTGTACTGTCTGATCGAATGCTTCCACGATTGATGTGTATGTGTCTAACGCCTAGCCATAACGAATCATATTCACTGAGAGGGATGCGATCTTTAATGGCAACCTCGGTGCTGTATTCACTCAGATTAGACGTGGTGTCTGTGAAGGGATAGCTGTTAGTTGGGTCTATTTGTCTGGTGTAGACATTCGCAAGGCCGACATAGTCAAACTGTTGAGCCCCTGATGTGTGAGTCATCATGCGCGTGCGAATGATGTTCGCACTCAAGTCGTGTGTTAGTCCAAGCAAAGATGCGCTGCCTGCCACTTCGCTTGAAAGGACATCAGCATATCGATGTTCATTGTTGCTACGCCAGTCATAAAGATCGTAATTGCCTTGAGCATCGAACATGTTTGTGATGGTGTAGTTACCACTGCCACTTGCGTAGGCCAGTCGATCGTCTGTGCGTAAATGCTGAGAGCCTGCCTGCGTCGTCCAGATCCAACCGTTGTTGAGCGATTGGCGCAACCGTACGGAGCCTGTTGTGCCTTCAAACACACCAGGTACGCTCCAGGCTTGGCGCGTGAAGTTTCGATTCGGATTGACTGGTGGTGGTATTACAGCTGTTGATGCGCTGCCATTTCCCAGTAGGCTGTAGGCGTTGACACCGATTTGGGTTCGGTTGCTGTGCTCGATTTCAAAATCCACCACAGTCCCCGGTTGAATTCGCCAATCCATGGCCAAGGCCACCAAATTACGGTGCCCCTTCGTGTTGCCAATGTAGGGGTTCAAGTCCTCATAAGCCACATTGAAGCGGTAGCCAAACTCGCCCACATTGCCGAAACGACCGCCTAAGTCAGCCGCTGCCAATTTGTTGTTGCCTTCACCATAGCTCAGCGTCATGGTGCGAATGGTTTGTTCGGCATTGGTGGGGGCGCGTTTGACCACGTAGTTCACCAAGCCCCCTGGGGCGCTAGTTCCTGCTTGAATGCCGCTGGTACCTTTGAGCAGTTCAATGCGCTCTTTGTTATCCATCGGAATCATGGTTTCAGCGCTGATGGATAAACCTTCACGGCGGTAGTTGTAGCGGTTATCTAGTGTGAACCCGCGCACGCTCAGCATGTCCCAATAGGCTGGGGAGTTGTAGCTGTCGGTGACAGAGGCATCCAAACGCAATGCGTCTGACACGCGGCGTGCGCCAATGTCTTGTAAGGTACTTTGGCTGATGACCGTGGTGGAGAAGGGCAAATCACGGGCGTTTACATCACCAAAGCCTGAGACTTGCGCAGGCAATTTGTCGACGATGGTGATTTCAGTGGGGTTTTGTTGCGCCCAAGCGTTGGATGCAATGCAGATGGCCACGGCCGCGGAGATGCGTGTGACTTTAAAGAGTGGCGAATGGTTTGCCATGACGTTTCCTTAACGTGATGGCAGGTCGGCTGACTTTCAAACGAGTGAATGCTCTTGTGAGTGAAGAGCCTCGTATTAAGACCAAGCTTCCCTGCGCGAGGATTACCTCAAGTCCTTGCGGACTCTGAGACCAGCTTTAGGCGGGTCTCAACAGGTTCAAAGGGACTTTCTCAGTCGAAGTCTGTGACAACTTCAACACCCCTAGCGGATGCACCATTGCTGATGCGATGCAAATTTTAACTGATGCCCAATAGGCGGTGCAGCTCGGTCGATGTGGTGGTGTACTGCAGCAAGGTTTTTCGGGTGGGGTGCACGATGGCCGCTGCGCCAAAGGCGGCGAGGGTGGCTTCGTGAAAGCCACACAAGATGAGTTTTTTCTTGCCGGGGTAGGTGTTGATGTCGCCCACGGCAAAGATGCTGTGCACATCGGTGGCAAAGGTTTCGGTGTTGACCACCAGTTGCTTGCGCTCCATGGCCAAGCCCCAGTTGGTGATGGGGCCGAGCTTGGGCGAAAGGCCCAAGAATGCCAGCAAGTGTTGTGCAGGGCGCTCCAAGGTTTGACCATCGGGTGTGGCCACTTGCACAGCATGCAATTGATGTGCCGTGCTTAGCAAGGCTGTGGGTTGTCCGATTTGCAATTGCAGTTTGCCGCTTGCCACCGCATCGCGCATGGCTTGCAGCAGCATGGGTTCAGCCGCGAACACATCGCGTCGGTGCATCAGCGTCACGCTGCGCGGTGCCTTGGCGTCGAGCGTCAACTTCAACGCAGCAGCCACGGCCGTTTCTTCGCCCCCCAACACCACCACGTCTTGACCAGCAAAGCGGGAGGCATCAGCCAAGCGGTAATGCACGTGCGTGCCTTCCAGCTCGGCGGCACCTTCTACAGCCAGCTTGCGCGCTTGAAATGCGCCCACCCCCGCCGCGATGATGAGCACTTTGCAAATGAAGTGCTGGCCTGTTGAGGTGCGCACCGTGATGTTCCCATCGTCCATGCGCGTGACCTCGGTCACTTCTTGGTTGAGGTGAACGCTTGGTGCAAAGGGTTTGATTTGGGTTTGCAACTGAGCCACCAGTTCACGCCCTGTACACACAGGAATGCCGGGAATGTCGTAAATGGGCTTGTCGGCATACAGCTCGACGCACTGGCCGCCGACATGGGGCAAGGCGTCAACGATATGGCTGCGTATGTCTTGCAGCCCAAGCTGGAAAGCTTGAAACAGACCTACAGGGCCTGCGCCCACGATGACGGCGTCGGTATGAATCGTGGCTACCGTCATAGGGGCTGTGGGTGTTGCGCTCGGCGCTTGAGTTCGGCGAGTTTGCCGGTTTTGTCTTTCCACACCTCAGCGTCAGCCAAAGGCGCTTTGCGCTTGGTGATGCTGGGCCAGCCGATGAGGGACAACTCGGCATTGAGCTTGGTCATGTGTTCTTGGCCTTCTGGCACATCTTCTTCAGCGTAGATGGCGCTCACAGGGCACTCAGGGATACACACCGCGCAGTCGATGCACTCGTCTGGGTCGATGGTGAGGAAGTTGGGGCCTTCGCGAAAGCAGTCGACGGGACAAACATCCACACAGTCGGTGTACTTACATTGGATACAGGCTTCGGTGACAACGTGCGTCATGACAATTCAATCAATCTTAAAAAAACTGGGCGCAGCAGCGGATGCTGTTGCGCCAAGCCTTTGATTTTAAACGGGATTCGATGCAGGGCTTTGCGCTGGATCAGTTCACCAACACAGCGCCTGAGGTTTTGTGTGTGGCGGTGTCGACCAACACCAGTGCACCCAAGATGCGTGATTGCGAGAAAGGCAGCGTCACCAAAGGCTCTTGCAGGGCCAAAGTCACGTGGCCAATGGCGTTGGGGGCGAGTTCGGTGGCTTCTTCTTCGGCCAAGGTGTTGACGTTCAAACGGTGCACCACGCGTTGCACTTTGGCTTTCACCCAGCGGTGACCGTGCAAAGCCCAGTACACACGGCCAGCTACCAAAGGTTCGTCGTCCATCCACGCGATGGTGGTGTTGAGTTGGCGTTGGCCTTCGGGCGAACCTTGCTCGGCCAGCAACCAGTCACCCCGCGACACGTCCACTTCGCGGTCCAGCACGATGCCCGCGCTGTGGCCTGCGGCCTTGTTTTGTGGCTCACGGGTTGCAGAAAGCACTTGTGACACCACGGCCGTTTGGCCGCTGGGAAAGACCTTGATGGTTTGGCCTGGCTCGATGGTGCCAGTGGCCACACGGCCCCAGAACACGCGTCGGCCTTGGGTGGTCACGCCTGAGTCGTGGAATTTTTCGACCCACTGCACAGGGAAGCTAAAGGCCAGCTCGGTTTCGGCGGGTGTGTTGGGCAAATCTTCCAAGATGCTCAGCAGGCTAGGTCCTGTGTACCCACACCAGTTGGCTTGGTCGTTGTTTTCGGTGGTCACCACGTTCCACCCTTTCAGGGCAGACACAGGCACCATGGCGGTGATGGCGATGCCAGCCTCAGTCGCAAACTTGCGCAAGGCCGCCTCGATGTTTTTGTAGGCTAAAGCGGCGTCTTCCACCGCATCCAGTTTGTTGATGGCAAACACGATGGAGGGCACGCGCAGCAGGTTGACCAGCAACGAGTGGCGGCGCGTTTGGGGCAGCAACTCTAGGCTTGGGTTTTTCCAGTCCAGTTTGATGGCATCCACCAACACCACGGCAGCGTCAGCGCTAGAAGCCGCGGTGACCATGTTGCGGGTGTATTGCTCGTGGCCAGGGGCGTCACCGATGATGAACTTGCGCGCTTCGGTGTTGAAGTAGCGGTAAGCCACATCAATCGTGATGCCTTGCTCGCGCTCGGCGGACAGGCCATCGGTCAACAAAGCGAGGTCGGTCTCGCCCGAGCGCTGCACGCCAGCCAAGTGGTCTTGCAGCACCGCTTTGGTGTCGACCAACAGGCGGCCAATCAGGGTGCTTTTACCGTCGTCAACCGAGCCGCAGGTGATGAATTTCAGGGCGTTTTGTGTATTGGTAGTCATTCAAATTCACCGTCGTCTTAGAAATAGCCGTCTTTTTTGCGCTTCTCCATCGAAGCCTCAGAGGTTTTATCGTCCATGCGCGTCGCGCCGCGCTCGCTCACATCCGCAGCCAAGGTTTCGATGACGATTTGTTCAGGCGTAGCTGCATCGCTCTCGACAGGGCATGTGCAGGTGATGTCGCCCACGGTGCGGAAACGCACGTCGCGAATTTCAACCTTTTCACCGTCTTTGGGTGGCGTGAGTTCGGTTACAGGCACCAACAAGCCGCGACGGTCCACCACTTCACGTTTGTGCGTGTAGTAAATGGATGGCAGGGCAATGTTTTCACGCGCGATGTATTGCCACACATCGAGCTCAGTCCAGTTGGAGATGGGGAACACGCGGAAGTGTTCGCCAGGTTGCAACTTGTGGTTGAACAGTGTCCACAACTCAGGGCGTTGTGCTTTGGGTTGCCATTGGCCAAAGCTG
>JACCDY010035714.1_pt1 | contig 12567 bp, 9 predicted proteins | sample 7446391 | NCBI WGS metagenome assembly JACCDY01 (sample SAMN15323451, study PRJNA562643) | freshwater metagenome | isolation source: river surface water | place: USA:Blue River Watershed | collected 2017-08-18 | reverse complement strand
GAAACAGATATGGCTTAAGATTGTTGTTGGTTGAGTTCAATGACTTACTTTTACCATTCTTGACAAATCCTTGGCTATCGAATTTCTCAATAAAGATGATATCGTAGTCTTTTAGTAAGTAAGTAATTGATTTCCAATGTAGCTCATTAGTAATGTTATCTTTTTTTGTATAATACTTCCTAAATCGCGACGCGCGAAGACGTTTCCTATTTTTAGAACGGGGCTCTTTCAATCGTTGAAGCATCAGATCGTATTGCTTACACTTATCGCTCTGTTTGATAGTAATTGTCTTATCGGAAGCATAACACGAAAGAAATGTTGATACACCGGGATCAATCCCAATCACTTTCTTTGGTTTGATTGGTTCTGGCTTTACAATATCCAGTGGGATATGTAATTTATATATACCAAATTTCTTCGTTAGCGTGCAATCGCGTAGAGTTGTAATACCACGAAGCTTTTGTCGAGATCTTCTACCAACATGAATTATCTTATCGTTCCCCTTAAGTTCTTTGTTTGATAGTCTAAGGATACCATCTCGAATAGAAATCATTTTTGTAGTTAATCTCATACTCAATCCGTTTTTCTTTTTAGAACGATATTTCATCGTAAAATGCTTTATTCGTCCGGACTTTACCGCGTTGCAGCTGTTTAACCAATTCTTATGCGCTTCAAACACAGCACCATCTTTTACATCCTTGTGCGTTTTCGTTTCAAACTCTCTGATAAGTGGGTTCTTGGTCGATTGAATTACTTCCTTAAGTAATTTATGCCATTGCTGGGTTGGGCGAAGACATTTTATTGTAATCATGACTGCCTTTACAATATCTTTCATAGATCTTGATTTCTTAAGCTCACGAACAATCCCTCCTATTCGTGATTTTGCTTTACCGACCTTATCCCACAGGATATTGTTCATTCTCGTATCCTGAGTTACCAGCTTATTGCGTAGTCCAAGTTTGGTTTTAGTTTGTTCGTTAGGATCGTTAATACACCTAATTGTTTGATTGTATTTGTAATTACTAACTTGCAAATCATAGTCAATTCTCTTCTTTTGATTCTTCGTTGGATTGAATGGTATCACTAACGTCTTGAACTCTGGCTCCTTTTCGTTTGTTATACGATCGCTTACCCATTTGTCTACATGAGTAGATATGGACAATGCTGAGCAAGTCTTCTGCGAGTTCTTGTTCTGATGAGGTATTTCCAGAATCGTTAATGACTGTGAGCTTTCCTCCGGCTTTTGTGATAATGAGTTCGAGGAGATCGAATCCTAATCTTGACAGTATGTCTTTGTGGGCATCCACAACTTCTCCGATAAGTCCTTGCAGGCATCGGTCCAAAATGGTTTGCAGGCCTTTTCTTTTAAAATTAATTCCCGAGCCAATATCTTCAATAACAACGTATTGATCGCTTTTGTTCCCTGCCCATGACTGTAAGAATTCAACTTGTCGTGAAAGATCATCAGATTGTTTTTTTGATGAGACTCTTGCATATAGGTAGTTAGCTTTGTTGGATTCTGTCTCTTCAACTTTAGTATCGATTTGACAGAATTCTCGAAGATGTTTGATATCAAACCGTCTTTGTCCGGATGGAGTCGTATAGCCTTTAAGTATTCCTTCTTCGAAAAACGCCCGAAGCCTTTGTTGCCCAAGTCCTGTAAAGCGCTCAGCATCCCCGATGGATAGGAACTGCTTTTCTTTTTGGGCATGTTTAACCATTTGTTTGATTATAACATATATACGTTATATCAGAATAGTAAAAAAATATAGATTATATCAACGTATAGTCCAACAGTTTATCCTCTAGATAATATTTCCTTCTTGTCCATCCACCAACAACCAAAACGATCTTCGAACTCTCGAATAAAACATTCAGATAACATTTGCTCCATACTAACCTTTTTCCGATTAATGTTTTGGGATTGAATAGTGATTGACGACATTGTTTTACGGTTGCAGTTTAACCCTGTGATTCAAATAAATGCGGAAGGCGTATTGTATATTTAATAATTTTGATTTGCGATTTTACGCCCAGAATAAAGGGCGGGCTTTCTGTCTCTATGTATAAAAAAATGAATTAGCCAATCGCCGCAACCCAAACTTAGAGTTTGTTATCTTCGTAAAGCTTCCAGATATAATCAAGACGATTATATTCTTCATCCGAAGCGCATTGCTCGGTAAGATTGTTGATCGTTTCGATCCATTTCACAAACTGGAATGCGATTTTGTTGAGCGCGATCTTTGGTGGTTCAACAATAGCAGTAGTATCTTCAGATGGCTTGCGATCGGTGCTTACGCACTGAAGCTTCGTCATATCAATTGCGTAATCAACACCGAACGATCCGTTCTGAAGTTGTCCGATATCAAAGATATCAACATCTCCTTGTTTGGTTGATTTGGATTTGTATGGGTAGAGTAGTTTGGCGAATTGCTCCCAACGGGTTTTGTCCAGCGTTTCCTTTCTGGCCAACTCACGATTGATGAGAGGAACGATCATCTTCTCATAATACGTCTTGACTTCATTTGAAAGTTTGCCAATCGCATAGCGTGTCGGATCGGGCACGTATGGTAGGAATGGATATCCATTTACCAGAATGTGCGTATTGCCGATTTTATACATGGATTGTCCAACGCGGACTGGTATGATATCTCCAACATTGAAATTCTCAATGCCTTGTTGCATGCGCATAAGGCATACAACGTGATCGTTTGTGCATTGAATCAAATCAAAATTACCAATCTTGCCGGCAGTGATAATTTTGTTAATCTTCATGCCTGTAATGAAATCATACTGATCGTATCGAATGACCGTAGCTTCGACAACAATATAGACTCTTGTTTTCGCATTGAGGTCTCGCTTGATCAAATTTGGAAGAGATCGTTTCACGAGCGAATCAATACTTTTGATGTATTGGCCGTCCCGACATTTGCCTTCGTAAAGAATCTTTGCGTGATCGATGAGCATCTGATCATAGTCAGTTGCGTAAATGGCATTGATATCTTGAATCGTAATGTTGAGCTCGAGCTGAGTGGTGAAGATCATATTTGTAAGTGCTTTGTTAGTTTCTCTGATGCATCAGTTATATTTAATTGTATAATTTTCAATTTTGTATGTATATGAATGCATAAAAAACAAAACGAAGCATTTGATCGTTTTTCACATATCAACGTTCTCGAACAGTTGAATGAGCCCGACTCGCTTATGAGAAGGCGAGCATGGCGGCGCATCAATGGATTTTCTTTTTTTCGAAGGCGGAGATTGGTAAGTCTCTTCTGGATCGAAAGTTAGCGCTCTTGGGGAAATGCGGTTGTATCGATTTTGACGAACAGGCGGTGGGCCAGTGCGGCGAATCGGTTGGGGCGGGGTCGAAAATGAATCCATTGAAGCTGATTATATTAATTGACGGAGATTCTTCAATTTTAACGATTTTGGGGCGAAAACACTTATAAACATGCATTCTCTGCATATAAAAAAATAGAATCCAGCGATTCTACCATGAAAACGCGAGCTACCTTGCGTTTGGGCATTTGCACCATACGCTTTTATTGCGATGTCGCGATACCATCGACCGAAACCCCAAGATGTTCCGCAATTCGATTAAGTAGCGCACGATTGTAAATGACATCATTTTGAACATTCGCCAGACCGGTTTGAACATTCTCCAGACCAGTTTCAACATTCTCCAGACGCGTTTCAACATTCTCCAGACCAGTTTCAACATTCTCCAGACGCGTTTCTACTGACTGAATGCGTCGGGTCAAGTTTGCAATCATACTTGATATCGTAGCAAATCCCATTCGCAAGTTGCGATTGATGTCATCACATATCTCAACTACGTCGGACATAGTGATACTTCGGGTGATAAAATTGTACACCGGTGTAGATAGTGATTTGCGGAATGATTCTATATTAGTATAGGTCACCTGTTGGATCGAAATTGCATTTTCAAAAATTCGATTGAAAGTTTCCCAAGGCATTGGAGTGTAAGTAAAGTGTGGCTTCTTCTTAGTAAAGAAGTTATACGATGACTTAACCATCGTTGCCGCGGTTGTTATCAATACAATCCACCCTATCATACTTGATATGAAATAAGCATCCATATCAAGTATTCCAATTAATTTTTGAATCGCGGTAATGGCGGCGTTTAATGCCAAGATCACTATCCAAGATTGATCTATGATAGAAGATGCAATCGTTTTCCAAGATGCCTTAATCTTATTGGCATTCAAAGTCTGTATGATGGCTACGCGAAGTGCCTCTTCCCAATTATTTTCTCCATTGTTATAAGCATTCGCAATATCTTGTTGATTGGCATCTTCTATCGTCCCGTAAGTCGTTGGAGCTTGACGAAACTGATCGCGAATGATATTAAACAATACCATATTGGAGAGTTTTGGTGAGATTGAGGAAGGTTATACGGGCTTTTGAGTTGCTTGTATATTTAAGAATCTTGGATTGCAATTTTGGCCTCAATCCAATATCATGGCCAAAAAGCCCAATTCGGGGCATATGTCAATAATAGATAAAATCTATTATATGAGGCTTTATATAACATCATCTCAATAAGACATCATGCCTAATCGTAGATTGTATGACATCCCATCTCTCCCAGAGTCATATCTCCAATCCAAATACATTCAAACAAAAGATATCTACCATGATCCTAATACGGTAGAGAACTTCATGAAGGAGGCCCTCCGCGATAGAGGTTCGGACAAGCCAATCTTTGAGCATGAGCTGCCTCGCCAAAGAAATCATTTTGCCGCATCTTCTCTACTCAGTATGCAAGAGCATGGTAGTCGCTATAGCCACGATCCGTATCATCCCGAATTATTTCTTGGTGATCTAACAAAGGATCAGCGTCAGTCCGACACGGCTCCGGTTGTGTCAAAGATGGCCGATCAGCATAAGTTTCGCCATGAGCGCTACATCGCGGGTAAGCTTCAAGACGTGGGCGACGTTCGCGCTGAAGGTGTCATTGGATCTAAACGCATGCTCAAACAAATCAAAGAAGGATACAATCTGACCGCCACTCGCATGGGTGGTATCTTCGATGATAGCACGAATACAATGGTTGCACGCGCGAACCCACACCCCGGCGACAGCACGCATAAAGTAGGCGACAGTCTCAAGGAGGATCAAACTATCTATCAGATTCAGGATGAGAAGATTCTGCCGAAGTATAGCACTGACATTGTAAATAAGATTAGCAACACCATCGGTAATGCATGGAGTTCTCAGCCTGACAATAAGTATGGTCTGAGTTCTGTATCAAACGTGTATAGATCTCAAGCTGATGTGAATCTATCCGCTAACGCAGTCTTCCGCTTAGCCAATCAAGAAACTAAATTCAAGACTGAGCAAGCGGATATGAAAACAAAGGGAGCTTCTGCGCCTCAGAAGGAACTAATGAAAGCGGCGCGCCAGAATGCACAATCAGTAAGAGTAGATCTAAAGGCGGACTCGTCAAAGACAAATAAGTTCTCGAATATGTTGATTCCTCCCATGCCACACTCGCGGGTGGATAACTTTGTTGGAACCCAATCTAAGAAAGAACAGATGAAGGATGTTGCGTCCGTGTTCAAATATAAGCCCGGCACGAAACGAACGGAGACATTGGTTGAGCCTATCAAAACAAATAATATGATCGAAACATCATACGCGCCAACGCTACCAGCTCGTGATAGAGCATCTGTTGTATATCAGATGAACACAACGCATGGTCAATCTAAGCGCACAGAAGACATTGAAGGTGTTCGCGCCAATGGTCTGCGATCCTTAGCGCGCGCGTTCTTAGATCGCACGGATACGCTACAAGAGCAAATCGCGAAAGATACATACCAGAACATGTCTTATGCGAACGGCATGCCTAACAAATCAATTGATCACGTATCGAACAATAAGATGTCTAAACCTAAGAACGCACCCAAAGAACAGTTGCAAGCCAACGCCACCGGAAGCAATAATCTACCTACGATGAAGACGACCGATGACTTTGAGTTTGATACTGATCCAACTATGAACAACGAATATCAAACGCGCAGCGGTGTTCGTCAGCGTATGAATAGACTCAGTGCTAAGCAAGAACAGGATAGCGTTGTATCGCCGATCAATGACACTATTGTTCCATTCCGCACCAAGTATTCCGTTTAAAATCGTTGTATATAACACAATTTTAAATTTTCACACACTCGCTACATGAAGCATTGCACTTATGATCTGGGATTAAATAATTGGGCCCATAATATGTTTGCAACAATTTATCTGGTTGGTTGGGAATATACATTGCATGTCCTTTAAATTCGACTTGTCGTAATTCGTCAATCCAATCCAGCGGGTAAGATATTTTTTTCTCGTGAAGAAAGTATTTGGAGTACCAACTCGGCACATTCCTGTGATATTTCTTGTCTTCTTGAATGTATTCAAATACATCCGCATTGATGCCAGTCTCGCGATGAACTACTTCAAACTGCTTCCATTGGAGAAATGATTTAGATCGAATCTTATAATCGGGATAATTGTTAATAACCACATTTACCGCCTCATACAATGAGTTATATGCATCGGATTTAATCCCCACATCCACATCAAAATCATAGCAAATCAAATCTTTGTTTCGAACGTATCCCAACAATGTGCCATATACCAAAAATGGTTTGGTATTACTAATTGATGCGGCAATAGATAATATTTCTATCAAAGTTATCATAATTGGCTCTCGCTCCGTAAAAGGAACTGCACGGCGCCTTGCTTCGGATGCATTCCGTTGTGCTTTAAACACAATTACAGCAATCGCTACAATAATTGTAATCAATAATGCCGCAACTGCGCATATAACTATAATTTGCTTGCGACTGGGCATCCTTATATAAAGATATAAATACAATTGCCCCATTCCGCACAAAATATTCTGCCTAAAGTGATATAAGCATAATAGTATATACACAAGACACAAAACACTCAACACAAAGCAACTTAAGCAACCAACCCAAGCAACATGTTTGAATACGCCGCCAACAACAAGACCTACATTGATCTCAAGGACATCCGCGAGGAATGTAAGGACTATTGCAAAGGCACCCGATCACACAAGCAACTGATTGAACGCAAGACGCTTCAAGATTACGTGTATGGTCAGGTCATTGATAACGAACTGATTATCACTGAGAAGCATTCGCGCAAGTTCGGCAGCGTATTTGTCAATAAAGAAGAAGTGATCGAACTCTTCAATATCCCAGAAGAAGAACGGGTAGTCGAAGCACCTCCGCTCATTGAAGACAAAGATCTCGTATTCTTTAAGGATGACGATGGCAAAGAATACTATGTTCCTATGCGCGGCGCCCGATCCAAGAATGAAATCTGCTTTCAAGTGAAAGGCGTGATGCAGGCATTTGAGATGCCAAACTTGCAAAGCAACATCCAATTGCGCCACACATCATACGAAAAGGGCATTCATTATATGTTCTTTAATATGTCGGAGTCATACTCCGTAACTACTGACATTAAAGAAATGTATCTCACGTATGACGGTCTTATGAAGGTTCTTAACGTATCTAAATCTGGTATTGGCCATAAGTTCAAGAACTGGATCGATGAAGTGGTATTCGCCGCAGCGTGGGGAACGCAGGAGCAAAAGGTTGAGACGTTTCAGAAGGTTCTGAATGTAGATGCCGATCACCTGAAATGTATCATGAGCAAAGTCCCATCTAACATCTCGTGCCTTTATCTGATTGATATTAAGCAGGTCCATGAGAGTAAGCAGGTCTTCAAGTATGGCTTCACTGATAACGTTCATCGTCGTTTCAAGGAACACATGCGACGTTATGGCAATGAGATCGCTCTGGATACATTCATCCTTATCCCCGTTCTTGATCTATCTAAGGCGGAGACGGAGTTCAAGCATTCAGTCTCGCGCTATCTGCTGGATCGCGAAGGTGAGAACGAACTCATTGCGCTATGTTCGGAAGGGTATCTTAACATCAAGACTATCTTTCGAACGATCTCAGAGAAGCACACGGGCAACATGGCGAAACAGATCGCTTACTATGAGAATGAGATTAAGACGCTAAGACATCAGCTTGAGATGAAAGACATGGAGCTTGAGTCGAAGCTTGCATTGAAAGACAAAGAAGTTGAGCTGATGGCTAAAGATCTTGTATTGAAAGATAAGGAGATTGAGCTCAAAGATAAAGATTTGGAGATTCTTCGTTTGCAGCTACAGCTTGCTCGATCGTAAGTCCTGTCAATGCAAGATTATTTTTTTTGTAATCGATTGTTTAATAGAATCTGATTAAAGTATTCTCTATAATATATACCCACAGCTATAATGGTCGCTGAGCAGAAGTTCGCGCTTTCGATTCAGAGTCGTCCGCTTCCGCCTCTGACGGAGGGCGATCGCATTCATATCGGTCCCAGTAAGACTGTGAAGCTTGAGCCTCAGCGCCAAGTTCGCGTTTTCACTGGTGCTAAGATTAATAAGTGTGATCCCAAGGGTAAGCTCATCATTACCCCTCACTCAACGTATGAGAACGACCTTGTATTCAGTGAGAACACATACTGTCTTACTGACCGTAATGAGATGACCGTGGTGATTACGAATCATTCCTATCGCTTCATCCGCGTTGAGGCCGACATTAATTATCTATTCACGTTTGAGTGGGTATGTGATGATGTTGCAAAGACACTTGAGCCCGTAGCCGAAGAATCCGTAGCCGAAGAGATTCCTTCTGAAGTAAAAGAGATTGTCGAGGATCTGGTAGAAGCGGTTGCTGCCGAAGAAGCGGTCGAGGAAGAAGTGGTCAGCGATGATAAGGAAGCCGCTGTGGAAGAAGCTGTAGTTGAAGAGGAGGTTGCGCCGGAGACTAAAGAACCCGTTCCGGCGGAACCCAAGCCGGCGCCGAAGCGTCGCGCTCAAAAAAAGAAGCGAGTGACCTCAACGTAAATAATGCCTTAACTGGATAGCAATGTTGCAATGGTGGAGTTAAGCCCAGTCTTGCCTACTATACTAATTGTTTTTTGAATATTGCCGTGAATGACATATTCTGCAACTAATCCTGACATGAGAGCCACTATGATGGTGGATGTTATTTTTTTTACCTTAGATACCTTCTGGTTCTTTCCATGAACAATATCGTTTATTGAATTAATATATTTAGCCCGAATCTCAACTGGCATTTCGCGTATCGCGGTATGAAATGGCGATCCTTGCGGAAACACATCTTCTATATCTGACAAAGACACATTGCGATCTGGAGGCGCCCGAGATGCAAAATAGATTAATATACATAAGATCAATAGTAGCACGAATGCCATAACCATTCTCAAGGTATTATGAAAGTAAGATGGATTGGGCTTGATTCCAATCTTGGTGAATATTGGTGCCGCGCCTTTAGGATCGATTGTGTCTTCCGCGGGAGTTGCCATTGTTCAGTTTCTTTAGTTATATTATTCATAAATAATTATTACACGGACTCTGACCAAACGCGAAACGTGATCCCAAATGTATTGCGGTTCAACTGATTCGCACAATGTGTTATCCCTTGCGCATAGCGTTCCGACCCACAGATGAATACTCCAATGGGTTCTTTAGATACGCCTCTTGTTTTCGCTGAATAGATAGCTCGCGAAAGGATCTCATAACTATCGGCACGTTGTAATAAGCAGCATGTATTCGATTTAATATTGGTTGCGATATCAAGTCTTGAATGTCCAAACACGATTCTTTGCAAATAAATAAATCGCGATTTAATTTGCTTGGGGATGCTATCGATCTCTCTTCTCTTTCCGTTTGAGTAATAAATATATATTTTTGTATTGAGCACGTTGGCTTGGAACCGGTCCAGTTCATCGCTGAACTCAGCGACGATACTGGTATCAGATATACTCCAAATCAGTGTTGTTCTGACCAAACTACTTACAGGCGAACGTTGCATATCCGCCATGACAGATATAAATGCGGTAACTCCAATGCCGGAGCAAAAGAATATTCGCGTGTTATACACGCGATGGAATCTAAACTTGGATAAAGTGTATGACCCAATATTAATGTGTTGATCCAATTTATCGTTTGCGATTACATCTTTTAGTTGCTTTGTCCATTTACCGATCACCTGAATAGCTAAGATCGCATCGTGGTTGTTATAGCCTCTTGATAATGTAAATGGGTGCCATTCGACTTTACTTACCGCAGGGTGATTGACGTAGATCGATACTGTTCCGAATGAATGAAGGATGTGGGGTAGCTTGATTGTATCTTGAATAAATAATTTAATATATTTATCGGAACAGATCCACCGCGTCACCTCAACCGATTGCTTGACATATTCGCGGCGCTTTCCCCACGCGTAAGCCATCAATATCGGGAGAGTAAATATATAAGATAAGTTAAATCCGAGCAACTGATTAACTCCATGAATGATTGTGCAAATGAACACGAATAGAGCTAAATATTTATGAACCAACATATTCATGGAATAACGAAGAAGGCGTTTGCGGGCCAAGAGCACGCAAAGTATCAATGTTGCCATGAGCGCAAATAAGACGATACCAGACCAATAAGGAAGCTGTTTCAAAAAATACACCCACGAAATAATAATTGGGCCATTTGTATTGTTATCAGATTTGACAATCCGAAGAGGCTTGCGCTCGCAACCATCGCGACACGAGGATAGCACCGATTGTATTTGTAGAATATGCGCTATCGTATGAACCAACGATGCGATTATGATTTTGTATCCGAACACCTTGTGGTAATATTCTTTATATTCAGAAGAGAATCCTTGCGCCACTATCTTATCCGCCACAAAGTAAGTTATTCCAATGAACGGGAGCAATAGATAAATTATATTTAGTAAAATCACGACCGCACCGGCCCTCGCCGCGTAAATCCAATCCAGCGGTTCGCGCAAAGGCAACACCGATAGTAGGCAGCATATGCAGTCGATTATAATTGTGGCCACCACCAATCCGTGCTTATGCCAATTTATATGCCGTCGCTTTAGTGTCACGGTTGAACTCAGTTGGATGTCTGTGTCGTAATATTTACTAACTACCACATACGGTTGCAAAGATCGTGTGTATTGGCGATACTTAATAATATATTTAGACGAATTGCTAAGCTGCAATAGACTGCTCCCATCGCTTACATGTATTTGTTTAAGCATGAATAGTAAATCGCGTCTATTCATCATATCCATGTCATACGCTCCCATAACATGTTCATATGCATCCGCCATATCATCGAATGTGATTATTGGTTCATCATTCTCCTTTGTTCCATTTTGCAACTGTAGCTCTTTGAACAACGCCAATTCCCACGATATGACAGCCAGACCTCTTTGCACCCTGATTGGCATATTTAATATGTTTGAAGATATCTGATTGTATATCTGTCTGGGCGATTGAATATCTTGTTGGGAATCGTTGTTGATATTTGATCGCCATGAAGATACTAAGCTATTATCGATATCATACGACATACTTACTTAATAGTATATAGAGTTCTTACAAACTCAAATCGCACAATATCGTTGAATAAATATAGCCTATGTATAATGCGACTACCAACAAAGAAACAATTCTCAAAAGCGATACTCATCGTATGCTTGATCTTCTTAGTCTCTTGGGTGATTGTTGCACTGGTCGCGTATAACAAATATGGAATAGACGTGTGGTGTGCGCAATACAAGTCATTTACAATATTTTCGATAATTACATTCTTCACGAGTATAATTGGAACTGTGATATTCTTTGCCACTCCGGGGTTTCGACATCGCGCTCAGTATCTCATCAAATATATCCCAGATAAACTTGAAAGTGCGTTAGATTCGGGAGTTACACCTTACTTTAACCCCGCCTACTACAGACTCAAGAATGGAATGTATAAGCTTGACCGCAACCCGTTCATTAAACCGGATGTATATGGCTTGCCTATAGTAGAACCAACTGTTCCGCTAAACTCATTCAATATGGAGATCTATAAGAAATATCGTACGAACTACATTGATGATTATAAAAGCATCCAACAGATGCTTGCAAAGGAACATGCCGAGCTTAACGATGATATGATGGAACAACACGCGGCGATGTTTCTGGATGCGGTGAAGATGATCACGCGTATTGAAATTATTGGAGATACATGCGTTGTCGCGCGTTCGTGGAACAAGGGCCCTCTTCTAATTCACAAATCGGATTACGTTAATTTTGTAGCCGATAGTCTTAAAAAGGAGTCATGGGCATATATTATTGAAGAAGAAGTCCAACGTAAATATCGAAAGGCGACCAATATATATGGTGTCAAATGGATGATGGACCAGATTTTTGGATTTAGCGTAAATAAAGATTATAAGATTAATTTCGATGATCCCACTTCTGGTGCATATTCTGAGATATTGTATGAACTGTTTATGATTTACAAGAACTTCATTGTCTCCGAATCAGGAATCGATGACCAAGCTTTATCATATCTAATTGCGGGCTTGAGAGAATTATTAACGCAAGATCCAGAAATGGGATTAGCATCTATCATCCCACATGTGACTTCATATGCTTCAATCGCGTATATCG